>RCNB010001529.1_pt1 | contig 14539 bp, 11 predicted proteins | sample 2041321 | NCBI WGS metagenome assembly RCNB01 (sample SAMN09708232, study PRJNA481090) | Marine sediment metagenome, whole genome shotgun sequencing project. | reverse complement strand
CCGATCAACCCGGGCTGGCCTGGAAATGCGAAAATCGCGATCCAGTTTGTCGTCAATTACGAAGAAGGTGCCGAAAACTGCATTTTGCATGGCGACAAGGCCTCCGAAGCTTTCTTATCCGAAATTGTCGGCGCCGCGCCTTTGACCGGTGTGCGTCACATGAACATGGAGTCGATGTACGAATATGGCAGTCGCCGTGGCTTCTGGCGGTTGCACCGTTTATTCACCGAACGAAATCTTCCGGTGACTGTTTTTGGCGTAGCGATGGCGCTCGCTCGAAACCCGCAAGTGGTTGCGGCAATGAACGACGCCGAATGGGAAATTGCGAGCCATGGACTACGTTGGATAGATTACCAGTATATCGACATCGAAACCGAGCGCGAGCATATGCAAGAAGCGATCAAGATTCATCAAGAAGTCACCGGCAGTAAGCCAAGAGGTTGGTATACCGGTCGCTCCAGCCCAAACACCCAGCAGTTGGTGATCGAGAATGGTGGTTTTCTCTATGATTCAGATAGCTACGCCGACGACATACCTTATTGGGTTGAAGGCAAGGGTAAACCGCATCTAGTGGTGCCTTACACTCTCGATGCCAATGACATGCGCTTCGCGACCAATCAAGGTTTTAACTCGGGCGATCAGTTTTTTACTTATTTGCGTGACAGTTTCGACACCCTTTACGCCGAGGGTCCCGATGAAGCCAAGATGATGTCAGTTGGATTGCACTGTCGATTAATTGGCCGCCCCGGTCGAATCGCTAGCCTAGCGCGTTTCCTCGACTACATCGTCAAGTTCGACGATGTCTGGGTCTGCCGCCGCGACGGCATCGCCGAGCACTGGCATGAGCACCACTACCCGTGAAAAAGTGGGACAGCATACCTATTAAGTCGATAACGGCTTAATAGGTATGCTGTCCCAGATTCAACACTAATCGCTTAAATCGAGTTAACTCTCGGGCTTTTTGTTGCTTGGTTTGGCCATGAACTTCTCTTTGTGATTCGGCCGACCCTTGTTTTTGGAGTGTTTCTTTTTGCTATCCCCAGACTTTGATGAGCCAGAGCGATTTTCCCGCTTGGGCGATTTCTTGCCCTTGTCCTTTGAGTGCTGCTCCATCGTATTTGTCACAGGTTTTTCCGCAGTGGACTCTGAATCTCCAGTCATATGAGAGATATTGAGTTGGCGACCACAGACCCAAACTTTCTTGAGCGCACGAAACACGTCTCTAGGCATGCCCTCGGGTAAGTCAACAACACTATGATTGGTGTAAATATCGATGTGGCCAATGTTGTTTGCATCGAGCCCGGCTTCATTCGCAATCGCGCCAACGATGTTGCCTGGTTTTACCTCATGATCATGACCCACTTCGATGCGGTAGCGCACCAGACCCTTCGGGGATTTTGGTTGTGACTTACTCTGGCGTTTACCGCTGGATTCGCTTCGGCTCGAATCACGATCGAAATCAGTAATGGCGACTTTGTCTTTCTTGTCACGGCGCGGTTTTTTGTTTGACTCTTCAAAATCGGCACCTTTGATCTTGCCTTTATTGGGTTTTTCGACCAGTAAAAGTGAGTCTTTACCCATCATCATTTTGGCCAATGCAGCCGCTATTTGATTTTCCGCAACGCCATGTTCTTGGCGATATTGCTCGAATAGACGCTCATAAAACTCAAGATCACCCGCGGCGATTGTGTCGCTGACTCGCTGCTTGAAGTTAGCAATTCGAGTGTTGTTCACCATCTCGGTGGTCGGCAATTCGAGGCGGTCGATTTTCTGTCGGGTCGCGCGTTCAATCGCATCGAGCATGCGCTTTTCGCGGGGGGTGACGAACAAAATCGCATCACCGGTTCTGCCAGCTCTGCCGGTGCGTCCGATTCGATGAATATAAGCTTCGGTGTCATGCGGAATGTCATAGTTAATCACATGGCTAATGCGCTCTACGTCCAAGCCGCGCGCAGCAACATCGGTGGCGACTAAAATATCTAGCTTGCCTTTTTTAAGCCGGTCAATGGTTTGTTCTCTTTGCCTTTGCTGCATGTCGCCGTTGATCGCCGCCGCTGCGTGGCCACGGGCCTCGAGCTTTTCTGCCAATTCAACCGTCGCGGTCTTGGTTCGAACAAATAGGATGAGCGCTTCATAGTGTTCGACTTCTAATATTCGGGTTAGCGCGTCTAGCTTGTGAGTTTGAGCGACTGGCCAGTAGCGTTGACGGATGGTGGCAGCGGTTGCAGTCTTTGACTTAATCGAAATCTCGATCGGGTCGTTGAGATGCTTGCGCGCAATCCGCTCGACTTCTCTTGGCATAGTTGCTGAGAAAAGAGCGATCTGACGGCGAGCAGGGGTTTGTTCAAGGATCCATTCAACGTCTTCGATAAAGCCCATGCGAAGCATTTCGTCCGCTTCGTCCAAAACCAACGCTCGCAGCTTGTTGAGTTTCAAAGTGCCTTTGCGCATGTGGTCCATGACTCGACCCGGCGTGCCGACGACCACTTGAACACCGCGACGCAGCTGGTCAATTTGGCCCGCATAAGCCTGGCCGCCATAAATCGGCAACACATGGAAGCCTTTGATATGCGATGCATAGCGATGGAAGGCTTCTGCTACCTGAATTGATAGTTCCCGAGTTGGGGTTAAAACCATGACTTGCACGGCCTTATCTTGCATATCTAAGCGGGATAAGAGCGGCAGTGCGAAAGCGGCGGTTTTACCCGTGCCAGTCGGCGCGTGCCCGAGCACATCTTTCCCCTCTAACAACAACGGGATAGTCTTACATTGTATTGGTGAAGGCGTTTCATAACCGACCTCGTTGATCGCTTGCATCAGCGACTCAGGAAGACCGAGTTGGTTAAAATGAGTGATTTCAGGTTTAGCCGACATGGGAGGCTCGTCGAAAAGGGGTGCGCGAGTATAGATGTCTAGCAGCCGAAACGATAGTCTAGAGTCGTGATCCAGCGCTCATTAACGGCTTTTCCTCAAATCAAGTCGTGGCTCGCTTCTTCAAGTAGTTGGGCGTGTCAGCGGCAAGACCCGCAGGGAGCTGATTTCCAAGAGGGACAATCTTGATATTTGAACTCGCGAAGTGGCTGCAACATTGTCCAATGTCGGGCTATGTATTTTTATATTTCTGCTGTTGTTGCGGGTCATGAGAATTAATCTAACAACCGTGGCTGTGGCATTGGTCGGCATCTTCGAAGAAGTGGTCGTAAAGCACCGTCCGCAGGTATTTAGCGGTGGCGACCTTCCGGCTGAAGAGCGACCGGAGTGAGGGATTGATGGTTTCGGCGATTCTGGGGCCAACCTGTCCGTTAGGATTTGGTTGGAAGGATTCGATGATAGGAAAAATCGTGTAGGTGATGATCTGATGCTGAGCATTTTCAAATTCATCTGTGAGCATGGTTTTGTAATTCCTTTTCCACATCGCGAGGCGAGGGCTTTGAACGCAGGTTTTGCGAGACAAAGTAATCTGGAATCAAAGTGAGTTTTGAAGCTGCAGCGCGGTATAAAACCTTTGATGAGTGCTAAAGCTTATGGCTGCCTTTTGTAGTGGGCTGAGCACGGCAGCAGAGTGTTTTTTCTGTTTTAGTAACGCAAAGTTAATTTTACGATGCAGTTACGATAAAAATTAGCAAATGTTGTGCGATACTGCAGCTTAGTACTCGAGCCTCCGAGCAACAATAAATGGGGGCGTAGTCGTTATATAAGAATAAAACTGGGAGACGTCCCTAAATGGTGCCATTGCAGCTTAATTTATTTGAATCCTTTTCGCTTCTGCGCGGCGATGGATCCGAAATCATATTAGAGGGGCGCCGTCCAATCGCGCTGATCACTCTAATAGCATTGTCTTCTGGCAGGACAGTCACGCGTGATCAAGCGATTTCAAGACTTTGGTGTAAACGTTCATTCGATCAGGCCGGTGCGAGTTTGCGTTCGCTGTTGAGTAAAATTGGGGCCAGTAATCAGGGCGAGCTGACACAACTGATCGAGAAGAATCGAAGTCAGCGAACACTCCACATTCCGCCGGAGTGGGTCTCGGTCGATACTCTCCACTTTCATGAGTTAGCGCATTCGCATACCACTGAACGGCGGCTAAAAGTATTGGAGGTTTATCGAGGGGATCTGCTCGAGAATTTCAATCTCAACGAGCCGGACTTTCAAAATTGGCTGGCAGCGGAGCGCAGTCTCTTGCGTGAATTATTCCGCGATACCTTGTTAGGAATTTTACCCGAATTTCAGAACATGAATGCATACGCAGAGATCAGTTTGATCAGTAACCGCCTGCTTGCTTTGGAGAACACCGATGAGATAGCTCATCGTGCCCTGATGTCGATGTATTTCCAGCAAGGCAACAAGTCTGCTGCTCTGAAACAGTTCAAGCAGTGCGAACAAGCTGTGCGTGATTTACTAGATGAATCCCCATCGCGCGATACGATCGAGCTTCATCAGAAAATCTGTGACACCCGTGGAGAGCGACCCGAGACCCACATTACTCACTTACCTTCACCCAATCTGACGAAATCACTGAGTCAAGGTATATCTATTGGCGTCGCGGCATTCGAATCGAAGGCTGAATACAGCGAGTTGGTTGACTCTATTGCCGGCGATATAGTCACTGCGCTGGCTCGGTTCAAGTGGATGGTAGTAGTGCCGAGGGGAACGACTTTCAGCTTTCGCGACAAGGCAATGAACGCTGTTGAAATTGGACAATTGCTGAACGTTCATTATATGGTTGACGGCAGTGCACAGCGCCGCAGTTCGAAATCACACCAGATGTCAGTAGCACTGAATGATGTGATTACTCAGAATCATTTGTGGGGGTCTCACTATTCCTTGGATGATGCAATGTCAGAGGAGGCGATTGAGTCGATGATAGGCAAGCTCGTCAGTGAGCTTGAATTGCGGGTCAGAATCAATGAGGTGCGTCGGGTTTTAATTGGCGACTCAGAAACCTCGAATGCGTTTGAATGCGTTTGGAAAGCTATTTCGCACATGTATGAACTATCTGAGGTATCTTTCGAAGCCGCTCAAATCGAATTTGGCAAGGCTGAGCATTTTGACGATACCTATGCGCCTCTGTACTCATGGTGGGCGCTTTGGCAGATATTTTGCGTCGGCCAAGGGTGGGCTAAAGATCCAGCAGTCGAGGCTGCCAAAGCTTATCGGTTGGCTCGTAAGGCGAATAGACTCGACCCTGAAGACTCATTGGCATTGGCCATTATGGGGCATTGTGAGGCCTTTCTTTACCATGAGTTTGATGAGGCGTTGCGATGCTTTGACCGCTCGCTCGCGCTGAACCCCCACTCTGCCTTCGCATGGATGTTGAGTTCAGCAACTTATACCTACTATGGCCAGCCAGAAGAAGCACTGCGCCGGTTAGCCCAGTCTGAGCAGTTGTGTCCAATTGAACCGCATTTCGGTTTCATGCAATGCACCGCGCAAGCAATCGCCCACACCTTCTTACGAGACTATCGCGAGGGCATTCGCTGGGGGCGGCGGGTAGTACGCGAAAGCCCGTTCTTTACCAACGGATACAAGCCATTGATTGCTTGCTTGGGCCATGCAGGCAAGCACAGCGAAGCCAAAGAGTACACGCGCCGACTACTCGAACTAGAACCTGAGTTTTCAATCGAACTGTTTTGCCGCACTTATCCTTTTAATCTTGAAGAAGATAAGGAACACTATGTTGCCGGGTTAGTCGCCGCAGGTGTGCCTGAATTCTCTGCACATTCTTTGTCCAAACTCGGATGATGCTGTCAAGGTGTCTAGCGATCTATTAGACCAACTGCAAACAGGATCGAGACTGATCATTGATGGCGGCATCGGCACTGAATTTCAACGTCGTGGGATTACCATGCATCCTAAGACATGGTGTGCTACTGCGCATCTCGATGCGCCCGAATTGATGCAAGATATTTATCGCAGTTACATTGCTGCTGGGGCTGACATTATTACTACCAATAGTTTTCATGGGGCGCGTCATGTGCTTTTTGAAGGCGGCTTTGCACCTTGCTTCGATCAAATCAATCGGCTGGCTGTTGAGTTGGCGCGCGAGGTTAGCGATGAGCAGTCATTGAAACGAACATGGGTCGCGGGGTCAATGTCGACTGTGCCTGCACTGGGCTATCCCGTCGACCTGCCCCGCGGTGAAACTGTGTTTAAGAACCACTGTGAGCAAGCCGAAATATTGGCAGAGAATGGGGTCGACTTTTTGCTTTGTGAAATGCTGATGGACACGGAAGCATCACTAGCGTTGATCGAAGCCGCCAGTCGAACCGGACTGCCAGTATGGGCTGGATTGAGCGCCAGCGCCGACTCCGATCAACCGGGAGAAGTCATGGCATTTCGTACCCCCGGTCGCTATTCTAAGATGGCAGATGAATCTTTTGCATCGTTGGTTGAGTCTGTGTGTGAATCAAATGTTGAAGTGTTAGGCGTGATGCACACCAAGTTGCCACAAGTTCCTCGTGCGTTGGAAGTGATGCGGCAGTTTTGGTCTGGGCCGTCGATGGTATACGCTGAGTTAGGTACATTCGATGATGAAGGATGGTTGTTTGATAGTGCGGAATCACCCATGTCCTACGCAAGATCGATGGCGAAGCTATCTAAACAATATGGTATTCAAGTGGTCGGTGGTTGCTGCGGCACGAGCGTTCTGCATATCGAGGCCGTGGCGCAAGCCACCCGCTGTTAAGAGCTCGGTGTTAGCTGAAACGACTGCGATTTGGCATTGTTCCAATGAACGACTTCACTGTTTAGGATGCCAAGACCGGAGACCAGTCGAATTCGCATATTGAGTTGATCACGACCACCAAAAATACGCCTGTCGATAAAAACTCGTGTGCTACCTTGATTATCATGGGTTGGGTGTTGATTATCATGGGTTGGGTGTTTGCGCAGATTGCTTTCAATTTCCCAATCGACCACCGATTGGCAAAGCACTGTTCGCCAGGGAGTTTTGTGCCGCTGCGTTGGGTTGTCTTGATCCAATAGTTGGCACTCAACGACTAACAACGCGCTACTGTCATTTTCACTGTTCAATGATAAATAAATTTCATACCCATGTTTAATGTCGAAGTCGGCATAAACTGCATCTACTTTTGCCGAATTGATGGCAGACAAATCAAAACTGTCGGCCGCTGTGTTGGTTGTTTGCGGGTCAAGGTTCTTCAGCCGCAATTCAATCGTAGCTTGATTGGCGAGTCGAGCTTTGTTGACACAAATTCGAAACACACCATGCTTCGGATGATAGGCTGCTGGCCGAATGTCGCTAGTCTCAACCCATTCATCTGGCGCGACTGGCTGGTCATTGATAGTTAAGCGTTGACGCAGTTCAATATCTGCTTCGATCTCATCTGCACCGGGTGAAACCGACTGGTGCACTCCGGGGAAGCAGTAGAGCAAGCGAATGTAGTTGTCTTCGAATTGGGCATTGGACAAGTCATGAATTCCGATCAGTGTTACCTTGCCGGAATCCGATGATTGTTTAAATCGAGACTGGCTCGATAATGTTTTGAGCAAATTTTCCTGGGTTGAGGGTGATATCCAGAGTTGCTCATGATAGGTCATCAATTCATAGTGGTCGGTGGCGCTTAGACAGCGTTGTAGGCGATCAAACAGGCCAAAATCAAACCCTATCAAAGTCGAGTCATCAGGATTTTTGGCAATTTCACCCTCGGGCCCGAGCCCGTTGGCGAAAGTTTCATCTTCCTGCTCTTGCAGCGAAATAGTGTCATTGATGTGGCTAGCATTGGTGAGTAGATTGCCTTCGTTGGGATAGCCTGGGTGCAGTTGGCCAAGCGCATGCGCCAATTCGTGAGCGGCGTAGGAACCCTCGTTTTCGGCGAGGCCAAAGGAGACTGCATCAGGTCGGAAATCTCCGGTGGCCGGGACGAACGATGCCGACCCGCGCAGGTTAGAAGTGTCGCCATCAAACAAACCATAATACAAAGTCGATGGGTCAAATGGCCCCGATTCCACCAAACTCTTGTCGTCACCAAGCCACATGTCATTGCAGCGCAAAGCCGTTAGATGAGCCAGAGTGATATTCGACAAGTAGCGCTGAAGTGCAAATTGGTAGGCGACATTGGCCGCATCTTCCTGAGATTGTTCGTCCCAGCTCGGATCGTGCTGCCCCTGATTGACCGCATTGACCAGGCTGCTGTTTACTTCAAAAGGAAGGTCGCTGGGGAAAGGGGAAGTCATCGCGATTGGGGCTTCGACGATGAGTTCGGTGCCGACCACACGGCTGACTGGAAAAATCCGTTCGATGAATGAAGGCACCACCATCATATGGCTAGGGTCTGGATGCACGCTGTACCTCGCTGGCAATGAACAGGGCTGCCAATCAAAACCATCTAATTGACGCTCAGAATTGGCCCAATTTCGACGCGGGTCCTCCTTGCTCAGCAGTGATGCTGGAACTTGATTCATATCATAGCGATAACCGATCACATTCAGCATCAGTGGTTTTCGAGTTGAGTGAGTCGATATTGTGTGCCTATTTTCCAAGACACGATGGCTGCGACCGTTCGACAACACGAGATGAAGATGGTTGTTTTTAGAATTTTTAAGCGTGGGGATAGTGAAGTTAAGGCTGTTGTTTAAATTTAATCTGAACGCGGCGCCATGATTGTACCCACTGCTCCGATATTGGTCGGCGTTGGTCGGTGCAACCGCAGTACCTTGATTGACTTGCAGCGACAGATTATCAGCAAACCCTGGATTAAATTCCTCTAGCTGCGGAAAGTACAGTCGCAGCAGAGTGCGTTTACCTTCGACTAAGGGAATCTGGCCGTCTGCGTCCTGAATCGCCTGAATCGCTTCAACTCGAATCTCACCATTAGTGCTGCTGATCATTATATTACCCTGCCCTAGGAGTTGATTGAGTAGTGATCATAGAGTGCGCGAATGTAACTGATCTCCTGCCAAAAACCGGCGTTGTTGAAGCTGGCCGATGGCGTTTTTTTATTAGATTCGGCGTGCACTACAACCGAGAAGGTATCCGTCAGTAGCGTGTCAATGCCCCAATTAATGTTCTCTTGGCGAAGGCATTTTAAATTTGCATTCGCAGCCCATTGATCAAACAGTAAGGCCGATGTAGTGGTGTCGCGAAACTCGGCAAGTTCGGTTTGATTCAACTCGCTGTTACAACGGTAGATGGCGGCATTCGAGTGATGAAAAAATGCCACACCACCTGGTTTGAGCACGCGCTCAGTTTCTAATAACAAACTCTTTAACGTATCACTATTAGAATGAATCAGTGAATTCACGCTGAAAATTAAATCCAGCGCATCGGCCTCAAGAAAATCTAACCTGACCCCATCGGTAGGGTGTGCACTGACATGATCGAAGGACGCAAATCGCTGGTGACAAGATTCCACACAGTTGTCAGCAATGTCTGTCAGGTAGAGATGATCACAGTAGTTCAGTGCGTGTGCCGCCAGGCGACCGTAGCCGCAACCGATCTCGAGTGCCCGGCCAAAGGGAAGATAGGCACTCAACCGTGGCATGATGCAGCCATACCAAAATGCATAGGTGTCACCCCAGTCGCTCGACCACTCCTCGCCGGCGCTTTTCCAGTCATAATTTGCATAGTATTCTTGATTGCCTTGCTGAGTCGCCATGACAGGGTTATTCCTTCAAAATGTTAATCGCACTAAGTTTATTTTGGACCGGTGCGGATGGATTTAAGTTTGTTGTATAGCTAGCGTCCATTCAGAAATAGGCCTCTACTGCGGAAAAACAAAAACGGCTATCTTCGCACCACTAGAACTAGTTGTTTGCCATAAGTAATGGGTAATAAGCAAACGCCCATATCTAGTAGCGTCTAGTAGCGCAAATTTGACCATTTTTATTTCCCCTCGTGACGAGCCATTTATGGATAGGCACTAGCTAGGTTTTTAACGTCACATCGGTTTCCCTTTCCGATTTTTTAGCATCACTCTTAGACCCGTTTATCGGCACATATTCGAGGGTTTTATCTCGCCAGTCAGACTTGGCGTTGAACAGGATGTTGGCATTGATGTGATGTTTGTTTTTATCACCAGAGGTATGCCCGGAGGTTTTTTGCACATAGCGTTTGAAAAGCTTCCAAACCGATTTGCCAAGCTGCTGACCGTAAGTGCTATCACTACGATAGTGTACGCCGGCGAATTCGCGATTGATCGCAATTTGCTCTGCGATAGCCGAAATGCGCTGCAGCATGATAGCGCGTGAGTTTTTGAAACGAACGTCAACATCGTTCACATCCGATACCTCATCATAAGACACCGCCATTTTGATCACATGCTTAAGCGCTTCGGCGACAGCTGCGGCCTGGGTCGCGTGACCACTCGGAAAAGAAGGGTGTGATGGCACCTTGATAACGGGTTCGATTCGGGCGTTCACAATTGAGGGTCGGATACGCCGGAATTTATGTTTGTACTGCATCACGACTGCATAGGCGCAGAAATCAACAATTTGAATGAGTTTGAACAGATTCGGATGAGTGAATGCGTCAAATTGGGCGACTTCCTCGAATAGTGGAAGATAGTCACTAGCTTGCCAAGCAATTGCGTCCACTATCTCGTCCGTGCGCGCGCGTTGCATCCGCAGCAGAAGCTTAATTTCGCTCTCCTCGTCGATGTTCAGACTAGTCAGAAAATTCTCATCACTAAAGACAGCATCGCAAGTTTTCCACTCATCGTTATCCGTCATCCAACGAATAAAATCGACCAAATAAACATAGTCTTTCCACGCGTGTTGCTCGACTAGTGCGCCGCCTAGCGATGAATAAATTGCATTGGAATCACCGAACAAAGTCTCTGATGCGAGATCCATACCCATACCCATACCCATACCCATACCCATACCAAGGCCATGGTCTGCCCCAGGTAGGCTGGCATTTGCGGTTCGTGGTGGTGCGACGTAGTTGCCATGGGGTCTGGTCTTGTTTTTTGCAGAGCGTGCTGACGACATGTGTTTCTCCTTATCCTACAAGTGGTTCTGATCAGCTTGAAGTTCTATTGGCATAAATATGGATAATCTCGAGGGGCAGTGCAATAGTTTGATGGTAAGAGTGGCTAGAAGTTACGAAGAACTCACGTTGCTGCACTAGAAAAATAACGGTTGTTTGTCATTATGAGCTCACAGCCAAGAAGGCTTAGGAGCAAAAGGATTGCTTCGGCACAGTGAACAGAGTTGAAAGATTCGATAGTGCAAAACCGAAGGGCATATGGTTCAAGGAAAGGACCCAGTTTAACTTGTTGAACTGATCTCTTAGATATTGCTTTTCATCCCGGTCAAGATAGGAGGTTTTGGTCGGGAACCCACCTAGCTTGTAATGGGGCTGACTCTCTAAGCCACTCGCAAAACTCTAACTAAAAGGTCGGTCGTTTTGCATTTAGTGACATCGGAGGCTCTTTCATGATTGCGAGCTGACGAACGCACGCTAATTCAACTCGGTTACATCACTAACTTTGACTATTCGATTTCAATGTTGTTCTCATTCAAATGAGTTTCTTTGCGCTAGAGAAGAATATATTGCCTTATTCTTGGTAGCAGTAGCGGGGGCTCTCTTGCGGGAATCACCTCGGTCACTCACCGTCGAAAGCCTTATCGAAATTCAAAAATAATTTTCACGTCACTAAGGCGACATAATAAAGATTGAAAACTTACGAAAAAAATGACTTTGCTTACCGACTAGACTAACGCTTGTTAGGCATGATGGATCCATTCCACGGAGGTTAGGGGCAAAGGAGTTGTCTTGGCACGGAGAGGCGGAAATAGGGCTTCGAAAGTGCAAAACCTAGAGGCAAGCAGTTCAAGGATAGAGCCCAGTTTAACTCGTTAGACTGATCGTTAAGAGTTAGCCTTTCGTCCCGGCCAAAACAGGGGTTATTGTCGGGAACCCTTTCATTTTTGAATCAACTGAAGAAGCCTTCTGCAACGTTAATGCGCAGGCATTCGGCTTTTCGATTCATACTGCAAACGAGTCGAAACCGCATCAGCTGTTCCCAGACTCCATTGGGTGCACAAGTCGGTCCTTAGTCGAAGCGAATGATGACCTGTTTAACTTGACCACCGAATCCGTGAACGATTAATGAGCTTTTGCTATCATGAGTCCACAATTCACCAGACCTGACCAATTTAATGAGTGTTGCAGAATTTAAACTCGATTCAGAATCTGACCTAGTGCGGATGCTTGCGGATCGAATCGAAGCTGAATTAACCGATGCGGTCGCTGCGCGAGGGCGAGCCAGTCTTGTTTTGTCAGGTGGTAATACGCCAAAGCCGCTGCTGATCGAGCTGGCGGGGCGGTCGTTGCCTTGGTCGCAAATTACGGTCACATTGGCTGATGAGCGTTGGGTCGAAGCGGATTCTGAAGACAGCAATGAAGCGATGGTGCGAAGCTATTTACTAAAAGGTCCTGCGGCTGAGGCTGATTTTCTACCATTGAAAAATTCTGCGGCGACTGCTCGGCTAGGTTGTCAAACTTGTGAAGATGCGATCGCGGGCTTGCTGTTGCCGATTGACGTGGTCATTCTTGGAATGGGGGAAGATGGCCATACGGCCTCGCTCTTTCCGGGGGTTGATTCGCGCGCGCTAGACCCTCACTTCGACCAGAACTGTTGGGCCGTGCTGGCTGATAAAGCACCCCATGAGCGAATCACTTTGACTGCTGCGGCACTGCTGAACAGTCGACATATCCTGCTCCACATTACCGGTGAAAAGAAGTGGTCGGTCTACCAACAAGCGGCGGCTGTCGACTATCCGGTGGGGATTTTCCTTGGGCAGAATAAAGTGCCGATCTCTGTTTTTTGGAGTCCATAGCCATGTGCCCTATTGGTTTTAGTGAGTTGACTGGGTTGTCAACGCAGCGGCGATCGGCTTGGCCGATGGCGCTAGAGCATCGGTTGTTGTATTTTCTTGGGCGATAATCGCGAGTTTCAAAATGATCCTGGGTAAATAGATGTATAAGCCTTCTGAGCCATTGTTGGTCGGTGATATTGGAGGCACCAATGTTCGCTTTGCGATCACTGATCCCAAGGGTTCGGGGCCTATTCAGTTGGACGAATACAAATGTCGCGATTTTGATTCGTTGGCCGAGGCTTTGAAACATTACTTAGATGCGAACAACCTGCCAGTGCCCCAGTCGATTTGCTTGGCGCTAGCGGCGCCCTTAGTCGATGGAAAAGCCAACTTTCTTAATAATTCTTGGTCAGTTTCTAAAGTAGATCTGCAAAAAACGTTTGAGACAAAGCAAGTTTGGTTGATTAACGATTTCGAATCGGTTGCCTACTCGTTACTGTCGATGGCCGCCGACGAGGTGATGCCAATTGGTACGAGGCCGCCGAATTCACTGGGCAAAGCTGACTTTACCTTGGGCGTGGTTGGCCCAGGAACTGGCCTTGGGGCGGCGGGTTTATGCCAGCGAGACGGTATGCTAACCGCGATCACCGGGGAAGCGGCTCATATCGGGTTTGCTGCTGAAACTTCCGAACAGCTGGAATTATTAAACTTGTTGCGAACCCGGTTGCCTCGAATCTCTGTCGAGCGAGTGCTCTCCGGGCCTGGAATCGAAAACCTTTATTGGGGGCTGGGGCAAATTCAAGGGTGCCAATCTGATGCTTTATCTGCCGCTGAAATTATGCAGTCGGGTGTCAATAAGAGTGACCCATTGGCGCAGAAAACGGTGGCATTGTTTCTCCAAATTTTGGGTCAATTTGCGGGAGACTTTGCGCTTAGTCTGGGTGCCTATGATGGCGTCTACATTGGTGGAGGGATTGTTCAGCGCTATCCCGAGCTACTCTCGGATAGTCAGTTTCGAGCCAGCTTCGAAGCCAAGGGTCGTCATCGATCGCTGCTCGAAACGGTGCCAACCATGCTGATTCTGAATCGCCACCCAGGCTTGTTAGGGGCGATCAACTATGCCCGCAGCCGTGCGTCAATTTCGGTGCCGTGATCAAGCGAAATTTGTTCGGCTTAGATGTTGCTAAGTGAGCGGTACTGGTCGCTGATTTGTTGTAAAATACCCTCGGTTACCCGTGATTGAAAAGATGGAAAATAAGACAAGTTACGAATTAGAAAAGTTACAGGCCTGGAAGAAACTCAAACAGTTGGCGAAACAGACTCGAGCCGATCGAATCGCAGACTATTTTTGCCGCGACCCAGCGCGCTTCGACAAGATGAGCTTTCGTCTAGGCGAACTGTTTTTGGATTTCTCGAAAAACAAGATTTCAGATGAGGTCTTGACCGCGCTGTTGCAACTAGCGAAACAATCGCCGCTTGAGGAACGCAAGGCGCTGATGTATTCGGGCGGCATGGTCAACGTCACCGAGCAACGAGCGGTTTTGCACACTGCGCTAAGGAACCGCGATGATCAGCCTATCTACGTTGATGGCCATAATGTGATGCCAGAAGTGCTGGGCGCACTTGCAACGCTGAAAGTTTTCACTGATCGAGTGCGCCAGGGTGATTGGCGGGGGTGCACCGGTAAACCGATTCGCGATATCGTCAATATTGGCATTGGTGGATCTGATTTAGGGCCGAGTATGGTTTGCCGAGC
>RCNB010001527.1_pt1 | contig 14540 bp, 14 predicted proteins | sample 2041321 | NCBI WGS metagenome assembly RCNB01 (sample SAMN09708232, study PRJNA481090) | Marine sediment metagenome, whole genome shotgun sequencing project. | reverse complement strand
ATCGTGTAGTTCCCATTCATTTGCTGTTAGCTCCCACGGATTATCTATAATATATGAAATGTCAATAGGACTTATTTCATTGTGCTTTTCGGACATACTAATTATTATTTGCTCTTAAATATACTAATTATGAAAATAGATACAATTTAGAATGCGAAATAGCTTAAAAAATTACTGTATCGGAATCCATACTTCTTCTTCAGAAGCTGGGTTATTTGGTCCTAGATACTTGTTCCCTAAATATTCAAAATGTGGTCTACTATTATCAAGTTCATAGTTAGAACTTGGTAACCACTTTTCTACAATATATTGTATGGATTTTATAAAGTCTTTGGTAGTTCCTTTGTGGATGAAAACTGCATAGAATCCTGATTTTAACGTAAATGTTTCCATTTCGTCAGGTATATCATTAAAGTCACTGACTTCTACACAAGCCCATTTTTCGAATACAGTTTGAGGACTAAAACTCTTAAAATCATACTGTTGCAATGCGTACGTGCCATTAGAAACAGTATTTACTATCTCCTTTCTTCTAGGCATAAACTTTCTAAATAAGTCACTAGTTTTGTTATCAATAAGTGACATTCTCAGTCGCATACCAACCATTTGCTTGGGTTGAATCGTTATAATTTCCGGAATCATTATACTAAATTATGAGATGCTGAAACAAGTTCAGCATGACGAAACAAAAAATTTAAATCTTGGCAGCTAATCTAGCACCTTGGTCTATCGCTCTTTTAGCATCTAACTCACTAGCAAAATCGGCACCACCAATTACATGTACAGTCATTCCTTTTGCTTCTAATGGTTCTATTAATTCTTTTAACGGAGTTTGACCAGCACAAATAATCACATTATCAACAGGCAATGTTATTTGTTCTTCATTTTTAACATAATGCAAACCTTCATCATCAATTTTGGTGTATTGTACTTCGTTGATAAACTGAACTTTTTTCTTCTTTAGTGTACTTCTATGAATCCAACCTGTGGTTTTTCCTAAGTTACCTCCAAATTTACCTTTACTTCGCTTGAACATAAAGATTTCTCGTGGTGAGGGGTGGATTTCAGTTTTTACGCCTTCTATACCACTTCTAGCAGTAACGGTTTTATCAATTCCCCATTCTTTTAACCAAGCGTCTATATTTAATGATGGTGATTCGCCTTCATGAGCTAAATATTCAGAGACATCGAAACCAATGCCACCTGCACCAATAACCGCAACGCGCTTTCCGACGGGTTTTTTATACTTTAATACATCAATATAACTCAATACTTTTTTATGGCTAACTCCTTCAATTTTAGGCATTCGGGGCTTGATACCTGTAGCAATTATGATATCGTCAAAATTATCATTATTAAAGTCATCTCCAGTCACTCTAGTATTTAATTTTACAGTAACATGATGCAGTTCTAATTGCCTTTTAAAATAACGTATCGTTTCATAAAATTCTTCCTTTCCAGGAATTTGCTTCGCGATATTAAACTGGCCACCTATCTCTGAATCACTATCGAAAAGTGTTACTATATGACCACGTTGTGCAGCTATGCTTGCAGCTGCCATTCCGGCTGGGCCCGCGCCAATAACTGCGATATTCTTTTTATTCGCTGTAGGTATATAATTTAATTCTGTTTCATGACAAGCACGTGGGTTCACTAAACAACTTGCCACTTTTTGTTCAAAAACATGATCCAAACAGGCTTGATTACACGCAATGCATGTATTTATTTCATCATCTTTTTCCGCGTAAGCTTTATTTACCCATTCTGGATCAGCTAAAAAAGGACGTGCCATCGAAATCATATCGGCATCACCATCTGCCAACACTTTTTCAGCAGTTTCAGGCATATTGATACGATTAGAAGTCACTAATGGAATAGAAATTTCCTTCTTCATCTTTTTTGTAACCCAAGTAAAGGCCGCTCTTGGTACGGATGTAGCAATTGTAGGAATTCGTGCCTCATGCCAACCAATACCAGTATTGATAATGGTTGCACCTGCTTTTTCGATTTCTTTACCAAGCTGCACTACTTCTTGCCAAGTACTTCCTTTCTCTACTAAATCTAGCATTGATAATCGATAAATAATAATAAAATCTTTACCTACAGCCTCTCTAGTATATTTTACCAATTCGATCGGTAAGCGCATTCTATTTTCATACGAACCGCCATACGCATCGGTTCGTTTATTGGTTCTTTCCGCAATAAACTGATTGATTAAATATCCCTCTGAACCCATAATTTCAATACCATCATAACCGGCTAGCTTTGAAAGTTTTGCGCACTTTACAAAATCTCTTATCGTACGTTTAACTCCTGATTTTTTGAGTTTAAAAGGTTTGAATGGTGTAATTGGAGATTTTATAGCTGAAGGAGCTACATTAAAAGGATGGTAGCCATAACGACCTGCATGCAAAATTTGCATACATATTTTACCCCCTTCTTTATGAACAGCATCTGTTATTTTTTTATGATGACGGGCATGTTTTTTAGTGCTCATTCTAGCAGAAAATGGCCCTGTCCAACCTTGAACATTTGGCGCTATACCGCCGGTAACTATCAATCCTACACCACCCTTTGCACGCTCAGCATAATACGTAGCAATACGTTCAATCCCGTTTTTCTCTTCTTCAAGCCCGGTATGCATAGAACCCATGATGATTCTATTTTTTAAGGTAATAAAACCTAAATCTAGTGGCTCGAAAATGTGTTTATATTTCATGTAAGTTGATTAATTATTATGCATGCATAAGAGTTAAGCAAGATACTTTAATTTGATGAAAATGTAAAGTCAACTAGAAAAAATTAAACATTGTTCGACAGGCACAGAATAACAAACTGCATTATACGTTGACTCTTTAATATAAATACCCCATTTTTCCTTGCTGAAAATCACGCATAGCTTCCATAATTTCAGTCTGAGTATTCATAACATAGGGTCCGTATTGCGCAATTTTTTCATCAATAGGTTCTCCTGACAAAATTAGTAAATTACTATCTTTATGAGCTTTGATATTAAAAGCGTCACCGTCTTGTTCGAACGTAGCCATTTGTAAGTGTCCTTGCTTTAAATTTAAGCTATTATTAACCAAAACTTCACCATCTAATAAATAGACCAATGCTTTATGATTTTTTGGTATTGCTATTTCCATATTTCCTTCTGCAAGAGCATTTATGGTAAAAACATTCACTTCCGTTTGAGTTTTTATCAATCCTTTTTCGTTATTCAATTCACCTGCAATTACCTTTAAAGTCACTTTTTCATTCTCGACTACAGAAAAATCTTCACTTTTTATATGTTGATAAGCAGCGGGCATCATTTTATCTTTAGCGGGAAGATTCAACCAAAGTTGTATTCCTTCTAACTCTCCACCTTTTTCAACAAACTCTTTTGTTGGCCCCTCTGCGTGTATAATTCCGCGCCCAGCTGTTGTCCATTGTACATCGCCTGCTTTTACAACGCTTTCATTGCCTAGAGAATCTCGATGTAACTGCTCGCCTTTAAAGAGTAAGGTTATTGGCTCAAATCCACGATGTGGATGTGGACCTAAATCGAATGGATTGTTAAATTCACTAATTGCATATGGCCCATAATGATGCAATAAAATGAACGGATCTACTTGTTCTATATCATTTTGTGGGATGGGTTGTCGTAAGCGTATCGGACCCATATTTACTAAAGGACTTGCTACTTTATGCTCAATTGTTCTTAACATGTTCATCTTATTTTATCTAATAAATAACTTAATTGTTTGGCTTCTTCTTCAGTAAGGTTTTTTAAAAAAACTTCTTTATCAGCCTTTTTTATATCGTTTAATATCTCTTCACCTTTAGAAGTAATCATAATATGTACTTCTCTCCTATCTTGCGGTGATGCAATTCTATCAATGAGATCTTTGGCGCATAGTTTATCCATCAAGCGCGTAGCATTTGGCGTTTTCACTATCATTCTATTCTTAATTGCTTGTACTTTTATCGCCTTATCAGCTCCTTTTAAAATTCGGAGAATATTATATTGCTGAGGAGAAATACCAAAAGGCTTAAAAAAAGCAACTTGATGGTTCTCAATCCAATTGGCCGTATACTTTATGTTAATGAGTGCTTTGACTTTTTCTGATTCGAATTTAGATTGAATATCTTTTGAAATATCGCCCATAATATCTAATTGTTTTAGATTGATAAAGAACTACCCTCTCAATTTTAAATCTTGCATGATTTTATTAAAATCATCCGCAGAGGGGGTTTTAAATATTTCTTCATCGACAATTAGTGTAGGTAATTTTAATGCCCCATCATAAATTTCTAAGGTATGTGCCTTTGCATTTTCATCAGAAAAAATATCTTTATATTCAAAAGGAATTTCTGCCATTCTTAAAAAATTTTTAAAAGCTACAGTATGTGCATCTCCTTTTTTACCATAAATAGTTATTTTCATAATTCTTTACATTTATTTTAAAATAAAACATCTTTGTAGTCGCACTCTTTATTCAATATTATCTTGTAACACAACTATAAACTACCCCTTAAAGTTAGCCTCATTATGTGCACCATCGCAATACGGTTTATTCTGTGAAACTCCACATCTACAAAATGCAGTCGTTCTCTTTTTTGTTTCTTTAGAACCATCAGAATTTGTAATATTCAGTGTCCCATAAACCAATAATGGTCCGTTTTCTAAAGCTTCTATTTTAATTTCAGTTTGTGCTTTTTCTTCATCTTTCATATTGTTCATTTTGTAAGATAACGCTCCCGATGGACAAGCCTTTATTTGTTCTTTTAATGCTTCAGTTGTGGCATTTTCAATTTGAATCCAAGGTTTTTCATTTGGTTTATAAACTTTCGGTAACTTTTTTACACAGGTACCTGCGTGAATACATGTTTTTGGTTTCCATATAATCGTTAATTCACCATTACTGTATTCCTTAATAACTTCATTTCTCATATGCTTAGATTTTAAATTGATCTATAAATTATTTTGTAAGCTATCTATCTGTTCTTTTAATTGTGAAGATAAAGCATCGTTTACAATTTTACCATTTTTAAAGTTTTCACTGAAAGATGGAAATGAAAATTCAGCGACAATATTGCCACCCATAAATTTAAATCTGCCCTTTGCTATTTCTAAAACACTAGCTCCTCCTCTGGCTCCTGGAGAAGTAGCCATCAATAACATCGGAATGCCATTCCATAATTTACCATCAATGCGCGACATCCAATCGAATACATTCTTGAAAGCCGTGCTATAGGCACCATTGTGCTCTGCCAATGAGAGTACAATACCATCCGCCAATTGAATTTTACTCAACAATTCTTTTGCTTTATTAGGAATTCCATGCTCATTTTCATAGTCACTTCCATAAACTGGCAATTCAAAATCATTCAAATCTAAAATATCAATACTGGCATTTTCAATTTGACTGGCAGCATACGTTGCTAGTTGCTTATTGATTGATGTTGAGCTGTTACTACCAGCAAAGGCTATAATTTTATGCATATTACTTTGTTATTTTTTTATGAGTTATATAGGATACTACCAATAAAACGAGCGCAACAGCTGCACCAGCTTGGTCGCCGTCACCGATCATATAATGTGCGAAAAAAGCGAGCATGAAAGCAAAGGTGAAACCAGCATAGGCCCATTCTTTAATAGTTTTAAATTTTGGATTCCACAAGGCGAAAACGCCTAATAGTTTAGCGGTTGCGTATGGGTAAATAATGTACGTCGGATATCCGAATTGTTCAAACATAGCCATAACAGCTTCATGCTGAAAGAAATACATTCCGGCTGAATACAACATCAATAGGGTTAACAAGCCTGTTGAAATGTAAAAAATAATTTTCGTTGTTTTCATGTCATTATTTGTTGGTTGAACACAAAGATACTACATATTTATTTACCATGGAATATATTACCATGTTACATAAAGTACAGGCCTTTAAAAAAGCCCTTTAGAAGTAAGGAACTGTTAGGTAAATTTAAACCATTGTAGCATTAGGTACAATGGTTTAAATCTGTTTTTTAATCGCTTTGTCTAGATCAATTTTGTAGTTAGAGATCTTCCTAATTAGCTTTTAAAAGTTCATTTTGAAAAGTTTCTAAGCTTTTTCCGGATATTACAAGATGACCTAATTTTAACAAAGCACGTTCTAAAGCTGCTAATACTGCTATAAGATCATTTGATGAAACCGAACCCATATGGCCTATTCTAAAATAAGTGGCTTTTATTTCTGACAGCAAGCCTCCTGCAATAATCACATCACTATCAACCATTAAAGCACTTAATGCGGCACCCTCTACACCTTTAGGATAATACACTGCGGTTAAGGTATTGGCTGCAATTGTATTTGTTTTTGGTAGTATTTCTAGGCTTAATGTGGCTATTGCTGCTCTAAATGCCATTGCCAAACTTTGATGTCTAGAAACTCTTTTGTCCATGCCTTCTTTACAAATGATTTTCAAGCTAGTTTCTAATGCCACAATCAAATTAACTGCTGGTGTTCCGAAATACGAAGGTCTTCTTTCTTCATAAGCTCTCATTATGGGTAACCAATTATTCCAATCTGAATAATAATTACTTACAGGTGTTTTTCTGTTTCCCCTAACTTGTATCGCTTTTTCAGATGCCATTAAAAGCGCAAGTCCTGGAGGTACACCAATTGCTTTTTGAGAAGCTGTCAAGACAACATCAAGTTCCCATCCGTCTTGATCTATCTCCTCTCCTGCAACCGAGCATACACCATCTAAAATACTTAACGTATTATATTTTTTGGCTAAATGGGCTATTGGTTTCGGATCTACCAATATTCCCGTAGAGGTATCCACATGTGTAATAGTTAAAGCTTTATAGGGTCTAATTTTTAACTCTTTTTCAATAGTCTCAATACTTACAACTTCACCTATTGGCGCTTCTAAAATAGTTGTATTTGCTCCATAACGATCTAAAATATCTTTGAAGCGTTTACCAAAATATCCTGAAGAAATTACCAGTACATTATCTCCTTGCTCTATAAGATTGGCCGCAGCCATATCCATAGCAAGTGTACCAGTTCCTGCAACGATAAAAGGCTGCCCTTTTGGAGACTTCCACACTTCTCTCATGAGCTCAAGGCTATTTCCAAAAGCCTCAATAAAATCGGGAGCTACATGACTCGTAGTAGCCATACCCATTGCGTGTAATACGTCTGGCTCAAATTCAATAGGACCAGGAATCATAAGTAATTTTCTACCTTTCATTTATTTTTTATATTATGCAATCAAATTACGTTTGCTTATTAGTATACCATCTAAATCTACATAAATATAGTAATGCGAAATAAAGGTAACACCTCCAAATTTAACTGGTATATCAATCTCTCCTATATTGCGTTTAATACTCTTAACGGGAGAGGTGTTTAATGCTCTTATACCTATGTTCATAGAATTAATAAGATGACTATCTCGAATACAACCATTTACAATGATGCCTTTCCAATTGTTTTGTATGGCCAATGCAGCTAATTGATCACCTACCAATGCACAACGTAATGAGGCACCACCATCAATGACAAGTACTCTGCCTTTTCCGTCATATTCTAATTGCTTTCTGACTAACGAATTGTCTTCAAATAACTTTAGTGTAGTAATTTTTCCTGAAAACACCTTGTTATTTCCAAAAGAAGAAAAAATTGGTTCAACACAACTAAGATGCTCTTGGTGCTCATCACAAATATTTGCTGTTGTAAACATATTTATCTCTGAAATTTAAATAAGTTGTTTAAAAATTAAAAAGGCAACACGCAGACATGTTGCCTTTTTGAAAAATTGAAATAAAAATTATTTATCTAGAACAAGCTCTCGCTTTGGCTCATTCTTTTTGATTTCAAATTGATTTGATGTGTTGTTTTCGCCTCCAGCTTTTAAAGCTTTGTCTCCAGCAAAAAAGGTTTTATGATCGTCTCCTAAATCTGAACCAGCCATTCTTTGATGTTTTACACAAGAAACACCTTTTCGAATTTCTTGTCTCTGTACACCTTTTACATAAGCCAACATCCCTTCATCTCCAAAATACCCTTCAGTTAAATCATTCATATGAAGCGCTGTTGTATGATAAGTTGGTAATGTAATTAAGTGATGGAAAATTCCAGCTTCTCTTGCGCTATCAATTTGAAATGTTTTAATTTTTCTATCAGCACGATAGCTTAATTCTGAAGCATCATATTGCTCATCCATTAAATTATTTCTATCATAAGCTGTCATATTTTCACCTTCCGAAAGCATTTCTTCAAATACTTGTTTACGGAAGTTCAATGTCCAATTAAAAGATGGGGAGTTATTATAAACCAATTTTGCATTTGGCACAACTTCCTTAACTCTATTAACCATGTGCGCAATTTGCTTTACGTTTGGTGTAGGAGTTTCAATCCATAATAGATCAGCTCCGTTTTGCAGACTTGTAATACAATCTAACACTACACGGTCTATGTTTGAGCCTTCCTTAAATTTATACAAACCATTCGCTAACCTTACGGGACGCACCAATTTACCATCTCTTTTAAGAAGCACATCATCTTCTTTTGCATCAGAAACAGCTATTTCTTCGGCTTCGACAAAAGCTAAATATTGAGAAGCCAAATCTCCAGGCTCATTACTTACTGGAAGCTTTTGGGTTAAACCAGCACCTTCAGAATCTGTTCTAGCCACAATAATTCCATCGTCAATACCTAACTCTAAAAACGCATATCGTATGGCATTAAGCTTCGCAATAAAATCTTCGTGAGGTACGGTCACTTTTCCATCTTGATGCCCACATTGTTTAGCATCAGATACTTGATTTTCTATCTGAATAGCACACGCTCCAGCTTCAATCATTTTTTTTGTCAATAAATAAGTAGCTTCTTCATTACCAAAGCCAGCATCAATGTCAGCAATTATTGGAACAATATGCGTTTCAAAATTATCGATTTGATCTTGTACATCTTCTCCATTTTCAAGCCTTTTAAATAAATCATTCAGTTCTATGGCATCTGCTTGACGTAAGAAATCATAAATTTCTGCTATGAGGCTAGGTACAGCAGTTTTTTCATGCATTGATTGATCTGGTAATGGCCCAAATTCAGAACGTAATGCAGCAACCATCCAACCCGAAAGATATAAGTACTTTTTATCGGTTGTTTTATGATGCTTTTTAACAGCTATCATTTTTTGCTGCGCCACAAAACCGTGCCAGCAACCTAATGATTGTGTATATTTCGATGAATCTGCGTCATACGCTGCCATATCATTTCTCATAATGGCTGCAGTATACTTAGCGATGTCTAAACCTGTTTTGAAACGATTTTGAACAACCATTCTAGCTGCGCTTTCAGGACGAATTGCATTCCAAGTTTCTCCGTACTTTTCTTTAAGGTTTCTTACAGTCTGTAATGCAGAACTATACTTGTTTTCTTCTAAATTTTTCATATTTTTGTGATTGATAAGGTTATTAATGAATATTGATAACTAGCCCTCCTAAATGTTTCCGCATTTTGAGGGTTTTTTTTATATGTATTTGTATGCATTTAATGTTAAGAACTCTTGATAGTCTTTTGACAACACCAGTTTGTCAAATAGTTCAATAGCTAGATCGAATTTGCCATTTTTAAAATTGTCATGCCCTACGAGATCTTTAATTTTTTCTATCTCTTCTTGTTGTACTTGAATATACATCTCAATATTAAAAACACTGCCATTGTCTAATCGAGCCTCACTTTGTAGCCATTGCCATACTTGCGTTCTAGATATTTCAGCCGTTGCTGCATCTTCCATTAAATTATAGAGGGCAGCAGCTCCTTTACCACTTAGCCAAGATGCCAGATAGAGAATACCTACATTTATATTTTGTCGAATACCTTCTTCTGTTATAGAACCTTTTGGTTGTTCTAGTAATTGGGCTTCGGTAATATTCAATGTTGCTCTTTTAATGTGAATTTGATTTTTGGTTGGCATATATTCATCAAATACCTGCGTTGCTAACTTTACTAAGCCGGGATGCGCTACCCATGTACCGTCATGACCATTTTTAACTTCTCTCTCTTTGCCCTTTCTTATGTTTTTAAACACAGCATTGTTGGCATCTTCATCATTTTTTATGGGTATTTGTGCTGCCATGCCTCCCATAGCATGCACACCTCTTTTATGACACTTTTGAATAACACGTAATGAATACGCTTCCATAAAAGGTGTTGCCATGGTTATTTGTGCTCTTTCGGGCACAAACAAATTTTTATGATTTCTAAATTTTTTGATATAAGAAAAGATATAATCCCAACGACCACAATTTAAACCCGCCATATGATCTCTGAGTTCATAAATGATCTCATCTAGTTGAAAACTAGCCGTAATCGTTTCAATTAAAACGGTCGCTTTTATAGTTTGCTGCGAAATATCTAAATACTCTTGTGCAAATACAAAAACATCATTCCACCATCGCGCTTCTGTGTAGTGTTCTAGCTTCGGTAAATAAAAATAGGGTCCACTACCCTTTTCTATTAAATGTTTGGCATTATGAAAGAAATACAATCCAAAATCTACTAATGACCCAGACATTTCTTGTCCTGATATAGTTAAGTGCTTTTCATTGAGATGTAGCCCTCGAGGTCTCACTAAAAGTGTTGCTACTTTATCATTTAGTTGATATCTTTTTCCATTGACTTTATTTTCAAAAGTTATTGTCTTTTGAATAGCATCTCTTAGATTAATCTGACCTTGCATCATATTATCGTAAGTAGGGGCATTACTATCTTCAAAGTCCGCCATGAACATTTTTGCGCCAGAGTTGAGTGCATTGATGACCATTTTACGATCGGTAGGACCTGTAATTTCTACACGCCTATCTAGCAGATCTTTCGGCAAAGAAGCAGCCACCCACTCTCCTTCTCTAATGTGTACTGTTTCAGTCGGAAACGATGGAAACAAGCCTTGATCAAATTTTTGTTGCTCAACCTTTCTCTGCTTCAATAAGTCGAGTCTTCTTTCATTAAACACTTCATGTAAAAGCGTTAAAAATGCTAAAGCTTCATCAGTAAGAATATCTTTATAACTAGTAGTTCCCACTCCCTTAAAGCCCACTTTTTTGGTTATTGTTTCATTTAAAATCATACCTATTCATTTATTTATGCAACAAACATAAAATAAAAAACTTTACAAAACAAGCGAACGTTCGCTAAATTTTAAATAAGATATTATTTTTGTATATTCGCCGAATAATTTATTACGATAATATGAATATAGAAGAAGAATACATACGGCTCATATTTGGATTGAAGCTTAAACAAATACGAACAGAGAAGAATCTCTCGCTTTTTGGTTTATCAAAACTTACTGGCCTATCGAAATCGTATTTGAATGAAATCGAAAAAGGTAAAAAATACCCAAAGACTGATAAAATTGTTATTTTATCAGATGCCTTAGAGGTACCATATGACCATTTTGTATCCTTAAAATTAGATAAAAATCTTGCTCCAGTAGGTGAAATATTACAATCTAAAATTTTAAAAGAAATACCATTAGAAGTATTTGGCATCAAAGAAAGTAATCTCATCGACATCATAGCCAACGCACCTGTAAAAGTCAATGCTTTTATAAGTACCCTGATTAAAATTTCTAAGCATTATAGTGTTTCTAGAGAAAGTTTTTTTCTCGCTGCACTTCGCTCATATCAAGAAGCTCAAAATAATTATTTTGAAGATATTGAATTACAGGTTGAAAAATTTGCGAAGGCATATCATATAGACCTTTCAAAACAGGTTTTAACAAGTGAACTTGAGGAAATATTGGTTGAAGAATATCAATATACTATGAATACTGTGGAGCTAACCAAACATGCCAATTTAGAAGGCATACGCTCTATCTATATACCAAATAAAAAAACATTATTGATCAGTAAAAATATAGATGAGTCGCAAAAACGATTTATATATGCCAAAGAAATTGCTTATAACTATATGAATACGACCGATCGTTTATATACGTTTCCTTGGGTGAAATTTAAAAATTTCGATCAAGTTCTAAATAATTTTTTGGCCTCTTATTTTGCTGGTGCCTTATTAATTCCTAAAGATCGATTAATTACTGAATTAAAAACATTCTTTGAACGTAAAACATGGAATCCTGATGGCTTCACCAAATTGATGCTTCAATTTACCAATTCACCCGAAACGTTTTATCAGCGATTAACCAATATATTGCCAAAACAATTCCATTTTAAGAACATTTTCTTTTTGAGGTTTACACATAAATCTGGCAGTCAAGCGTATAGATTAGATAAAGAACTGCATATCACTCAACAACAAACACCTTACGCTAATGAACTACAAGAGCATTACTGTAGACGTTGGGTTTCATTAAGAACATTAAATACCCTCGCAAAAGAACCCAAAAAAGAGCATATTTTTGATGCTCAAATTTCTAACTACCCTCAAAGTAAAAATCAATATCTGGTGCTATCATCAGCAGCTGCCGATCCATTCAAAAAAGAGATGAATAGAAGTGTCAGTATAGGTTTGCTAATATCACCTCATTTAAAAAAACATATTCATTTTTTAGATGACGCCACTATTAAAACTAATTTAGTCGGCGTGACCTGCGAATCATGCAATATTAAAAACTGTTCAGATCGCGCAAATGAGCCTCACAAACTAGAACGTAAAGAAAAGCATGCTGAAATAGAAAAAATAGTGACATCTATTATCGAAAAATTTTGATTAAAATTACCTTGAAAGTCTCCTTTCTTGCTTCAAACAATTTCGTATTTTAGCCATATAATATATGATACTACATGGATATTAACTTCAACAAAAACGAAGATCACAATAAATTATTAGTTTCCAATTTACGAAAGCGTTTTGCCAAAGTAAAACTTGGTGGAGGTCAAAAGCGTATCGACAAACATCATGCAAAAGGTAAAATGACCGCTAGAGAACGCATTGATTTTTTATTAGATGCAAAAAAACCTAGTTTAGAAATTGGTGCTTTTGCAGGCGAAGGGATGTATGAAGATCATGGAGGCTGCCCTAGCGGTGGTGTGGTTGTAAAAATTGGATATGTAAAAGGTAAACAATGTATTGTTGTTGCCAATGATGCTACAGTAAAAGCCGGTGCATGGTTTCCGATTACAGCTAAAAAGAATTTAAGAGCGCAAGAAATTGCCATCGAAAATAGACTGCCCATTATTTATTTGGTAGACTCTGCTGGTGTTTATTTACCCATGCAAGACGAGATTTTTCCTGATAAAGAACACTTCGGCCGTATTTTTAGAAATAATGCTGTAATGAGTAGTTTAGGCATCACACAAATAGCTGCTGTAATGGGTAGTTGTGTTGCAGGAGGCGCTTATTTACCCATCATGAGCGATGAGGCTTTAATCGTTGATAAAACAGGGAGTATTTTCCTTGCAGGAAGTTATTTAGTGAAAGCTGCTATTGGTGAAAGTATCGATAATGAAACCCTAGGCGGAGCCACTACGCACTGTGAAATATCAGGTGTAACCGATTACAAAGCCAAAGATGATGCAGATGCTTTGACCAGGATACAGAATATCATTGGTAAAATCGGTGATTTTGATAAAGCAGGATATAATAGAGAAAGTTCAATCAAACCAAAAGAGTCATCTCAAGATATTTACGGAATTCTGCCTAAAGCTAGAAATGAGCAATATGATATGCATGAAATTATCAAGCGACTCGTTGATAATTCAGAAATTGATGAATACAAAGCTGGTTACGGACAAACGATCATTACAGCTTATGCGCGCATTGATGGTTGGGCCGTTGGTATTGTTGCCAATCAACGTAAAGTTGTAAAAACTAAAAAAGGTGAAATGCAATTTGGGGGTGTTATTTACTCAGATTCTGCCGACAAGGCAACGCGTTTCATCGCTAATTGTAATCAGAAAAAGATTCCATTGGTATTTTTACAAGACGTTACAGGATTTATGGTTGGTAGTAAGTCAGAACATGGCGGTATTATAAAAGATGGTGCTAAAATGGTCAATGCCGTGAGTAATTCTGTTGTACCTAAGTTTACCATTATCATCGGTAATTCTTACGGCGCCGGTAATTATGCAATGTGTGGAAAAGCCTATGATCCACGTCTTATCGTTGCCTGGCCAAGTGCTGAATTGGCGGTTATGAGTGGAAATTCAGCTGCGAAAGTTTTGCTCCAGATAGAAAAAGCATCATTGCTGAAAAAAGGAGAGAAAATCACTAAAGAAAAAGAAGATGAACTCTTTAATACCATAAAAGACAGATACGATGCACAAGTATCGCCTTATTATGCAGCGGCTCGTATATGGACAGATGCTGTTATAGACCCATTAGATACACGTACATGGATTTCTATGGGGATTGAAGCTGCTAACCACGCGCCTATTGAAAAGCCGTTTAATTTAGGCGTTATTCAAGTTTAGGGTAATTAACAGTCAAAATAAACAAATTTATAAATTAAAGACTAAACATATTTTAACAAATGGGAAGAGCATTTGAATTTAGGAAAGCTAGAAAAATGAAACGTTGGTCAGCCATGGCCA
>RCNB010001526.1_pt1 | contig 14544 bp, 18 predicted proteins | sample 2041321 | NCBI WGS metagenome assembly RCNB01 (sample SAMN09708232, study PRJNA481090) | Marine sediment metagenome, whole genome shotgun sequencing project. | reverse complement strand
AGACCTTGACCTACAACACCAAAACCTATAAACGCTAATTTGAAATGCATAATTATTCATCCCTGTGATGTAGTTTTGGTGCAGCAATAAATGTCAGACCTTTTTCAGTTAAAGCACGGGCAGTATTATTTAAGGTTTCGTGCTTGTCCAAGTAATTTTGAGTCAAAGCAGGCATAAGTCCTTTTTCAACTATCTCTGTCTTTGGAAGGAAATACTCAAGAATATCAGAAGGATGTTTTCTTTTCTCCTCCACTGCAATTTCTCCACCTTCGTGTTTGGCACTTATGTTTTTTATTTTTGACGCAATCTCCAAAAGTTCATCCCTTCTATCATAAGGTTGAATTACAATGCTTTTCCATGTCTCAAAAATATGATGCTCAAATCTGACGAAGTCCTCAAGTCCCAGAGATTTTCTTATATCGCTGCCAAACTCTATTGTATTGTTATCAACAGAATTAGAAAAGTTAAATCCAATGAGAGATGTTGATCCATCCTCCCTTGAAAACAGGCGTGCAGCCATGAGAGTCCAGAATACAGCATATGAATTGTCATTTCCCATGAAGACAGATATCTTAAACTCAATATCTATCCCAAGTTTGTGAACCATATATGCAAGAAGTATCGTTCCAGGATTAATGTTTAGAACCTGCTTTACGCCATATTTTGTATAGTAATAGAGCAACTCGTCTAACCATTTGATAGGATGATCATTTGGTTGACCTACACCACCAAAATAGCCCGTGATTGTATCAGGACCCCCTAGATGAATATTGGATCCATCAGTACCTTTTGTATCAAGTGTTTCACACCAGCTTGCACCTATGATTTTCATGGCTGCAGTCATTGCTAGTAAATCATTGTCTTCCTCCTGTTCCTTCATGCACCGGACTCTTATAAAACGGCCTGGCATAAGTTCATTTTTTTCTACTGACTGACGTGCTTGAGCCATAAAAAACGGGAAATACTGACAGGCACTTATCTCCAAGGTAACCGCAAATTCCTCATCAAACTTCATTTCCTTAGTCTTGTCACCTAGCACCTTTTTACGATATTTATCAACGGTAATAAATGATCCCTTATTCCTCTGTTCTATAAGCCATTCCAGATCCTCTACATATGGAGAATTCTTTTTTCTTAACCTTGCCATAAGAGCATCTACATTGCCAGCTTCATTGGCTTTTCGGTTTATCTCTTCAGGTCCACCGTATTTTTCAACTACGGCCAATATATCATTAACGAGTATATTCTTTGGATTCATCAAAAAAGCATTTATTTCATCTAATCTTTTACCATCTATAGCTAACTTATCTCGAATATCTTTAGACACTTACAGTACCTCCCTACTATAAATTAGATTTCGAAGGTCAAATGAAACAGAGTTATAAATAATATTTGGTTCATTATAATCTGCGAGCGATTATCAATGCCATTACTGATTTTGTAAGAAAAAACCAACCCGGTTTTTTTATCATTTAATTATTTTACTGTTTAATTGCCATTCTATCAAAACAATCTCACTTTTTTTGAATTTTAACTTTTTAATATAATATCATTTTAAAATCAAAGTGAGATATCTATATAAGATCCCATTTTCTTTTAATAATCTCTCTGTTCTTTAATAAAAGATGCATATAAGTAATTTCAAGGTTAATCATATCGGTATCATTTTTTCGAAACCATTCAGCAAGCCATCCAAAACGAAGAGTTAGGATACAATCAAATAGATATTTAAAACTTATATCAGTGATAAAATTACTTTTTTTAATTTCTTCTATAAATGTTAGTGTTAATCCTTGAAATAAACCTGTTGGCTCTTCAATTCCAATGCAGCCTAACATATTTGCAATATCATAAATTTCAGGTTTCACACCTAGAAACTCCCAATCGATAACCGATTTAATATTATTTTCAGACCAAATAATATTTAATGAATGATAATCTCCATGGCAAAAGCAATGAGGTAAAGATTCATATATTTTAAAAAAATCATTTTGAATGAAATGAATAATTGGTTCCAATTGAATATATTCTCTCGGATTATGTATCTTCATTAACTGAATCATATTCATTGCATATGATTTCAAGGAAAAATCTTTTTGAGTATTTGAAAGACTTAGTGATTCTGATTTATTGCGCAAATCAATTAAAAATTCTGCAATTTTTATACCTCGCCATGAATCCATGACATAATGAGGTCGATTAAGAGGAATTCCTGGAATAAATGGTATGAGTTGCCAATAAGAATTCTTATATTCAATAATGTGTTCGTTAGTGTTTGATTTTAAATAAGGTTGAATGTGAATAACATTATTTTTCTTTAGTTGATCTAGGGTATTGATAATTTTCAGTTTATGATTATATCTATTTTTTAAAAAATTTTCAAGTATGTATAGTGATTTTTTATCATCTTCAATAACAATTCGAAATGACGTACGTTCAGGACTACCTGCTATCGGTATATCTGGTCTTTTATTTTGATATTTTATTTTCCATTGACTCAATAAAAAATCAAAATCAATATCTTTTGTATAATTATTAATGAGTCTTTTATCCATGATATTTGACATAATCTAATAAAGATTCAACGTGAACTTTCACTTTAATTTTATCCATATATTTTCCAATATTTCGTGACTACTATAACCATGAATGTTTTGAACAACTATTCCTCATTATAATCATTACAAAAAATTAATTAGGCAGGATCTCCGTCAAAGATACGGGAATTGAAATGATTATTTCACAATTTAGTATAGCACCAGTTGGAAAAGATATAAGCCTCAGCAAATATGTGAAAACTGCACTAAATGTACTTGAAAAGAATAATGTAAAGTTCAAAACAAATGCCATGTCAACAGTTATTGAAACCGAGGATCTTGAGACACTGTTCAAGATAGTTGAAGAAGCCCATAAAGCAGTATTAAAATCAGGAGCAAAAAGAGTGATTACGGAGTTAAAGATAGATGATCGAGGTGATAAAAACGTGACGATGAAATCTAAGTTAAAATCCGTTCAATAAATTTTATTATAATGTTATTCAAAACAGTTATATGCACCATTTTCATTCCCTTTTTCAGGAGTGTAATAAATTGTGTCATCAAAAACTTTAGTCGAAATATGTTTTCATGGACGTGGTGGACAGGGTTCTGTCACAGCAGCAAATCTACTTGTAGCGGCAGCGTTCAAAGATGGGAATAAAGGTGTTCAAGCATTTCCACTTTTTGGTGCAGAGCGACGTGGCGCACCTGTAAAGGCATTTGTCCGAATATCAGATGATGAAATTCATCTCCGAAGCGAGGTATATTTCCCAGACATTATAATAGTGCTTGATGAAAGCATTATTGGCATAGTTGATGTCCTCAAAGACTTGAAAAAGAATGGTAAAATTTTAATAAATACTACAAAAGCGCCAGAGGATTTTGATTTTTCTAATAAAAATAAAGTTGCCACTGTTGATGCAACTGGTATCGCAATTAAACATGATATTCTTATAGGGGGTATTCCTGTTGTTAATACTCCTATTCTTGGTGCTGTCCCAAAAATTTTAGATCGTGTGACATTGTCATCAGTTCAAGATGTTATAAGAAGTAAATGGAAAGGAGAAGGCGGTGAAATAAACGTGAAGGCCACACAAGATGCATACGATTCTGTGGAGGTGAACTTTTGAAAAAGTACGATGTTGTTACAACTATTTCTTACCCGAAAAAAGGAGCTATGGGCAAGACCGGCAGTTGGAGGGTCTTTAGACCAATACTTGACAAATCAAAATGTGTAAAATGTCTGCGATGTTGGATTTATTGTCCTGAAGGTACTGTTACCAGAAACAAAGATGACACAGTCGATATTGATTATGAATATTGTAAAGGTTGTGGCATATGTGCCAATGTATGTAAGGTAAAAGCTATTACTATGGACAGGGAGGCAAAGAAAAAATGACTGTGATGATTGATACTGGTAACTATATCGCTGCAAAGGCTGCAGTTATGGCTCGCCCCAGTGTTGTTGCTGCCTATCCTATCACACCTCAAACCACTCTTGTGGAAGGTATTGCAAACTATGTAAAAACTGGTGAATTTAAAGGAGAATATATCTGTGTAGAAAGTGAACATTCTGCTATGAGCGCATGTATTGGAGCTAGTGCTGCAGGCGTGAGAACGTTCACCGGTACTTCTTCCCATGGTTTGTTGCTGATGCATGAAATGCTTCATTGGGCAGCACTTGCACGTCTTCCAATAGTTATGTGTAACATTAATCGAGTCATTGGCCCAGGTTGGAATATCTGGACTGATGAAAACGACTCGATCTCCCAACGAGACACGGGTTGGATCCAATTTTATTGTAGTAGCAATCAGGAGATCTTCGATACAATTATTCAATCTTTCAAGTTAGCAGAAAATGAAAAGGTATTGTTACCAGTGATGATTAATTACAACGCTTTCATCATATCGCATACATCTTTACCTGCCGATATACCAGAACAAAAGGAAATTGATGATTTTCTCCAAAAATATAAACCAAAGTGGAAACTAGATGTTGATAATCCAATAACTTTTGGAAATATCATCCTTCCGAAAGATTATGAGTTAATTAGAAAAGACATGCAGAACTCTCAGAAAAATGCCAAAAAAATAATACCTGAGATAGCAAAAGAATGGAAAAAGAAGTTTGGTAGATATCATGGAGATCTGATAGAAAAATACAAGTGTGACGGTGCAGACCATATTCTTCTTGCTATGGGTGCAATAGGCTCAGAGAGCAGAGTATCCATTGATAATCTCAGAAAAGAAGGTTTGAAGATTGGACTTGCTCGTGTTCGTACTTTTAGACCGTTTCCCAATGAAGAAATATTAAAACTAGGTAAACAAGCCGATTTGATTGTTATTGATCGAAATATTTCTGTAGGATCTGAAGGTGCATTGTTTAGCGAAGTGAAAGCCGCATTATATGGTAAGTCGGATACTAAGGTCAATGGCTTCATCGCGGGCCTTGGAGGAAAAGATGTTACTTACAAAGACATTGAAACAATTTGTAGAAAAGTTGTAGAAGGAAAGGCAAAAGATTGTGAGTGGTATGGACTTGAGGGAGATGGAAAATAATGGCGATTAAAAATTTACCCGTTGAAGAATGTATGATTCCTGGAAGTGCTGCATGCCCCGGTTGTCCTGCAACAATGGCACTACGCATCGTTTTTAAAGCACTTGGAAAAAATATGATAATGGTTGTTCCTGCTTGTTGTACAGCAGTTATCGAGAGTCTCTATCCCAATACATCTTTTGATGTTCCCGTGATGAATATTGCATTTGAGGCAGCCGCTGCCGGTGCATCTGGTGTAGAAGCAGCACTGAGACAACAAGGAAAAGATGATACTACAGTTGTTGCATGGGCTGGTGATGGTGGTACTTATGACATAGGTATTCAAGCACTTTCTGGTGCACTTGAACGACAGACCAACTTCATCTATATATGTTACAACAATCAGATATATTCAAATACGGGCGTCCAACGAAGTGGAGCTACTCCATATGGTGCATGGACAACAACAACGGTTGGTGGTAAAACAGAATTTAGAAAAGAAATGGGGGAAATTATTCAAGCACATCACATACCTTATTCTGCCCAAGCATGTGTTAGCTACCCTGAAGATCTCTATAATAAGTTAAAAAAAGCTAAGAATATTAAAGGACCTAAATATATTGAGATAATGGCACCCTGTCCGCCTGGATGGCGTTTTAGTATGGAAAAAACCGTTGACATGGGAATAATGGCCGTCGAAACAGGTGCATGGACCCTGTATGAATGTGAAAACGATGTCGTTACTTTCAACGGTAAAAGTAAACTTATCTTAGAAGGAAAAATTGAGCGCAAATCTATTGAAGAATGGATAAAACAACAGGGACGTTTTATTCATCTTTTTAAACCAAAGAAGGATGCCAAAAGAATTAAGGATATAGAAGATCATACAGATCATATTTGGGAAAGATACAGGAAAAAATATCTGTAAACATCAATTATTGAAATAGGAGTGTGGAAATAATGGAGGTTGCAAGTAATGTATGCAAAGGAAATGCTGAAACAGAGCCTCCCCCTGCTAATATTCTGTGGATTTGGTGGAATAGTTGCAGGCAGCACACTTGGTGCAATGATAGAAATACTTCAGAATATTCCAGGTCTTATTGTGGTGATACCAGCAATTATTGCTTTGCGAGGTAATATTAATACAGCTTTTGGTTCCAGATTGGGTTCCGCATATCATCTAGGTATTATTGATGCTGAAAACATGTGGAACAATGAACTTAAACAAAATATTATTGGTTCCCTTGTTTTGAGTTTTCTTATATCCATTATAATTGGGATTCTTGCCTATGTTACAACCATACTATTTTTTAATATTCATCCAGATCTTTTAAAACTTATTTCAATCGTTTTACTGGCAGGTGTTATATCTGCCATAATTCTCACCCTGATGACAATTGCTATCATATTTATTGTATTCAAACGTGGATACGATCCAGATAATATTACAGGACCTGCCCTTTCGACCTTTGGGGATATTGTATCAATATTTTGCATTTTTGGCAGTGCCATCTTGGTGGAGGTGATAATTTGATTTACAACTGGAAAAAGATTGTAAGATTCGGTTTACCTCTGCTTACATTGTGTATTTTTATTGAGATCTTTGCTGGTCAGATGTTACATCTCGGTCAAAAAACATTGATAGCCTTTCCAATATTTCTCATTTCCATTCCAGTTATCAATGGAGTTGGCGGAAACATCGGTAGTATTCTAGGCGCACGTTTAGCTTCTGGCCTACATGTAGGATACATTAGTCTCAATGTCAAGGATAACAAGATGCGAGACAACCTAATCACCGCTATTTTAATGGGAATCATTACATATTCTATCCTAGCGATACTTATTTATTATATAGCTTCATTTGGAGGGATACAAATGGATATTGGTTTATTTGAGTTTATATCTGTTATCTTAGGAACGGGGATTTTACTTGTGTGCATAATATCACTTGTTAGTGTTTTCACAGCATTTTGGTCGTTTAAAAAAGGTTTAGACCCGGATGACATAGTTGCACCAGTGGTTACAACCATAGGTGATATCTTAGGGATAATGTTATTATTTTTGTTTTTTGGAGCAGTCATAGTATGAAGGAAAAAGAAAAACGAAGTATATTTGGTAAAATGCAGCGAACGCCAAAATGGAAAAAGGAAGAGTTCAGTGAACTCGAATATGAACCCACTTCGGTAAAAGAACTATTAACAGAGATGAAAGACATATCAGAGCTTATAATAGATCTTGCGTACTCTGCAGTCCTCTTTGACAACAAGGATGTTGCTGAAGAAGTAAAGTTTCTCGAGGTACGTATGGATAAGCTAAATTATCATATCCGTATAATGGCAATGATGGCATCCCGAACTAAAGAAGATGCAGAACAACTCGCAGGTATTTTACAGGTAGCAGAAGCAGCTGAAAGTATATCAAATGCAGCCGGTGACATTATCAGTCTATTAGCAGAAGAAAAAACCGGACCGATTTTACCTAAAATTTTAAAGCAGGCTGACGAAAAACTATTCAGAATAAAGATTTCCTCGGCGTCCATGGCATGTAAGCAAAAAATTGGAGATCTTAGAGTTGAATCTGAGACAGGTATGAGAATTATTGCAATTAGACGAGGAGAATACTGGATATATAATCCACCTGCAGACATGACACTTAAGGCAAATGACTGGCTTATTACCCGTGGAACTGATGAGGGATATAGCGATCTGAGTAAATTTTTAAAAGGAAAATTGAAGGCGTTAGAATGAAAAAAAAGACTGTTGAAGACATTGTTTTAGAAATCAAAGACAAATCAGAATTAATGGTGGATCTTGCATACTCGTCTTTGATATATAATAATAAAATCATAGCAAAAGAAGTATACGATCTTGAAGATCTAATAGACAATCTCTATCAAACTATCCAGAAAAAAACACTTGAAGGAGTTAAAAACAAAGAGCTTAGCATCGATGATGCATTGACAGTGTTAAGATTGGCAGAATGCAGCGAAAAAATCGCCGATGCAGCTCTAGAAATAACTGATGTTGAACTAAGAGATGTAGAACTACACCCTATACTAAAGATGAGTATTAGAGAATCTGATGTGGTATTTACCAAAGTACATGTTAACCCTAATTCTATACTATGTAACAAAACGCTTGGTAAACTAAAACTTGGTAGTGAAACAGGAATGTTAGTTATCGCAATGAGACATCATGATAAATGGCTATATGGACCTAATAAAAATACGATGATAGATCCAGGTGATATTCTCTTTGCAAAGGGCCCAGAGGATGGAGAAAAACACCTTATAGAACTAGCAAAAGGTCAAACAAACGAGATATAAAATTTAGTGGAATATCAAACTATCTCTATTATTTTTCAATTTTATGTTGCCCAAATCTTATTTAAAGAGGTAGTATATTTAATCAAAATTTTACTATAATAAATTCAGAATAATGTAGGAAGTGAATAATTGAGAAAAAAAGTAGCAATTTTTTTAATTGCAACTATAACTATCATAAACCTAATCGCAGGATCATTAATTTTTTTAGATGTTCAACTAATTGAAACTCCAGAAACAACCATCACTATCGACATACTAGAAATAAATTCAGATGAAATAATCATACAAACAACAATAAATGTTTTCAATCCAAATGGTTTTGGAATCATTACAAAAAATCTTGAATTAATTACTACAGATAAAAGTGGAAATAATGTAACACATATGCTAATGGATGGAGCAGATATCCCCTCAAATGAAAACAAGACATTTATTTCAGATATGGTGGTTGATTTTGATGGGTATCATCCTGATGTACTGACAACCAAAATTACCGGTATCATAGGGGTGCATTTGGGCATTATTCAAAAAACAATCCCACTGAATGTGATTATAGTAACTGACATAGAGGACATAATCAGAGATATGGTCCCCCCGATCATACATATTCAAATCGATTTCGATGAGATAACACAAGAAAAAATAAACATAACAGGAATAGTTGAAGCATACAACCCAAACACGTTTGACATATACTTAGATGAAATATTAATAAATGTAGAAACTGAAACAGGCAAAAATGTAGGATCTCTTGCTTTAGAAAATAGCATACTCTCAGGGAAAAGCACTGGGAAAATCAATAGCAAGGGAGAGGTATTAATTGAAGCGTTAAATGCTGAGATACTCGCCATAAATATAAGTGCAACAGCTAACGCAAAAATAGCAGGCTTCAATAAATCCCTGCCATTATATGTTGAAATTAAGATGAATGTTCCAGATATTGGAACATTGTTATCCTCAGATTCACCCTTTGATATGATATTAAGAGGAGATTATAAATTATCAATAGATGGATTATCAGCTGAAATGACACTAGAAATAAATAACCCAAATAAGATTTTGTTGGAAACAAAAGACGTTACAGTTAATCTTTACGAAGTCAATGAGGATACAAAAAAATTAATCAGTGAATGCAAGTTGAATGAAGGAGTCATTGATAAAGAAAACATAACCACTCTAAAAGGTAAAACAGTGATACCATATTCTAGATTAATTACACCAAAAGATGGCAATATAATTCCAGAGGGGATACTGATGATAGTTAGAGGAAATGTTACAGTCCAAGGTTTGAATCAATCCATATGGATAGGATTTGGAAGCTATCAAAATCTACATCCCTTCAGATAAAAAAAATGTAATTATTATTCCAAAACTCGTGCCCCGTATTCATCAACACTGCAAACAAACACAGTACCAAACGATGAGAGTGTTTGACAAAGTTTATCATTTTCACCAATGGCAAATACTGAGTTTCCAAGCATACACATACTTACCATACCACACCTACTTGAAACTTCAATAGCTTCTATAACTCTTTCTTCCGCTAAATTCGTATTTTTTGTAAAAATCTGTGACAGTGAAAAAAGATTTTCAACTGAAGGTTTCTCTGATAGCTTATTGGTACAAAATCTCCCATAATTTGTAATATCACTTGCTTTATCAGAATCTAACAAAATCTTTTTTGTATCCAATTTTTTACCAACGACACATAAAACTACATCATAGTTACCAGGGATGTGTTCTATTATTCCCCAAGGGGGAAGACCCGGATGTTTACGTATTTCAATGCCACCAAAGCAACTTGCGAGTACGTCACCCAAACCAGTTCTAAGTTGAACTTCTGCAAGATGAGATGCTTTCAATGCATCAGTATTGGAAACGCCAATAATTTTTGCAAGAGCGTAACTTGCACTAACTGCACTTGCCGCACTCATGCCAAAACCCTGACTAACAGGCAGATCAAGATTGATTCTTACAACAACATGAACTTTTTTATCTCCAAGTAAATATTTCAATGCAAAATTTACAACATGAGAATCAGATTGTTTATTGTTAACATAAATTTCAAAAATCTGACTTGTAGATTCTTCAACATTAACCTCTGATACTGCACCTAAAGAAACGTTAATACCTGCACCACGAGAACCAGTCCTTGCTGCATCTTGTTTATTATATACCGGTTCGAAAAATCCAGAAATATGACCCGGGGCAAATGCAACAGCTCTCATTTAGTTCTCCTCTATTTTACTACACATAAAATCCAATCAGCTAGATCTTCTTTCTTACCAGTCTTATGGATAGTGTCTCCTTTTCCATCTATTATCCACATCTCGTTTTTATCACCGTTAAGGCCTGAAATTGTATTTGCAATTACAAAATCTAGATTGTTTTTCTTAAGAAGACTGTAAGCTTTATCCTGTAATTTATTATTGTTTTCCTCAAGTTTGAAACCTACAAGTTTAGATGCTGGAGCTTTTTCTCTTAACATAGCAATAATTTTTGGGGCCGGAAACATCTCTAAAACAAGCTTTTTTTTATCCGAAGAAATTTTTCCTTCAATTTTTTTAGGGATATAATCGGATAACGCCGCACAGATGAGTATGACATCAAAATTATTTATGTCTCTGGTTTTTAACAACTCTACTAAATTTCCAACAGATTCAAAATTTACAGTTTTTATATAATCTGGAGCAGTTTCTCTCCCACGTCCGTACCAAAGTTCAACATCTGCAGCTTTGTTAAAAGCAGATTTTGCAAGAGAGATTGCTGTTTTTCCAGAACTATGATTAGAAATTATTCTTACATCATCAATTGCTTCAGCGGAAGATCCACCAATTATGAGAACTCTTTTATCTTCCATGTCGCGTTTACCAGTTTCTAGAATAGCATTTGCAACGATCTCCCCAATATCTGCCAGTTTGGCTTTACTTCCTTGGATGGATGGTTCAATGAATTCGATACCAATCTCTTTACATTTTAGAATATTCTTCTGAACTATTTTATGATCGTACATGGAAAGATGCATTGCAGGAACAATCAATATTGGTATGCCTGAACCTATAGCTGTGGTTGCAAATGTTGTGACTGCTGTATCATCAATGCCATGCGCAATTTTTGAAATAGTATTAGCTGTACAAGGTGAAATAATAAATAAATCTGCAGGCTCTTTTACTCTACCACAAAAAGAGACATGCTCTGTTTTTCCAGTTAATTCTATAATTGGTTTATTACCTGAAGAAAATTCTAAAGAATCAGGATGAATAATTTTTGTAGCTGATTGTGTCATAACTGGGAAAACCTCAGCACCGTGTCGGATAAGTTCCCGAGCTAACTTAACAGATTCGACAGCAGCAATGCTACCAGTAATTCCAAGAACTATTTTTTTTTTAAAAAGTCGTTTACTTTTAACTCCTCGTATTTCATCCGCAGGATGCATTATTATCACTAAAAATCATATTCTATCTAACTACTAAAACTGACACCCCAGCATGTCTAACTACTTTGTCAGTGACACTGCCTAGTAAAAATCTTCCTTCTTTTCCATAGCCTTTGTATCCAAGAACAATGATATCTGCTTCATATTTCTTGGCTGATAGAAGAATTTCATCTGCTGGATCTCCAGATTCCACAGCAATTTTTACTTTTTTAACGTCATTTTCAATTTCTTTTACTACCTTAGACAGAGTTTCCATAGCACGTTCCTTAAAACTACCTGATTTTACAACAGTACTTAAATCAATTGTAGGCAACAACATTTTTGTAAAGGATGATTCTGCTAGCTCTGCTGGTATTATAGTGAGAAGAGTTAATTCATCATCCTTATCCGAACATTTTAAAGCCATTTCTACCGCTCTCTTAGAGGCAACAGATCCATCATATGCAATAATCATCTTTTTCATGGTAATCAGCAAGGCGTTAATACAGAACAGTTATAAAAAGTTTCGAATTAAATTATTTACATAAATACAAGATAAAATCTGAAAGCTTGAGGCCTTTTTTCCACCTCATTATAAAATTACAGCTCTTACTGTAATCAAGTTTTGGTAGTCTCTTATGTAAAACACTTGGTCTTCCCTCCAAGCCATCAACATCAAGAGTGAAAATTCTCCACGAATCCCCTCGATGATTTTTAAGTCTAAATGCATATATAGGAAGTGTCTTTGTTTTCTCACAGACTTCACGCATTGATTCTGCCTGTTTTTGTAGTTTTCCACTAATACTGCTAAAGTGAATTGTATCTTCAATGCTGGTTTTTACCTCAACTAAAAATGAGATATCCCCTCTAACTGCTACCAAATCAACACCGAAAGATCCAGCTGCACGAATAACTACAAAGGGCTTATGATTTATCCTTAAATAGTTATCTTTTTCCATTGTCGAACATGTTTTTGTTATCTTTGAAATGGTTTTATTTTCTCCACTCAATATACCTTTAAATTCTCGCTCATACTGACTACTACTCATATTAGAGTTACAATATCATAGCGAAAGGTTTTAATGTTTTGGATAAATTGTCTTAGTACATGTTAAAACAAAAGGAGTTGCAAACATGAACAAGGGCAACATTCTCGTCAGAGAAGCAATGAAAACTAATCCGATAACAGTTAAAACAAAAACCTCAATTAAGGAAGCTGCAGAATTAATGAAAAAAAAAGGTATTGGAAACTGTATAGTTGTAGATGATTCACCGATAGGAATTATTACTGAAAGCGACATACTTAAAAAGGTTGTTGCTAAGGATCTAAAAGCAAGCGAAGTGATGGTAGAGAAGATCATGAGCACGCCAATCATAGTAATCGATCCTTATGCATATCTTGAAGAAGCTACAAAAACAATGGGAAAATGTAATATCAGAAGATTACCCGTAATAGAAAATGGTGAATTAATTGGAATAATAACACAAAAGGACATTTCAAGAATATCCCCCACATTGCATGAAATATCACGAGAGTGGTATGACATTAGTATGAGAGATGATGTCCATTTGAAAAAACAGATTTTTTCTGGCAAATGTGAAGACTGTGCTTCGCTTTCCACTAATTTAAAAAGTGTAGATGGTCGTTTGCTGTGTGAGGATTGCATAGACGAATTAAAATATCAATAGAATATGACATATTTTATCATGACGGAGAGGTGAAAGAAAATGAAAGTGAAAGATGTAATGACAGAGGACGTTATTCTTGTAGATAAAGATGTGGAACTAGAATATGTTCTAAAACTAATGAAAAAACATGAGATAACAAAGATACCTGTTGTTGAAGATAAAAAATTAATTGGAATTATTACTGACAATAAAATAGCATATAAGCTTGGATCTATAAGGAGTCGTGGTGTGCCTGCCTCAAGACTGCATGCCTCCTCTGTTACCGATAAAGAGATAGATGTTGTATCTCCAATTACAGAAATTGAATCAATTCTTAAAAAAGTAGGTGAACCAGGTGCTACTATGCTACCAGTAGTAGAAAATGAAAAACTAGTTGGAGTAGTCACAAAAGCAGATTTACTACCTTTCGTTAACAGTAACAAAAAGCTTAAGGAATTAATGCAAAAAAAACTACACACAATATCTCCCAGTGATAGAGTTATCCATGCTCGAAGATTGATGATAGATGAAAACGTTGCACGTTTACCAGTTGTTGATCAAAGAACACTTGTTGGGATAATATCAGATACAGAAATAGCATTTGCACTAGCAAGCCTAAAAAAATCAATTTCTCTAGGTAAACAGAAACATGCCCTTGATGAACTCCTGGTAGAAGATGTTATGAAAACATCCACGATATGGGCAGAACCTGACATTACTGCTTCAGAGGCTGCAAAAATCATGATTAAAAACAATATTGGGTCTTTACCACTGATAGATAACGACAAAATTGTAGGTATTATTACAAGAACAGATCTAATCAAGACTATACCTAATTAAAAGAGTTTATATATTTGTTTACAACAAAACCTATTTAAGTGACTGCTTTACGTCATTATGTTAATTTACCTTTTGGAACATCAGAAAAAATACAAGCAATGAGGTTTGTAGAAGGTTGGATTTAGTAAACATTATTTTGATATTATTTATCTGGTCTAAAGATATTTCCATGCCATTTACCCCAGTAATTCTCACAATTCTTATTGCGACATGTGTATCCCTC
>RCNB010001525.1_pt1 | contig 14547 bp, 29 predicted proteins | sample 2041321 | NCBI WGS metagenome assembly RCNB01 (sample SAMN09708232, study PRJNA481090) | Marine sediment metagenome, whole genome shotgun sequencing project. | reverse complement strand
CTGCTACCCAGCTACCACCCCGTGCCCTAGTCCTGACAAACTCGCCAGTGTTCGGGTTATAGTGGAGCAACTCTTGAAGTCTCTCAAGTGTTAGCATCTTTAAACATTCTCCTAGCTATGACAGCTATTGCTTTCTCTTTATTAGTCTTGACTGTATGGCATGGGTTACATAATACTTGGAGACCTTCTGTTTCACAGTATAGGTTCTCAATGAATTTGTCCCATGACTCAAAGCCAATCTCAGGATTAACGATAGGTAGGATGTGGTCAACAGCAGTCTCAGTCTCAGGATGTAGCTCACCGCAATGAGCACACTTTGCATGAAACACAAGTCTTGCAGTTTTGCCAGTCAACTTAACATGGTGTCTAGCTTCACGCTTACACTCATACTTAGGTCTCCAACGCATACTACCCTTACGGAGCATGGAACGAATGAAGCCACGATATGCAGCCTCAGTCATTGTTCCACTTGCTCTTGTCTTCGGGACTCTTGAGGACATCTACCGTCCTGCCACTTCTTTAGTGGTGAAGCCATTGCTCCGTAAGTCCCACATTTCGTCATCCAACCGTCTCATCCAGAGCAGCTGTCCCATTTCAATCATCCGAGCCTCAGGGTCATCGACTCCTTTAGCACTGGCATAAGCTAATCCAACTGCACACTCAAATTCCTCTGGTGTTCGACAGCCTTGTAGTAGCTGTGGTGCTTTGGTCTTACCTATTCTCGGACAGCCTTTGATATTATCAACAGCGTCACCGGTAAGCAGCTGTGTGTAGAAGTTACGATAGGCCATAGCAGGTGTCACTTGGACTTCAAGTCCTGTATGGTCATTCCAATGTCTCCCCGGTGTGTCCTTAAGGTCTTTGTCAACCGTGACACATACTGCTTTGGGGTTATTCATTAGAGCTTTAGACATTACATCATCAGCTTCTTCATTCACACTCACATTAACTCTTGCATCAGCAGTGAAGTAGTCTCTCAACCTTCTCCACCAGTGAGGCTTAACTGATACCCTACCACCTTTATACTTGGCAGTGACAGCTATAGCCTTGCGATAGTTATTGTGCTCATCAGTGAGACATATGATTACCTTAGCGTTTGGATACTTCCTATGCACCTTATCCAATGTCTCATGGATTGCCCACTTAATAGTGAACCAAGGGGCAGGGGGTTGAGGAGGCTCATGTTGACTGCTGTGTGCAATGCGATAGCACCACACGTCACCGTCACACCAAGCCTCTGTTACCTCCTCAGCTGGAATCATTTACTACCAGTTAAAGCAGCCATGATAGCTACCACCAGTATGAAGAATGCTAAGGCAGCTACACCATAGAACGGTAGCAATACTAGCCACCAACTCCATGTAATTATCTCAGCAAGTTTCAGTCCTACGAACAGGACACCTAATGCGCTTAACCAACTCATTAGATAGTGAAGGCTGACTTAAGTTTAATAGCCAGTTTGTGTGCTCGGTCAGCTTCTTCCTGTAAGGCATATGCCTCAGCTGCAAGAGATTGACTTAGTTCGCTAGATGCATCAGCCTTAGCTTCAAGACTTGTGATAGCACTATTGAACGACTTCATGATGCCATCAGCACCGGGAAGTAGAGCATTCTTAATACGTAATACAAAGTTGTTCATGTATATTTTCCTATGTTATGTATAAAGTAAAAGACAGGGGGACACGAATGCCCCCCAATATCTTAGTAGTCGGTAGACTCGTCTTCTTTAGGAAGCCATGCGTCAGCAAAGCCATCATAATCCTCAGCCTTAGCTACCATAGTCTGCTGCCATGGAGACATAGACTTGAAGTCAGCTTCGTTTGGATTATAGAAGTCAAAGTTGTACGGCTTGTCGAGAATCTCACCGGGATTAACACCCTTCATGAGACCATTGACAGCTGCAACCTTAGCCTTACCAGTAGCGGTACGACCTACAGTTACACTACAGCCCTTAGATAACAGGTCACGAAGGTTCTCAATGCCGGGAGCGACATTACGAATTAACACCATGACACCAGCTTTCTTATGGCTAGATACCTTATACTCTTTCGTCAAGCGACGAGGCAGAAACACTGTAGTACCATCTTCTTGTTCCTTCTCTACTATTTCAGTAGGGAATTCGTAAGTAATACCAAGACGTTTCTCACTCGGCTTAGGTGCACCAGTTTGCCAATCAGTTTGGGCTTGAACACCATAGCTTACAAGGCCGACAATCACTGCGGGTAGAACACCTTCTTCTAAAGGCTCAGAACCACCGGCTTGCATATCATTAATATCAAAAGACATATATTATTTCCTATATAGTTTAGTTAAGTTTAAGTTGTATTGACACCTCGCATACCGTTGCATAGGTATGTGTCCTTCTGGTGTCCTATCGTCCATTGTTCTTTAGTACGGAGACTGATTCCGGGATGGCTCAGGCTTCATCATGTACACACCACCACGTGCTTTAGATACTGCATTACGGTGGACTTGGTCTTCCCATTCCTGTGCGCTGATGTCCAGTCGAGGGACATATCCAACCGCTTGGACGGCTGATGCTTCTTTAGCTGCGAGGTTTTGCTGGGCAACAATTCGTGCATTATAGTGAGGTCTGTCAAAATGTCTCATCCCAATCTCAGTGTTAAACTGCATCAAGTCTTCTAGTTGTTTCATACTCTTAACCCGAAGTCTTGAGCAATCATCTGCTTAGTCTCTTCAATTAGTTGGAAGATAGTATCAATAGACATGCCGTTTATCTGTCTGATGATAGTCATCGGCAGTCCCTCGAAGTGGTGCATACGAAATGTATGGTAGTGCTTGTCATCGTACTGCTTGATGGCATGCTCCAATGGTGTATCTGTATCCACTTCCATGTAAGGTGACACACGCTTACCTGAATGCACAATGCTCTCAAGTTTATGTGTAGCCCGGGTCATGATACGGCTTATGGACTTCTCATGCATGTGTCTACGTTCAGCTACCTGCTTCACCGATAGTCCATTCCAGACTCGGTCAACAAATACTTCTCGTTCTGTGTCCTCAAGGTGGACGAGGAAGGGAGCTATCTGCTCTTGTAAATACTCCAAGCCCTTGTCATCATCTTCGTCCTCATCCACCTCATCTGGTATGATGCTTGATGTCACATGTAGTGCAGCGTCTTTACCCTCAGCCTCATGTTTAACCATATGTGATGTAGCACTACGTACTTGTAGTTCTATCCATGTACCTATGGCATAGTCACCATTATAGTAACGTGCATTCTCTAACATCTTAATCACAACCTTAACATACAGGTCATTCATTTCTTCCTTCGTATACTTCCTGCCCTTCTTACCGAGCAGCTTATATATGAGAGGCTTCCATTGTGTGACTAACTCATTGTCGATTATTAACATAATTTATTTCCTATACTTATATTATAGTAGTTACTATTCTTACAAAGTAACCTTCACCACCTTGCTGGGTGTTTTAATTGTCTCTTCACTGAGACCAGCACGATAGCATTGACCTTCTACTATGAAGTTAATACGTATCATCTTGGGTGTGAAGTCAACTATCTTACCCTTATGTAAGTAATAGCCATTACCATATGACGAGTGTGCGAACACAACATCATCACCAAGTTTAAGTTCTCTGTCTAGTACATCTTTCATTAGTGTGTCTTACTCCATCTAGTATTAACCTTTGCCTCAGCATCCAGAGGACACCTAAGTCCGAGGTACTTACCGGCAACACGTATTGATTCACATGCTAACCAGCCATATCTTTGTGCGTCATCGTCCGTGACTTCGGCCTGTCCTTCGTCATGCATATCGATTACCTTGGAGTATTGTAAGCCTTCTGCGTCAGCAGCTAAGTCTAACCACACCATAGAGTATTTCATTACCAATGCACCACCTGCTTGAATCAAAGTGTTCAACGCCTTATGTACCTGAGGTCGCTTAGTAACTTTGTCACGTCTAATACGAACTCTCCTTCCGTCGATTCCTTTGACCCAGCCCTTACTAGCTGCACCTTGGACTCCTGTGATAAGCTGTCCCAACTTTGGATTAGCTTCAAGGAATCGTTCTTTAATTGCTCTGCCCTGAGCCATTCCTCCACCAACAATGCTGCCGATTTTCTTATTGCCAGCTCCATAGATGAAGGCGTAGATGAATGTCTTTGCTTGGTCACGTGTTGGTAGCCCCGCTGCTAGTTGGTTAGCAGTGTGAGGGTCTCCATTAGCCACACTGTCAGTAAAGGTTTCATCGTCAATGTAATGGGCAAGGATACGAAGTTCCAATCCACTGGCATCATGCCCCACCAATTTATAACCCTGCTTTCTATATATCTGCTTCTCAACTGAGTCAATAAGTACATCCACTTCACCTCGTTTGTTTATACGTTCATGTAGCTGCATACCTTTGACAGTAAATAGACTACGCATCTGCTTACCGAAGACCACGAACTTAGCAGCCTTGGGTACGTTGACCAATCCCTTGTGTCTGAATCTATACGTAGGTGTACCGATAGTATGTGCTTCTGCACTCATGCGTCCGTCATCACGTATCAGTTTAAGGAAGCCACGTATCTGTGACTGTCGATGAGCATACGTATACCACGCTGCTACGTCTGTACCTATTTCACCTATGATTTCATAGAGCGATGGGCATATTTCCTTACCGCCATTCACAGACTCAACTGTTAGCTTAGGATTACCACCACCACCTTTATCTGTCACCGGTGTATACTCTGCTGGATTCCATCCAAGGTGTAGTAGCTGCTCAATGAGCTTAGCTCTCTTGCCTAGGTCTGGTTCAACAAACTCTACTCGACTGAATGCTCCCATAATATCAGGGATGTCATCGCCATACCAGCTTAGTACCTGTGCATTAAACTCACCTGACTTAAGCCATGGCTTGTTGACAGGGTTAGGCTTAGGTGCGAACTGTTGTACCTCTAACTTTAAGTGAGGTCGTATCTTTCGATACAAGTCCTGCTTGTGTATCTCTAATTCGAATACATAAAATGCAGCACGACTGCTGTCAAACTCAACACCGTTAAGTGATTGCTTGCCAATAATCCTAGCTACGTGTGTCTCCATTGTCAGTGCTCGTTGTAACACATCCATAGATAACCTCCTCAGGTATCTCTTCTAATATGATAGAGGTTTCTTCAACCCACTTGGTCTTCCGATAGATTAGACCGCTTGATGCATTCCACCAACGCTTACCCTTCACCATCTTGAAAGCATCCACTACACATTCAGCATACATCTTAGTGTGGTCTTCATACTTCTCATATTTAATACGACCTGTTAGGGTAGCTGGCATGTGCCGGGAGAATGAAGCAGTGTCTATGTTTAAGTATTGTGTGTGTGTGTCAACTAAGACCTTGAACCCACTCATACTTCACACCCATATATCACTTCATCTGGTTTGTAATGCCACTCGAACATGGTCTCATCATACCACTTTGTCTTGTGCTTGATGATAGGCTCTGGTGTATATGTCTTCTTCCACCACAGGTGTCCTCGTGTAGCTTCCTTCTGCCTCTCCTTGTATGGGTATATTACCTCGAACAGTACAGACATAGAACCAATACGACTGCGTGCATATTTGATGCGCTTAGTGAATACATAGTCCCCTGAGAGACGGCTGGTTTCACCGTACATACCAGCACTAAGTCTAAGTAGGAACATCTTACCCTCTTGTGTCTTCATATCTCCACCTTCTGTTTGTTGTAGCGACACATTAATGCCACTCGGTTTACGAGGTCGGGTTCTAACTCCTTCCTCATTGTGTTTAGTATTGTGGTTGCATGCTCCATGCACTCAGGCTTAGTATCATACAAGCCAACCGTACCCTGATAAGGTGGTGAGCCAATAGCAATACCTATAATTAATATCCAATCATACATGGTTGTAATCTCCGAAGTCAAAGTTATACATATCGCATCCATCGATGTCATCGTATGCTTCCTTAAGCAGCCGGACTAACACCTTCTTATTCAATCGAACATCTGACTCACAACGTCTGAGCATGTCTAGTGTAAACGTAGACCAGTCCTCATGCTGTACCTTTTGCTCCTGTCCCATTCGTCTTGCCCACGCTTCGATACCATGTCCTCCCATCCTCTCTGGAAAGAGTAGTGCCGATAAGACCAGTGTATCCAACACGAGTGGAGGTGTCCAACCCGGATATAACTTTTGGAATAGAGGGATGTCATGCTTAGCTTGATTGTGCGCCACGATAACACGAGCATCAGTAAGACGCTGCAAGCCATCTTCGATATTGTTGCCATAGAAACTCTCCATTATATTGTTGTCCTCGGCAGCACTCACCATACTGATGACATGTACCTTGGTCGCTGGATATACAAAGCCATCTGACTCGGAGTCATAAACTATCATGTTACTTAAATCAGTCATGTAATAAATACCCCACTGCTCTGTTAATAATTTCGACGCTGTCCTGTAGCATACCTATGCCTGTATTGCATGGGCTACACAACAGTCCTCGTACCTTACCTGTCTCATGATTGTGGTCAACGACCATCGACCTGTCCTTCTTACCACATATAGCACACTCATAATTCTGTGACTCAAGCAAGAGACGGAAGTGTTTCTCACTCAGGCCATAGGTACGAGCACGTTGATAGATACGGAAGCATGATTTACATCTGCCTTGCTTGCCATCCTTAGCACCAGCTCGATTACTAAACTCAGACTTAGGTCTCACCGTATTACAGGCAGGGCAGTGCTTCTGATGTGTGTTCACTACCATCCACCGTTGATGTCCGTATATACATTGACCTGAGTACGTATCTCATTAGCTGGTGTACTCTTCATGAATGATAGACGGAAGAAGTATCTCCAACCTGCACGCTTAGCAGCAGTACCACGATGTAGACAGTCACTGCCCATTGCATAGATACTACCTTCCTTTGCCAGTAGTGGTATCGGGTCAACCATATTGATGTATGCATTGACTGACTTCCACACTGCCTTAGGTCTTAGTGCCATAGTAGGCACATCAATAGGCATAGGTATTATCTCGGTCTGACTTCCTGTGTCCTCGGATAGCTGGAAGATATAATGCATCTGTCCAGTGTCCTTCTTGCTCAGGTCAGGCTGTCCATTGCGTCGTTCGATAGCATCTGCATGCCACCCTCCAATACATGGATACATCCCGGGCTTAAGCATGACAGTCTTAGTATCGATGATAGCTTGGTATCCCTTCGGACACTGAGCCAGCATAGGTACAAGCTGCTTGATTACTTGGCGTGTTATCTCACCACCATACATCATGGCATGAGCCACATCACATGAGTACACCATAGGTTCTTTACGTATCTCGTGGTCATCTGCTGAGATAGGCACTTCACCGAGGTCTTCCCACTTATTATTAAATAACATTAGAATAATACCTCGTCATCGTTAAGTTTAGTCATACGTCCAGTCTCATCAGAGAACTTCAACCTGTCTGCGTTACCAGTACGACCAGTGAACCGACACTTCTTCACAGTTATCTGCGTAGTGTTGCGGGTCAGGTAGTCATCAGCTTGTTGGTCTCTCGACATAACATAGACTCCATTGCTTAGCTGCTTGATTGATGATGAACCCTTAAGGTCATCGAGGTTAGCGATAGCTCCCTCTTCAAACGTAAGACCACCGCCACTCTTCTTCAAGTGAGCAATGAGTCCTATGTAACAGCCTAGCTCCTGTGTTAGTTTCTTTAGTGTAAGCATGACTCGTTCAATCTGTTCCTTCTCTGAGTCCTTGCCGTCCAATAGCATATGCAGATGGTCTACCCATATCAGCTGACACCCCATACCTTTGGACATGTACCTGATATTCTGCATAACACTTACTTCCTCACCACCGAACGCATCATATAAGTCCAGCTTACCTGTACCCCATATCTTCTTCCATGCTTCGTGCTTCTCTTCATCTGTCGCATTGACATCGGGTAAGCTGATACGTTTGTTAAGCTCAAGCTCTATCTGTGCCTCCACTGTATCAGTGATAGGTTCTTCAAGAGACAGGATGCCTTGCTTAAGGTCAGTCGTATGTGCATAGTGGTTAATCAATTCCCTTACCAGCTGTGTCTTACCGGCTGATGTACCTGATGTGTATGTGTCCAGCTCACTGAGCCTTATACCATACGTCATCTTGTTAGCCTCAGTCCAGTCCTCAGGGAATGGGTAAGACTGTATCTCTGGTCGGTTCACATATAAATCCCATGTGTCTATGCCAGCTATGATACCATCAGGTCTGTATTCCTTAGCCTGATTGATTGCATCCATGTATTGATAGGGTTGTCCACCTACCAGTAAGTCATTGGCATCCTTGAATCCCTCAGGTAATGTCATGATGAAACACTGACCGGGCTTGAACATCTTAGCTGCCTCAGCCATTGCATCTATACCTGCATCATCCTTGTCAAAGTTTAGTATCACCTTCTCGAAGTGCTCGAACTTATTCAGGTTCGCACCGATGAAAGCTGATGCACTCTGTGCTCCATTGGGTATGCTCAATACTTTATAGTCCTTGCCCTTACTTTTAATCATCTGCGTTGCAGACAGGGCATCCATTTCACCCTCAGTAATGACAATCATCTTACCACCAGCAGACACACGATGCCAGCCGAAGGGGTCAACCTCTTTGCCGAGTGTGCCTATAGAGTAGAAAGACTTCTCTTTAATCTTACGTGCCTTGTATCCTACAATCTCATTGTCCTTAGTGAATGGAAAGAACCAGTCCTCAGGCTGGCGTGATGTTCCATCGAATGACTGCTTGACTCCGAAGAGTTCAGCGATACCAGTTGTGATACCTCGTGATGATAGGTCAGCGTTGGCAAACAACCTAGCCTCACCAACAGTCACCTTTTTCTTAGTGTGTTGTGTAGGTGTCGTTGCCTTAGCACCACTGTCAGGTGAGTCCTTGTGCTTTGCCTTACCACAAGCAAAACATTTAGACCCACCATCCAGATAGTATGTCTTAGCATCACTGCTGCCACAACCCGGCTCATCGCATGGTTGGTAGGAGAGTAGTGCCTCTGACATTATACCTCCTTGACCAAGCGACCTAACCAAAACTGAGATTGAGGTGCTGCACCTGCATCGGCAGACTCTTCTGTATTGTAGGTGTGAATTGTTGCCTTACCGTCGCTGCCTCCGTAGAGGTAAACATTAATGTACTGTAGCTCAGGCTCTACTATTGCCCGGTACTCCCATGAGTTGGTATCAAAACTTGGGTTGCGCATCGGTGACCATGAACTAGTGCCGTAGTTAGCAGAGAACTCCCACTTCTGGTCGGGATTCTTATCTGCATACTGTGCCAGCTCACCAGTTCTGATAGTACGAGCACGTCCTTTTGTACCTACTGTTGTTAAGTCTTTCTTATCCATTACTTTACCTCTACTTTAAGAGTGCCGAGATAGCTACGGTCAACATAAGAACCACGACTCTCAGCTAATGCTCGTGTTGGATGACGGTTAAGGTGTGCTGAGCCACTGTCTCCAGCTTTAGAATAGATGTTGATGTACTCAAAGACTGGGTCAGGTAGTATCTCAGCAGCAGCTGTGAATGTATGGTGATACTGACCTTTACGTACCCACCATACACCTTTACCGTCATTTGTTGTAGCACCTTCATGCTCCTTCAACGCCTTGGCATTGTTATCCACACATAAGTAAGCCACTTCATCTTCGGTGTCACGGACATAGATAACCTGTACTACGTCAGTGTCAAAGTAATTGGGTGGTACTTTACCATTAGTCCGAAGCACATCACCTACCTTAGCGTCAGGGTTGGACTTAACACGATAGTTAAACGACATCCACTGCCACTCAGGAGTTCCACACTTAGGGTAATCAAGCCAGCCAGCAGAATGGCTATCATCTACTGGTATGTATTGGATACACTTACCATCCTCTTTTGCTTGCATCACTTTGATGCGGTCTGATGTTGTACTCATGATAATTCTTCCTTTGTTGTATAGGTTGATGTCTTTGTTACATACTTAGCGTATGCTTTCATGACATAGAATGTCTGGTCAGTGTGCTTCTCTGACATTGAACGGGCTGCTGCTCGACCTTGTGCATAGCTACTGTATACACGCTTCGGTGCTTCACTAGAATCAGGAGACCATATGATATATTGCTCAGTACTACAAGCAGGTGGTGCAACTGGTGCTGTTATCGCTGGCTTAGTAACACATTGCTCAGTGAAGCGACTACGATACCACTCACCTTGTGACTTACCACATGAGTCAGTGACTCTCACGAATCCACTTGTTGTTTCCTCAATTGTATACAGCTCGCTTTTTCTGAGGTGCTGGGAGGAAGCTCGACCTACGTCTTCGTCCACAGTGTACTTCTTAGGTGCTGGTGCTGGTGTCTCACACTCAATGTCAACACGCTCACTGTACCATTGACCTTGGCTTACACCACATGAGTCGATGTATGTAGACATGTTACTTGATTCCTTGATGACTTCATATCGGTCACCACATACCAGCTTGTTACTACCTACACCTTTCTTAGATATATTAGCTATACCAAACACCTTAGGTATGACCAGCTCAAGCTCATCAGCAATCAGTGTCTGTCTTACTCTGCATCCATCTACTTTGCCTGAGTATCCTATCTGTGAGTGTGATGAACTTACATACACATCGCCAATAGTAAACTCATCACCTGTCTTGAATGAGTGCTTACCATACTCGCTCGTTAGATTATCAATGACTCGTACTCGGTCACCCTTTATAAGTGTTGTACATTTTTTCATTTGTTCTCCTCGTATGGCTCAGTGCCACCGTTATATTGGTTATCGATTAATTCTTGCGGGTTATCAAAGCCAACAAGCTCAAGGTTTAGGTCAAGCTCATCAGCTAATCTTTGTACATCTACGTCATATTCATCCATTAGATTGTACTTGCTGCATCGGCTAATAGCTGACGCACTCCATCTTTATTGACACGCTTCTGTGCTTTGCCGGGTGTCTTAATGTAGTAGTGACGGCATGGGCTGCGCTTCACAACAGTCTTGTTACCTTGACGGTCATGAAATGTTGCAACCTGTAACCATAGCTTTCCATGAGAACCATTCTTATTTGGAACGACTGGCTTCTCTTTGTGCTTGAAGTTTTTAGTCAGCATCCACACTAACTCCTTGCCATCGAGGTCTTTGACTTTGATACGGTCAGACCTATCTTGGTATGCTGGTATTGCCACAACGTATGTCTGCCCTTTAGTGTAGTCATCTTGGAACATCTCATATATCTTGCCGGTGTAGATTACTTCATCACCTACATTGAACACACCTTGTTGTGCTGGTGGTGCTGTGTATAGTCGGAAGTTATCAGCTTGCATGTATACCAGTTCTTCACCATCAGTGCCGAGGCCTTGAAGCTTGATGCCACCCATATACTTGGGGTTCTCTACTTTATACTGCTTGCCTATTACATACTGGTCATCATACTGCTCTTCAAATGCTGCGATGTATACTACTGTGTCACCTTTTTTAAATTTGTTCATGTTACTTCCTCACATCTAGTTGTGCAATGAGTGTGCCATTGCTTATTGTGTACCCACCTTTGTAGGCTGCGACTGCATCCTCAGGGTTAGTCCATCCGAGGGATGAGTTGAATCGTCCATCCTTTATGTTGAACCAGTCAAACACAATACCTACACCATTTTTGTGGTGTCTGACGAGCAGGTATTGTAGTGATGCTCCACCTGATGTTGCAAAGATAGCACGTTCATAGTCCAATGATGGTGCTGGGTTTTTCTTATACCAATTCATTCTTTATTACCTCGTTCATTAAGTTGCTGATAGTTGTTGTCTTACGTACAATACCATTCATGTCTACGCCTTGACCCTTGGGCTTGATAGCCTGAGTGAATGCGTTGAACAGTTTCCAAAGGTCACCCTCTTGACCATGCTCTGCATAGCTGGGGTTGTCAAACTCTTTGATAGCTACACCCAACTGGCTGCCACTTAGAGCACCACGTTTGAATGCTTGTATCATCAGGCTGTCTACCTGTTCAGGACTCACGGACATGTTCTTCATGTCAATGAATTGATTCTCTTGTATGTCATATGCCGGAGCTATGGCCTCGACTGCCTCATCGATGAGACCTAAGATACGGTCTTGGTTGTGTATTGTCTGCTTAGCAGAGCCAGTGAACAGCTCACCTGAGAAGCATAGGTTACTACACACCATGACGTTAGTGCCTAGTGCTATGCCCCGGGGTACAGATTGGTCATGACTACCACGTACACCGAGTGTCAACTGCCAGTCCTCAGCTGCTGACTCGATGACCATGATACCGAACATACGCTGAGCGTCCTTCTGAATAGCATACTCCTCGCTATTAACTATCACATTATGTGTAGCCAGTGATGTATGTATGTCATCGATGTACTCAGCGAATGCATAAGGTCTGTGAAACCTGCCCATTTTCTCAGGCTCAGGTAAGTAGTCCAGCTGGTCACGTTCGATACGCATGTCAGCTTGTTGGCTGTATAATAAACTCATGTTGTTTCCTCATTGTTAATTCCTTGGCACTTGTTAGTAACTGCCGAGGTGTTGATGTTAGTGTTTCGTGAGAATGATTCTCGTTTAGAATTTAAATGACACACTCAATGTCACTAGCTTGACCCCGACAGGTAGCACACCCATCTTCAATCGTACATGTTGGTTACCTATGCGTATGTTGGGTAGTATCATGACGGGTGGCTGGTCGGTGTCTTCATATCCTGACACTATGCCCATGCTTAATCCATAACCCACCGGTGCTGTGTCTGTCGTATGTATGTCAACACCAGAGTATAAGCTGGTCTTGTAATATGAATTCTTATAGAATCCGGCAGTCCACTCGATGTTCTCTGATAATCTATTAGATATACCGAGTCCATAGTTGCGACTGTTATACTTACGTTCAGTGTACTGACTCTCCCATTCATAAGGTGTCGGTGTTGGCTCGTAGTATGTGTCCTTGCCATGCTTACTGGCTAGGTGTACATCTATCCAAGGTGAGGCATGTGCAGCAGCTGCCATCGTGACACCTATTAGTGTCATGCATAGTGTGGTCATGAGTAGTGTGTGCTTAGTGCTTGCTTTCATGTTGCTTTGCCTCTCGTGTTGTAAACACTGGTAGTTGTAAGAGTTCTCTATCAGGGACAGTAACGGGTATCCGACTGAATAGTACCAAGTCGTAGTCACCTGCCTTAACAGGCTCACAATATACAGTAAATCCACTGCGCCTCTCCTCATCCAGTATGAATTGGTTAAGTGTTTCTTCGTCAGGTATGGTGGTGTAGTAGTCAGCCTTCACATCCTTAAATACACCGTCCTTCCAGTACCTCATGTGATACATCCTCATTCTGACCATGCCTGTTCATATGCTAGTCGATTGATGAATCCCTGCTCATTCTCTGACACCCACTGACACTCAGCTTCTGATAGCCAGCTCTGTCGTGAGTTATCGAATGCCTGTTCAAGATATGCATCACTAAAGTCAGGTGTGTCTGCCCGGTGTACATCACCAAGTGTGATGCTCGTTAAGTTTCTTAGATTTATATCACCCATGTTGTCTCATCCTCTGATGGTACATACTTAGACTGCTTAGATACAAAGCCATAATTACTGGCTTCCAGTAGGAATCGAAGGGCAGTGGTGTCACTGTTAAATACTACATCAAACCACTGATAATCATCAGCGTCCTCAGTCTCACCACGTTCTACAAAATCCTTTGAGGCCTTGAGACCCATACCTGTGATGTTACGTATAAACTTGATGGGTTCGATACGCTTACCGTCTTTGTCACGTGCTACTTTTAATTTCATTGGCATATTATATAATCCTAGTATTAAAAAGGGGACACATCTGCTTCAATCAGTGACCATGTTTGGGTGTGATGTGAGTGGGATATGTGTCCCTGAATTTGTTGTTGCTGTTACCTTAAGCATTTTGTGAGAACGATTCTCATTTAGGTTTTACTTTACGATGTAGGTCACCACTTCCAGACCTGCGTCTCATGAATACCTGATTGTGTCTCACCTCCGATAGTTTATATCTGTATATAGATTCAGACTCAGCGATGTCAGCTTGACGCTCACATGCCTCAGGTTTATCATATACAACGTGCACATAGTGTGTCATGCCTTACCTCTTAGTTGAATGTATACTATAAGGGCAGTGAACCAGTCACCATGCCCTCTCCACTGTGCTATTGCCCTAGACAGAGTACGTTGTGTCTGTTGCATGCTGCCTTGGCTGCCTCTTCTGTTGTAAATGTATGCTTACCGGGTAAGTATTCACCTATCCAATACGCTCTAAATGTGTCCTTATCAAACTTATCAGGCTGGATGCTATACACACCGCCCTCATCGTAGTCATCGATGGACACACAACGACCTGTTGCATGATGATTCCAATACATATTAATACCTCTTTAGAATAGTGATATGAAGGCACTGAATAGGAATACTACTACATAGATGCATCCCATGTAAATTAGGTAGCCCTTCATGCCCTCTCTGTCATGTCTTTTTAGCTCTTCCTTAGTAAAGTTGCTGCG
>RCNB010001524.1_pt1 | contig 14553 bp, 15 predicted proteins | sample 2041321 | NCBI WGS metagenome assembly RCNB01 (sample SAMN09708232, study PRJNA481090) | Marine sediment metagenome, whole genome shotgun sequencing project. | reverse complement strand
GCTATGGCGCCCTACGATGCCAAGGAGTACGGCAAGATCGTTGAGATGGCCGAGAGAACTGGGGCTACGACTTGCAACATCGCGTTCCCACGACAGACCATCGTCGAGGATATAAAGAAGTTCGCGTCCGAGGTCATGCCGAGCTATCTTTAACCCTATTTTTTCAACTATGCGACAACCTGTTCTCTGAACATGGTTACTTCTTTTTCCCATTCCCCGCCCAGGAAGCTCAGGATGATGTAATCGACCCCCGCCTCCATGTACTCCTCAACCCTCCCCCTGATGGTTTCAGGTGAACCGACGAGCCCGCCGCCATAATTGTCCCACCTTTCCTTCGGGTGGTTCTTGTAAGCCTTCTCCCAGGCCGCGTCATCGTCCTCGTCGATATAAACAAAGGCTGCCCAAGTCTTGGTGATCTCCCCGGGGTCTCTGCCGAGCCTGTCGCAGTGCCTGTAGAGCACATCCGTTTTCTCTGCGAAGGCTTCGGGTGAGCGGATCCAAGCCGCGTAGTTAGTCATATCGCCGTACCTCGCCGCGGTTCTCAGTGTCCTCTTCTCGCCTCCCCCGGCCACCATCAGGGGCAGGGGGTCCTGGACTGGCTTGGGGCTGCAGTAGGCGCCGTCTATCCTGTAGTATTTCCCCTCGTAGCTGGGGTTCTCCTCGCTCCAGAGGAGCTTGATGATCCTGGCCGCCTCGTCCAGCCTCTTGGATCTGCTGCCAAGTGAACCGTAATTGTATCCATACCCCTTGAACTCGTCCTGGTGCCAGCCGGCGCCGATGCTCAGGATAGCGCGGCCGTCTGTGATGTTGTCCAGTGTTGCCGCCATCTTGGCCGTCAAGGCTGGGTTCCTGAAAGGAACCGCTAAAGTGAGCTGCCCGAACCTAACCCTTTCATTGTGTGCGGATAAAGCCGTACCGAGGGTCCAGCACTCCATCCGGGAACCGGCCTGGCTCTCGTACATTCCATGAACGTGGTCGCTGATCCAGATGCCGTCGTACCCCAGTTGCTCTGTTTTCTTAGCCATCCCCCTCAGCTGACTGTAGGGTCTTCCTTCCGGGGGGATGAATACGCCGAATTCACTCATGACCTAACTATGGCTTTTTGCGCTATTTTATTCTCCGATTGAGGCATCCTGGATGTTCTGGACCTCTTTCAGGGCCTTCACGGCGACCTCTATCATGTCATCTGTGGGCTCCTTGGTGGTCAGCTTCTGGAAAGCCAGACCCGGCTTGATGATGACCTGCATGAGCGCGTTGTCCCTGTACTTGTCGCTGAGCTTCAGCACTTCGTAGCTGGCACTCGCTATCACCGGGATCAACGCGAGTCTGTATGAGAGCCTCAGAATGAAAGTGGTCTTGGGGACCAACGCGAATAACGCGATGCTGACAATCATAGTCAGGAACAGGAAAGATGTTCCGCACCTGGGGTTCAGCTTGCTGTACTTTGCCACGTCCTCGGTTGACATATCGGAGCCCGCCTCGTAGGCGTTGATGGCCTTGTGCTCGGCGCCGTGGTACTGGAGCACCCTCGCCACCTCGCCCCACTGTGAGATGGCCCACAGGTAGCCCGCGAAGAGGCTGAGGCGTATGCCCGACTCCACGATGTTGAAGATAATCCCCTCTAGCCCCAAGTAGTTGGTCAGTATGAACGGGATTGCGATGAATAATCCGTTTATCACTAGGAGCATGACGATGAGGAGAAGGTAATCCGACCACGTGAACTCCTCTTCCTCCTCCACGAGGGCCACATTGGCGCTGTGCATCATGCTCTTTATGCCGTAGTACATGGTCTCGAACAGCATGGCGATGCCCCTGATGAAGGGGAGCCCAAGAAGTTTGAAACGCTTCGTTATGCTGTTGATCTCTATGCTGTCGGTGGCGATCTCGTTGTCAGGCTGCCTGACGCACATGACCATGGTCCCACCTGAGCGCATCATCACTCCCTCTATGAGTGCTTGACCGCCGTAGGCGAGGCTCTGCTCTTTTTCCGACATGATGCAAAAGAAAGGGGGTGAAGCAGTATAAACCCTGCCTATTGATTCTAGCTCCTCCACATGCTGCTGAAACTGATTATATAATCGCATTTCTTGCAGCGGTAGGCGTGGTGCCCTCCGATTATTCCCTTGAACTTTATCTGATCAATGTCATCCTCGGTTAACTCGGCGCGCGCGCGCCAACAACAAAGATTAGCACTGCAATGATTAACACCAACTGTAACGGGGCTAACCCTTTCCTCGACGGCATCCAGTAAGACCAGATTGTTCTCTGGTCTGATTGTTTTTAAACGCTAGTGGTTAATCCAGCTTTCTTGGCTCTCTGCTCTACCGTTATTCGTGTGGGAATGTTCTCTGATATTGATCAATCCCTGAAGAATGTTTGATCGTACCAAGTGTTCTACATTCTAGGACAATTGTACTAAAACGTCGGATAATATACTCGTTAAGTTCACGTTTATTTAACGGAAGTGTAGGGAAAGTGATACGAAACTTAACAGAGAAAAGACCCGGTAAACGGGCGTTGATCACCGTGGCGCTGGTGCTTGTTTTATCGTACTCGGCGCTTATGGTGGGCAACTCACTGAACACGATCCAGGACATGGGGGCCAGAGGAGAAAGCGTTACAATAACAGGGCGTGGATTCGATGGTGATTCAATCCAAACAGCATACTCTGCATCAGAAGCAGTGGCAGCTGTTGCCGATACGGCGGCGGCTCAAGACAGGTCGAAATCCGCGTCCGGTAACCTCGTTACTACCCTTTTCGATCTAGCCGTCGTGGCTGATGTGGAAAGCGTAGATGATGAGGTGATGGGCGAGATGTTCGCGGAGAGGATGGTGGTGTACACCGCCCGGCTCGGTGTGAAGGTAGATGACGTTGATGACGCTCTCGAGGAGGTCAGGCTCATCATGGTCATCCACGGCGGCTTCATATCCTCGGTGAACACACGCGACGACAGGGGCTCGGTGGCAATCCGTGTTCCCCAGAGCAGGTTCCACGACGCCATCGCTGACCTCGAGGATCTGGGAGAGGTGACGACCAGGGACCTCCAGGGCGAGGACGTGTCAGAGGAATATGTTGACCTCGGGGCGCAGCTCACAACTTTGGAGCACCAGGAGAACCGGCTATACGAGATCATGGAGATGGGCGTGAACGTGGAGGAGGTGCTCAGGGTGGAGCGTGAGCTTGAGCGCGTCCGAGGGAAGATCGAGAGCATCCAGGGCAGGATGAACTACCTGGACAGCAGGGTCGAGCTCTCAACCATCACCGTGAGTCTCTTCGAGGAAGAGGATGTTGAAGAGGTCATCTTGGCATGGTTCCCAGAGGTGGACTGGGGGGTGCCAGTACGTTCGGGGCTATCAGTGCTTTTCACCATGACTCAGGGCATGATAACCATGGCCATCGTGATCGGGCCCTTCGTCCTGCTGGGCTACGGCGGATTACGGCTGTTCAGGTGGTACAGGGCGGGGAGGGTCGTGGAGGTCAGTGAGGAGCCGGCTGCCCCTCTCTAACCCATTTTTTTCATTCTTTCAAACCTGAATATGACGGGCCTCAAACCGTCGGTGCAGCATCTTATCATCTCGTTCTCGGCCAGCCATGGGTAGAACGTCCCGCCGAAGTGGAGCACTGAGACGTACTCCCTGATGTCCTGCCACGCGTTGGCGCAGAAGCCTTCTGGCATCACCACGTTGTGGGTGACAGTGAACTCCTGTCCCTCCTTCATTATTGGACAAATTGTATGGGGCTTACCGTTCTCGGTGTTGATGGACACGTTTTCCCCGAAGAGGGTCTCGGGCTCCACCACCTTCATCACTGTTATCTTGACCTTGTGTCTTGCCATGGGTTAACGTTGACCGTTTTTTAGATAAGATGAACTGTGAATCGAGGCTGGGAAAGTAGGACTGATTATAAAATCTCGAGGAGCTCAGACAGTTCATTTATTACGTAATCGGGAACCGATTCGTCTCGCTCCTCATCGTTTCTCTTTACCCAGACTGCCTTCCAGCCTGATTCCTTTGCCCCGACGACGTCCTTCATGTAATTATTACCAATATAGATGATCTCGGATGCGTCAACCTGTGTCCTCCTCGTCATCTCCTCAAAGATCTTGCTGCTGGGTTTATGGTGTCCAAGCTCCCCCGAGACGATGATTTCCTCAAAGTAATCCTCGATGCTGAGTTTCTCGATCTTAGCTCTCTGCCAAACCGAAGCACCGTTTGTGATCATGGTGAGCCTGTACTTCTTGCCCAATGCATCCATGACCCTCCTCGCGTCGGGGAAGATATGGAGCTCCTTCAAAGTCTCGGTACCGAAGAGCCGCGCATAATCACCGGCACTGGCCTCCAAGGCGATGCCGTCGAGGACCGACTCAATGTGCCTCTCTCGTATATCCTGCTCGTCCAAGCCTTCTGAAACCAGCGCCATGTAGTCCTGTTTGAATATGGCCCACTCGATGTCATAGATCCTGGCTACGGCGTCTCTGGGGTAATCGCTTTCACGTGAGAGTTTGTCTATGATGATTAACCTAGTCTTTTGGTGGCCATCCCCGAGGTCACAGATTGTGTCGTCCAGATCAAAGCATACTACCTTCAATGAAACCACAAATTCAGTGTATCACCCGTATAATATGTTATTCACGGGGGGCTCTGGAAAGTCTTAGAAATTCACTGCCCCCCTATGATGTGAGGCTTTATCATTGGATTTCATGTCACAGGAGCGTCTGCTTGCCAGCGAGATTTACCAGAGGAGGGAGGAGGGGTGCGATGTCAGCGGTGTCGAGAGGCGGCTCGCCTCGATTCTTGAGGACCGGGAGGATAACTGGGATGGGAACCTGTCCTCGCTGTGGACTGACCTGGAACGGTTAACCCCTGAGCCGGGCTTCAAGTACCATGAGCCATCCGACATAGAATCCATCAGGATGTCAAGGCCCGAAGGAAAGAGGAAATTTGATCACTCCCTATCCGCTGATGAGTACTACGACAGGGTGTACGGCGCATGGCTTGGCAGGTGCGTGGGCTGCGTACTAGGAAAGCCCGTGGAGGGCTGGCCCCGTGACAGGATAGAGGGGTACCTCAGACTGAGCGGCTCCTATCCGCTGGACGATTACATTCCTGAAATAGTCACAGCGCCTGAGGGGTACACTCTCCATCCCAGCTACCCGGAGTCCATGAGGGGGACCATCAACGGTATGCCCAGAGACGATGACCTTGACTACACGATTCTCGGTTTACATGTCCTTGAGGAGCATGGTTTCGGGTTCACCGCGGCTGACGTCGCGTCCGAGTGGCTGACCCACCTTCCCTACAACCTGGTGTACACCGCCGAGAGGGTGGCGTACAAGAACCTCATCAACGGGCTCAAGCCAACGGAGACCGCTACCTACCAGAACCCTTACAGGGAGTGGATCGGCGCCCAGATCAGGGCCGATATCTTCGGGTACGTTGCCCCGGGACTGCCCGAGGCTGCAGCCGAGTTTGCATTCAGGGACGCGTCTCTATCTCACGTCAAGAACGGGATATATGGGGAGATGATCGTGGCCGCCATGATCTCAGCTGCCTTCGAGTTGGACGATGTTAAGGAGATAATCAACGTGGGGCTAGGAGAGATACCTGAGAACTCCAGGTTAGCCGAGGCGGTTAGGAACCTCGTGCAGTGGAGCAGGGAGTACCCTGACTGGGGCTCATGCTGGGACAGGGCAATGGAGGACTACGGTGATCTCTCCTGGGTCCACACCATCAACAACACTTTGTTCATCCTCCTGGGTCTCCTCTACGGCGAGGGCGACCTTGGCAAAACCGTTTCCATCAGCGTGATGTGTGGACATGACACCGACTGCACTGGCGCATCCGCTGGCTCCATCATCGGTACCATGCTGGGAGCCAAGGCGCTTGAGGCGATGTGGGTCGAACCGCTTCAGGACAGAGTCCAGAGCATACTTGCCGGGTTCTCGGAGTCAAAGATATCTGAGCTGGCTAGGAAGACCGTTGTTCTCGGGGAGACCTTCCGGGCCACGCATTCCTAGGTTGAATCTATACCCACGATTTTCTTTCAATAATACATCCTTGTCCACTACAGGGGTGGGGTGTATATCATCCGGTCTTCTCCAATATTTTAAGAATGAGTTACACCTAAAAACTCAGTTGATTGACGTATGAAGATCACAAAAGTTGAGATCATCCCCGTGGATATTCCGCGGACCAAGGTTTTGACACTGGCAAGGTACGGCAACCTCGGGAAGGGAGGCATGTTCGAGTTCGTCCTGACGAGGATTCACACAGATGAAGGGATCACAGGGGTTGGAGAGGTTCCACCGCTACCGCCTCTATCCCCAGAGTCACAGCCCGTGATCGTTGATGTTCAGAAAAAGTGGCTCGTACCGGGACTGCTAGGTATGGACCCGTTCGAGACCGAGGCCATCTGGGAGAAGATGGACTTCATAGCACCAACCTATACCATGGCGAAGGCCGCCATCGATATGGCGCTATGGGATATCATGGGAAAATCCCTGGATATGCCCGTCCACAGGCTCATGGGTGGCTCGAAACCTGAGAAGATACCAAACGTCGGGCTCGTGGGCATTGATAAGCCTGAGGTCGTTGCGGATGTCGCAGAGGGCTTTGTGAAGGAGGGCTACCAGGGTATCAGGCTTAAGATTGCCCCGGGCAGTGACGTTGACTGCGTCGCCGCGGTCAGGGACGCCATCGGCGGAGGCGTGGACCTGCGGGTTGACTGCAACCAGGGGTACAGGACCGCCGAGGCCGTCAAGATGATCAGGGATATCGAGCCATACGGCATCGAGTTCGTTGAGCAGCCTACGGTGTGGTGGGATTTCAAAGGCATGGCAGAGGTTGCGATGGCAGTTGATACCCCCCTCATGGCCCACGAGTCAATGTACCTTCTATCCGACGTTAAGAACCTCATCGATGCCGGCGCTGTCGGAGTTATGGGGTTGAAGACCTACCGTCCCTGGGGAGGGTTGACGGGGGCCAGGAGGCTCCTTGAGATGGCCCGCGTCATGAACATCCCGTGCATGTTCCACGACGACCTGGAGATGAGCGTGAGCCTCGCGGCCGCCACACAGATAATAACGGCTTACAGGAACGTCATCACACACAAGTGTGAGCTCTCAGGTTACCCCGAGTGGATGGGGGACGACGTGACCACGGAGTCTGTGCGGTTCGAGAAGGGATACGTCCATGTGCCCGAGGGGCCCGGTCTGGGCGTCGAGCTGGACGAGGACAAGGTGGAGAAATACACCAAGGGTATCATAACCCTTGAGTGACCCCTTTTTTTTTATTCGGGAAGATATTTTCTGGGGAACTTTGCCACGACGGTGTAGTTGGGGTCCACAGTGTTGGCTATTGTGCACCTTCCCACCTGGCTTAGCATCTGGAGGGCGTCCCATCTATCGTACCCGTAATCAGTGATGAGCCATTTGATGAGCTCAAAGTGGGCTATCTTGTAAGCCTCCATGAGGGGTCTGCTGCTGCCCGCCACCATTATCCAGTCATCGTTGATGACTCGCGGCCACTCGATCTGCTCCTTTATCAGACCTACCTTGAGCTGTAGCTCGGAGCTAGTCTCAAGGGCTACCCCGCATAGCTCCCCGTCGCCCTGTGCGGCGTGGATGTCACCGAAAACAAGTAAGCCTCCTTTCCATGACACTGGCAAGTGCAGGGTTGAGCCCACGCAGACTTCAGGCGAATCCATGTTGCCGCCGTACTCGCCCGGGGTCAGACTCATCTCGACGCGGCCGTAGCGGGGGGCGACGCCTATGCTACCTATGAAAGGATGGAGTGGGATAACTGGGTTCTTGAACCTGCTCCCGGGAAAGTTGATTGTGGCCGTGTTGTTCTCACGGTCCAGGGCCCACTCGTACCTAGTCCTGGGTATGGGGTCGTTGAGCAGGAGCCTCCTGCCGGGGGCCTCCTCGGTGAGTCCACCGAAGTTGGAGGCGTTGGCTGACCAAGCAGATGGCCGCGTCAGTGTTATCCTCTGGATCTCCACCGTCAACGTGTCACCGGGCTCGGCGCCCTCCACGTAAAATGGGCCCGTCAGTGGGTTCGATGGGCTGTACAATGTTTCGGGGCTGCTCTGCCTCATCTCGTCCGTGATCTTGTTTCCGTCTTGGTCGAGTCCACCGGCGTCCACGGTGGTTGCTATGATGGTGTCCCCGGGGCTCACGCGTAGGGCTGGGTGGTTTGGGCCGTATGTGTGGTAGTATTTTGTCGGCTGGAACCTATGAATCATGTAGTAGGGTTGGGGCTGGATATCTTAACTGTTTTCAGTTCCTTTTCTCATATTTTCCAGTCTTTCTCGTCCAGCTCTTTCACGAGGTCCACCAGTAGGTTGACCAGGGCATCATTCATGGCTGCTCCCTTCTCCTGTGTGGCCTTGGTGGGGTCCCCTGTGACCCCGTGCGGGGTGATCTCGTCGAAAGTCCATTTCCAGTCGACGTGTTCTGGCAGGTCAGGTACAACTCCAACAGCCTTCTCCATATCCACCAGCGACGGGTCGACCCTGAGCATCATCGACGTCTCACCCTCTCCCCCATGGCCGAGGCCGTCCCAGACCTCGAAGGTTCCCTCGGGGACCAGCTGGCCCGCGGTGACCCACCACGCCGATAGGACAGCCATCTTGAACTCAGGGTGCTCTGCCCTGTACTCGTTGGTGGCCGCCTCGACCGCCGGTATGTTTCCGTCGTGGCCGTTGACTATGATGAGCCTGTTGAGCCCGTGCTTCCGGAGGGAGTCGAAGACCTCCCTGAGTACGCGCATCAGGGTCTCGGTGCTCAGGGAGATGGCTATTGGGAAGTTCGAGTAATGGGCGCTCATCCCGTAGGGGATGGGAGGCAACATCAGCATACCATTGACCCTCATGGCTACCTCCATGGATACGTGCTCCGAGACCAGCGTGTCGGTGCCGTAGGGTAGGTGCTCCCCGTGGTACTCGGTGGAGCCCACCGCTAAGATCGCCTTGTCATATCCTTCCTTGAACTCATGGCCCTTCATACGAAGAAACGGCTTGAACCCTGAACCTGACATGGTTAAACAATGAATCATGCACCTAAATCGATTTTCTTATAAAACTATAATCTAGGCTGTCCTTTGATGGGCTTACTCTAGTCTTTTCACGAACTCCAGCACGTGTCCCTCCGGGTCCTCGATCAGGAACACCTTGGCAACTGTTGAGAAGGACCTAACCTCATCGTCCAGCATCTTGACGCCCTTATCCTTGAGGTACCTGAAAAACTCCTCGATGTCCTCATCTGGAGCCAGGTGGAACGCGGGCATCACCGGTTTGGTATCGGACGCGGGAAGGTACCCGTGCCCGTCCGCAACGAGCCCTATCAACGAGTCCGGTGTGACCCGGTACTGCCAGATGTGATCTGATTCCCTGTACTCTGTGAGCCCGAGTATCTCCCTGTAAAAATGTTTGGCCCCCTCAAGGTCCCTGTAGTAGAGGAACACCTTGAACCTGTCGAACTTCATGTGTAATCAACCCGAAAAAAGGGGATAAAAGTTTTGATTCACCCCAGACTGGGGCGTGTCCCCTAAAACTCAGTATTTAAAACATATACTGTAAATGATTTGGTGATCGCGTTGTCGGGCAGAGTAAGTCAACTCCTAGAGAGACATATAGACCTGAGGCACACCGAGTACAGGACGTACAGTGAACTGTCGATATGGGACCATGGGGTAGACCCATCCGATCCCATCGTAGTACGGAAGGCGAAAGCCCTCAAGCTCCTTCTGGACGAGACCCCTGCCATAATCATGGACAACGAGCTAGTCGTCGGCCTCAGGACCCTCTACGGCCAGGTGGCAGAGGGTGAGAACATCCTCAGGGGCACATACATGCTGCCCGTCAACCCCGCAACGGACCACAAGAAGGCGTTCTACGCAAGTTACCTCACAGAGGAGGAATCCGTGGAAGCCAGGAGTTACGGTATACTAGAGGGGTCTTATACGTCCCATGTTCCATTCGGCACTGCCATGGTCCTTGAGCTAGGAATTGGGGGCGTCAAGGAGAAGGCTCTCAAACGAATAGGTCCCAGTAACTCAAGTGCACAGAACGATTTCCTCAATGCAGTGGTCATCTGCTTTGACGCCATATCTGATTTCATAGGTAAACACGCGGAGGAGACGCAAAGGTTAGCCGAGGCATCCAGTGACGAGGCGAGGAAACAGGAGCTCTTCAGGGTGTCTGATTCGATACGTAGGATCACCGAGGGGCCTGCCAAGAGTTTCCACGACGCCGTCCAGCTCTTCTGGCTGTGCACCGTGGTCATGGCCGTTGAGAGCCAGGGTTGCCTACCAATAGGCAGGCTCGACTACGACCTGTGGCCATACCTTAAGGCGGACCTGGACTCGGGGGCAATCTCCCTTGATGACGCCCAGGAGCTTATTGATTGCCTCTGGATTAAGCTCAACTTCGAGACCGACCTCACGTCAGACTCCTGCCGCAACGTCACCATCGGCGGCACTCACCCCGACGGCTCTGACTCTACAAACGAGCTGTCATACATGTTCATGGCGGCGTCCGACAAGCTAAGGCTGGCCGACCCCAAGCTCAACGTAAGGTTCCACGAGGGCTCCCCTGAGAGGCTGTGGAGCACAGCGGTTGAACTGATAAAGTCAGGTCTAGGTGGGTTCCCGGCTTTCTACTGCGACGAGGCCATCATAGAGTCCCTTCTGAGGATGGACATGTCCATCGAGGACGCAAGGTCCTATAGCTGCGACGGCTGCCAGGAGATCATCATTCCGGGTAAGGGAGATTTCTACCCGGTCCACACGGCCGTGAACCTTCTGGAATGCGTCCAGAGGACTGTTGGAGTGGAGCCGGCTATAGTGGACCCCCGGGTCCCCAAGGTGGATTACCCGGAGCCATCTGATTACCCCACCTTCAATGATTTCTTCAACGCGTATCTAGCAAACATGGACGCACTGATAGTTGAGACCGTTAAGGATGGCAACAAGCGGGATACAGGATATGGTCTCTACTCCCCAGTTCCTTTCCTCTCCGCCACCCTAGAAGGCTGTATCGAGAACGCCTCCGACAAGACCACCGGAGGCTGCACATACAACTGGACAGGGTGCAACGGCCAGGCCTTCGCTACCACCGTCAACTCCCTCGCCGCGGTCAAGAAGATGGTGTACGACGAGAACCTAGTCACTATCTCCGGGTTACGGGAGCAGCTCCTGGAGGACTGGCCCGATGAGCGGCTCCGCCAGTACGCACTGAACCGCGTACCCAAGTGGGGTAATGACGACGACTATGTTGATGACATCGCAGTGAAGGTGGCTGAGCACTTCCTTGCAGAGGCAGGTAAGTACGATAACCCCAGGGGAGGACCCTACTATCCCGGCATATTCACGTTCCACCACGTCAGCAGAGGGATCAGGACCTCGGCGTCGCCAGACGGACGCGTGACGGGTGACACTGTCTCGACCCATATCAGCCCCCAAGCAGGAACGGACAGGGCGGGACCCACCAGGGCCCTCAATTCGGCGTTGAAGGTCACGGGTCTCAGGCCACCGGAGGGCACCGCCATGGACTTCCGTCTGCACCCCTCGGCCGTTTCCGGTGAGGAGGGGACAAAGAAGCTCAGGAGCTTCATCGAGACACTGATGCAAGAGAAGGGGCCGGTGGTCCAGTTCAACGTCATTGACACGGAGACTCTCAGGAAGGCACAGGCTGACCCGGACCAGTACAGGTCGCTCTTGGTCCGTGTGTGGGGCTTCAGCGCCTACTTCACGACGCTGACCAAGGAGTACCAGGAAGAGATCATAGCCAGAACCGTGCACGGGTTGAACTAGCAAGCTCATTATGCATTTATCATAACGGGCGTTGGCTCACCTTTTTTATACTGTTTAATCTGCCTCGTATGTATGACGTCAATGGATCACATCGGATTGTTCGTCATGGACCTCGCAGCAAGCGTAGAGTTCTACCAAGACCTCTTCGGGTTCCCCGTGGTCATGCAGTTCTCCAGCAGTGGGGCAGAGATCGCCGTGATAGACATCGGAGGGGGAAAGATTGAGCTAATCCAGAGGCCCGAGCCTCAAAGATCAACCCCAATAGGTACCTGGGGCCACGTCGCGCTTCATGTTCCAGATTTTGATAACAAACTCAAGAAGATAGATTCCTTGGGGCTGGAGAAGAGAATGGTGACGACGGGTGATGGCAGCAGGCTGTGCTTCTTCGCTGACCCGGATGGGCATACGCTGGAGCTTACGGAGAGAGGTCTGTAGAACAAAGGTTCACAGGTGAGAACTCATGCCAGGTTTCACTGATTGGAGTATGCAGGATCATGACGGATGCCTCAGTATCGAGGGCGGTAGGGTCAGCTGGCTCAAGGCCGATAGGACCGCCGTCAGGTACATCGGAAAACAGGTTGATGTACCTGATGACTTCATTCACTCGTTCGTGGTATGCTTCCTGGACGGCGAGGTGGATGACGAGCAGAACCAGGGATTCATCAGGCTATGGGAGGTCAGGAACGACTGGGAGAACAGGACATGGGTCTACGCACGGAAAAATGGTGACGGATGGACCATCTATTTTGAGCAATTGAGCCGCAAGGATAATGTAATTGCTTTCCATGGCTCGTCGCGGCTCCGCTTCGGTGACCGTTACACCGTGAAAGTGTCTAGGGTGGAGAGTGATTACAGGCTTGAGGTTCAAGATGATGCAGGTATGATCGCGGAGGACAGCCAAGAGGTTGAGGGTGTTCCTCAGAGCTATGATTATATTTGGCTCGCGTCCACCATAAAATCACGGAGAAACAACGGCAACTGGAGCACCGGATACGTCGAGAACTTCACGATGGCATCCCAAGAATATCCATAACCTTGCCTGGGGCTCACACCCGAGGCTATTCAAGGAGCCTTTAAAACTCGCGGAATTAGTGACGATATCTGTTCTCATTAAAGGTGATTTATTGTCAAACAAAAGCAGGACCCTATCCGATACCATGGAAGAAACCAAGGACAGGCACAGACGATACATGAGGGCGATACAACACCCCATCCGGAGGGACATCTTGAGGGCAATGGAAAAAGGATTCACCTCTATGGATGAACTGGAGAAGGAATTGGGGGTCGACGCCAAGGTCCTTGACTGGCATTTAAAGTCCCTGGAACACGGGTTCTGCATCGAGAGAAAAGGGGAAGGAGACTCTCTCCGATTCATTCTGACCCAGGAGGGCAGGATCGTTGATTACCTGGACAGAAAGGCGAATGGCGGTTTACCGCCTCTCCGGTAGTTAGATTCTTCGTTCCGCACTTCCAGACATCACTTGAAGAATAACCAGACCTGAGTCCAATAAAGTCGGATCGTACTCAGGAAATATATCCGAGGATAATGAATAATGAAGGATCTCCCAGAAATCATTTAAACTCAGGATGGGACTTTTAACCATGTCAGAAGAGTTAGTGAAAATTGGAGATGTAAGCCACTACTATGCCAACATAGAGGTCGCCGTGGTCGAGTTAACTGGTAAACTGAAAACCGGTGACAGGATAACGATCAGAGGAGCCACCACTGATTTCACCCAGTTGGTCGAATCCATTCAGATAGACCATGACCAGGTAGCAGAGGCCGGGTCAGGTGACTCCATCGGGTTAGTGGTGAAGGACAGGGTCCGGGCAGGGGACAAAGTCTTCAGGTATAAGAAGTAACGCCCAGGGTCTGTTCTCTACATCCTGCTCAAAGGCTCTGATGTGTGATGAACAGTCATGGTTACAGTGAATTGAGGACAAAATTATGGATCAGGGTATCACGTCGTCTCGAACGTATGTGATGAATAATGGTACCAAAAAAACGGAGAACAAATATTCTACGTTATAAAACAAAACAATTGCATGTGAAAACCGCTTATGCCGCTGAGCACGCTGAGCGCGCTGAGCGCTTATCCCCACCTATATATGCAGGGTACTAGGCGGTACATTACATCTCTGTAGCAAGCTTCAGCGTCAACAGTGTACTACGCTCAGCTTGAGCACCGCTTAACATAAACATGGTCTCACTGAGCATCTATTATTGATAGCTATAATAGATGATATGAAAAGAAAATTGGTACCATTATTAATTGGAGATTCGAGTGCAACGTTTCCTGTGTTTTTTGGTACCATTAATGATTGGAGTGTAGAGTAAATCTTCGCCTGCGTTTAATGGCTTCGTCAGATTTCTTTATTTCGTCCCAAAAACCATTTACTGCAGCTCGCGTAGCTCGCTCCCCTATATATCCTTGCTGCATTTCCATACTTGCGCGCCTGGCCTCTTCATTCTTTCTGTTTATCGCGTCCCACTCGGTTTTTTTTCGATGATCGCATCCAAATAATCTCTGAATTGAGGTTCTTCATTATTTTTCAGGTAATCCACAAGAATTTCCATTCCGTCATCAACGGGAGGTGGAGGCTCAAGTTTAAGCTGAGGTTTTGGTTGCTGTTTTTTTGCAGCCTGCATCTCCTTCGACGCATCCGCGCACACGAATCGTGCCTCCTCCACCTGGGGATGCTTCGGCCGCGTTCTTGAGCAAGTTTAGGAAAACCTGA
>RCNB010001523.1_pt1 | contig 14554 bp, 18 predicted proteins | sample 2041321 | NCBI WGS metagenome assembly RCNB01 (sample SAMN09708232, study PRJNA481090) | Marine sediment metagenome, whole genome shotgun sequencing project. | reverse complement strand
CTAAAAAAAATCAATAAACCATGAAAATACAACATTTAGACGAGCGTATTAAAGATTACAAAGATTCTATAGAAAAAGTTGTAGAAAAAAAGATTCATTGGAAAACTATAACAAAAGCTATTTTATTAAAGACACTTAATGCTATTGTCAACAAATATGATATTGGTTGGCGCGTACAGGAATTAAGTTGGATAAGCAGTAATGAAGCTGTGAACATTACATTTGATTCATTTCCACCTGAAATTATAGAAAGAACCAATCAAATTCCTTCCTATCAATTTATTCAAGGTTGTGCTTTGGTGTTTTCTCAATCATATAATGGAGAGATTCATATTATTATCTTATTCCCAATTGTTGATACTATTCCACTGGATGACAGCACTATCAATCTTGGTATATATGACCCACAGGAAATTAATGAAAAACTGATTATTAAAAAAATTGATGAGTTTTTAAAAGAAATGATAAAATGGGAAATTCCAACTAAAAATAGTCAATTAGGTTTTGTTCATAAAAATTGAAAATCATGATATAGGCCATTGCATTCTTTAATATTTGTTTGCAACTTTCAACATATCCATAAAACGCAAATCATGAGCTTATTAACAGAAAATATAATCCCAGGAAATTACGGCAAGGTATTTGGCACAGATGCGAAAGAAGAAAAAGGTCTGTTAAAAATTAAAAAAGCCATTGAAAAAATTCTAGGCATTAAAGATACTATCATAAACTTCGAAGTTTATCCAATAGAAATAACTATTCACACCACTTCGTTAATCCATATTGATAAAGTTGAAAATGAAGTAAAACGATTTGGTTTTCATGCTATTCCTAAAGCTGTTTTTGAGTTGTAATGGAAGCATACAATCGAGGGTTCGTACATCGAATCTTGATTTTCACTTATTGCTCTTTCAGCGTTCTAATCTCGGGATACTGTGAATGAATAACCAGGCCAATAACTTCGATGAACCCATTTCAATCATTTTGTCTTTACTAAAGGCCTGCATTTCCTTCGCAGTATCCTTAAAGAGGAATACACCCTCTTTAAAGCAGTAACTGCAATACATACAATTTTTTGAGCCATCTGTATTGGTGACACCATTTTCAGAATCCTTGCTCATTGGCATTCCTCAACATTGACAAAATCTAGTTGATTTTTTGGTTTCCATGATTTCATTAATTGAACTGTTTGCATCTTTAAGATTTTCGCATCTTTCCCGTCATCTCTTCAATCCTTATTTTGAATACGATTGGAATGTCTTCTTTATAGATCTTACTAGAAAACTCACTTATAAAATGAAGATCCCGTCTCTCCTTTTTTATAATTAAGTCTTTGACACCTAAGGAGAAGCCATGTAATTGTGCTTTTGCATCACTGCCTTCGAGCTCCTCGAAGACACCTTCAATTTGCACCGATTGCCAGTTGTTCACCGATTCTATTTCTGCCACTTCCATCGATACAGCATTATTTTTTCGCATGGCAGCTATTTTATGACCTTCTCCAGAGTAGCAAATAATCGTATTGGCCTTCTCATTAAAGTAGTACGTAATAGGTACTACAAATGGGCGATTTAAATATATATAGGCCAAATGCCCAATGTAGTTATTGCCGAGAATACGCGTACATTCATCTTTGTCTAGGTTTTTTCTCATGATATTATTGGTTTATATTATTTAACATTGGGTCCAACTTTTCAATTATCTGTTTAATATAGAAATCCACATTCGCCATTTCAGACTCTCCAGTAATGGCATCGATATTTTCCATTTTGTAAGAGGCTTCTCCAGACGTTGTAAGCACAACTATTTTGTCCATATAATTTGATGATCTTTCAATAAATTCCTTTATGTCAATAGGTGGTTTCCAATTTTCCCATGTATGTATGCCTAAGATTGCCGTTGGCTTCTGGGGCTCTACTTCAGACAAAGATGAAATATCCATGACCTTAATAAAGATGGAGTCTTGTTTATATTGGTCCACTACAGCCGTGCTTATGGAATTCTTGAAATCGCTTCCTTGAGTTGCTATAATAAGTGAACGTGTTTGATCATGAGAATTCAATTGGTACTCTTCTGATAGATCCATCGAAAATTCTAACTTATACCATGTAGCGATCAACATAAGAATCGTAATGATAAAAAAGGTCGTCAATAATATTTTTCGAAGCCTAGACATACCAAATTAAATTAAAAAAAAAGGTATGGACACACCCATTAAAAAACTATGACATTGGTCATTTATCCTCTTTTAATCTTTCGGCTTTCCTTAAGCGGCGTTTATCTCTCATGGCCCAATAAATCCCTTTGACATCAGACGCCCAAACCTTATACATAAAAATAAGTGTGACTTCTTCAAGTGTCTCCAGGAGACCTATCACGATCATGATATAAAAAAGAGCATAATTAGGTGATAAAAAAAGTGCCCATAGAATAAATAAACTTTGAAGAATGGCAGATAACTTTGCCAAGTACGTATGAAAGGCTGTTGCCTTTCCGTATTTTGCATAGGCCAATATCATTTGAATGATGTATGGAACAAAAGCAATTAAAATTAAGACTAAATTAGTTTTTATGAATTCTTTTTCAAAGATGAAAAGACCGATCAACCCTACAATTAATGTTATCTGGTCGCCAAAAGAATCCAACTGAGACCCTCTAGGGCTCGTTATCTTTAGTTTTCTTGCTAAGTAACCATCAATAGCATCCGTTGAATAGCTGATCAATAACAGAATGGCAAAAATCAATCGTTCATCAAACCATATCAAACCCAGTAAAAATGGGGCAGCAAATATGCGGTAAAACGAAAACCAGTCTGCAATATTAAAATTCTTGAATGTTAGCATAATATTGATTTAACTATTAATTATCCTTCCATCTCCCATTTGTATTATTCTATCGGTTTTATTGGCAAAATCCTTGTCATGGGTAACTATCAGTAAAGATAGACCATCTTTGTCACTAAGCTCTTTAAAAATATTGAATACATTCTCAGCATTATGACTATCCAAATTACCTGTGGGTTCATCACCCATGATAATACTAGGATCATTTATAAGGGCTCTTGCAATGGCGACACGCTGCTTTTCGCCACCAGAAATACGGGATGCTTTCTTTTTGGCTAAATGTTCAATATTCAATATTCTAAGTTTTTCCATAGCATCATGCTCTATATGCTGTAACGACTTTTCAGCAAGCTTCTTCGCAGGAAGCATCACATTTTCAAGAACGCTGAATTCAGAAAGTAAATAATGGAATTGAAATACAAATCCTATATGCTTATTCCTTATAAACGAAAGATGTTCACGACTTTGGTCTGTTATCAATTCGTTATTCAAGTATAATTCTCCTTCATAATCCGTATCCATTGTTGAAAGTATGTAAAGCAAGGTTGATTTTCCGCAACCAGATTTACCCATTATGGAAGCAAACTCTCCTTGATATATCTTGAAATTGATATCCTTTAACACATGAAAAAGAACTGGTTTCCTGAAGTATTTATTAATATGTTTCGCCTCAAGTATGGATTTCATATTATTGGCCTCTAATGATTCGTACCGGGTCTATTTTCTTGGCCTTCTTTGAAGGTAAATAACCAGCTAAGAAGGTGGATAACATCGCAAACGAAAATCCTATTACGAAAAACACTGGATTAATGTTTACAGGATATGTTTCAACCCTCGGTAATGCTTCTGTATTAAATGGCACCGTGCTGATTAAACTCGCCAAACCATAGCCTATTAGCAGTCCCAAAATACCACCAACAAAACCAATGATCATTGCCTGACTCATGAATATGAGCTGAACGTCTTTACCGGAAAAACCAGTGGCTTTCAAAATAGCAATGTCATTCATTTTTTCGTATATAAGCATGTTCAAAATATTATAAATTCCAAACCCAGCAACGATAAGCAAGGTAATGGAAACGGCATATGTAATGAGGTTCCTGATTGTCGTGCCTGTTTCAAATTGAGCATTGGCAGTTTTAATATCTATAGCTTTTAGCTTAAATTGACGCTCTATGCTTTTAGAAAGTGGAAATGCCATATCAATATCGTACAGTTTAACATTTATGTCTGTAATATAATTCTCGGCTTCGCCTAAAATACGTTGTACCGTCTTGATATTCACAAAGCTCTGTATAGCATCAATATCTGCAATACCGCTTTGGTAAATGCCAATGATCTTCAGAGGGAATATATCTCCTTTTATTGTACTTATTTGTACTCTATCTCCAACTTCCAGTGACATTTTCTTAGCTAGACCTGCACCTAGTAAAATACCGTTATCGTTATTTAATAGCGCCTGAGGTGATCCTTTTACTATATAATCCTTGAAATTGAATAATTTCGCTTCTTCCAATGGTTTGATTCCAGTAAGATTGCCTCCCAATTCGATCGATCCCGCTAAATAGAAAATTTGTGTCTTAATTTGAGGTATGGCTCCCTTCACATTTTCCATGTCATTAAGATAGTCGATAATCGGCAAGGCATTATGTATTTTTTTTTGACTTAACTTCGGTTTAATGGTATGGACCACGTTAAAACTATTGCTTAATTCATTGTATAAATCGACAGGCTGTTTCTCCGACGGCTCAATTTCGTTGTAAATATGAATATGCGGGGTTTGATTGAGAATCAAATCATCTAGCATACCATTAAGTCCTGTCATAAAGCACACCAAAGTGATATACGCACCAATACCAAATGTAACACCCAATGCTGCTGTTGCTGTTTGTTTGAACTTGGTGATTAAATGCGTTTTGGCGATATTCAATATGACTTTCCAATTGGTCATTCCTTAGGTTTATATATGTAAGTGCTTTTGGAAATTCCGGATAGGATTTCAATATATTCCATATTCTTCAGACCAGTGGTCACTGAGATTATGCCGTCATCGGTTCTTACTTTGTTTTCTTCGATCAAATACGCCTTAGGAATAGTCAAGACATTTTCCTTTTTAGCAATGATTATATTGGCCTCTCCAGAAAGTCCTGGGTACAATACTAATGGTCTGTCATTAAAAAGTGCTTCTATTTTAAAGGTCTGATTACGTTCATCTTTTTTAGGGTATATTTTAGATACGTTTCCAGTAAAAACCTTTCCGCTGTAAGCATCAAGTGTAATAACAATGTCTTGCGATTTTTGAATACGTACAATATCCACTTCATCGACCAACATCTCCATAACAAAATCTGTCGCGCTACCAACCGTAGCCAAAGGCTCCATAGTTGTCACTATTTCGCCAGGCTCCTTGTTCAATGAGTACACCTTGCCATTTATTTTACTTTTTACGGTAAAATCCTTAGTATTGATCAATGAGGCCTTATACACATTTTGAGCCTGTTTGACAGCCGTTTGCAACTCGTTTTTTGTCCTATTGTATTTACTTCTTAAAACTGTTAAGCTATTATTAGACAAGTCGTAAGCCAATTTTTTATTGTCATAGTCGGCTTTAGAACCAATTTTTTGATTCCATAGATTTATCTGCCTAAAATAATTAATGGAATCATTTTGATTTTTTAGGACAGCTGAAGCAATTTCTTCTTGAATACCTTCTAGAATTGCCGATCCTCCTTCGTAATTTTCCTTGGCCAATTCTAGGGATAATCTTGCGTTTTGGGTATTAAGTATCGGTGTTTGATTTATAATCTGTATTAATGCATCGTCAGTAGACACCAAGTCACCTTCTTCTACAAGGTTATTTTCGACGATTCCAGCGACCGCAGAATATACGTGATACATACTATCGGGTTGCACAATAACAGAAGAATAGACAGATTCCGTCAGAGACTGCTCTTCAGGAAGTATTTTATCCTGATGCTTTGAGCAGGATATAAAAAACAATAAAATGAGAATGTAATAATTAAGTTTCATTAAAGATCAATCAACTTTTTTTATTGTCCATGTCTTGTTTTTGTTCCTTACTGCAACCATATTATCGGTGATGAATTTTGAATTAATATTAGGCGGAACTACTATTTCTTCTTTATCCAAAATAATATAAACAGGATCCGTGAGATAGGTTAAAATAGTACCTTCAAGATCTATCACCACCTCAAAATATTTATAATACACCACTTTTTTATCCAGCAATTCATTAGTCCCTACTTCTTCTTTAACCAATTCCAAGGCAATTGCCCTATTGTGACTAAAAGCTGTCGCATTTAGAAATTGGGGTTCAATGATAGTTCTCCCGATTCGATCGATAAACCCGAAGTAAGAAATTCCTTCTTTTTTATAAGTTATCAAACATCTATCGTTCTCGAAATATGGATAATTATGACCATCGCTTTTAATAGGAACCAAATTTTCACTAAAATTAACTATCAAATCTCCTTCCTTATTAATAAATGCCCATTGCCCATTTTTTTCTATAGCAATCATGTCATTTTTTATTGGGGAAACAAAATCCAATCCCTCAAGTTGTTGCGCCAAACCAGATAGAGGAATCATAAATAAAAGACCTATTGAAATCATTAGTTTGTTCATGGCTTTGTTTTTTGTGTTCGTAAAATCAAAAGTATTATTAACATGCATATTATTATATGATATTCATCATAATGTGAGGGATACAGACTATTTAATTCCCCGAAACATGAGTTGATAGAGAGCAATTTTCATCCGAATTATTAGTACACAAGAGTCATAAAGTTGAGTGTTTTTATTTGTATTTTTATAGTCACTTTAAAACACTAAACACTCTACTGATTAATGTTCAAACAAGACCAAGAAATCTTCAATATCCTCCTCGGTTCTGTTTCGGAAGGTGTGATAATCGTTGATGAGCATCAAATGATCATAGAAGTGAACGAATCTGCAGAACAGATATTTGAGTATACGAGGAAAGAGCTGATCGGCAGTCCTCTAAATTTGTTGATCCCGCAAGATTACCATTCCAATCATGGTGCCCATTTCAACGGATTCATGATGAAACATGAGCAACGTAGAATGGGTAAAGGTCGCGATATCTTCGGGTTAAGAAAAAGCGGTGACGTGTTTCCTGTAGAGGCTGGATTGAATCCATTTAATATTTATGGCAAAACATATGTAATGGCTTTGATCATTGACATCACCGAAAGAAAAATTGCCGAACAGGAAAAAAATCACTTGGCAACAATATTTGATGAATCATTGAATGAAATCTATGTATTCAATGCGGAAACCTTGCTATTCAAAAACGCTAATTATGGTGCTCAAAAGAACATTGGCTATTCTCTAGATGAGCTCAAATTAATGACTCCCGTTGATATTAAACCTGATTACAACAAAACCCAATTCTTGGACATCATTGAACCTTTGTTAAATAAGTCTAAGGAAAAGCTAGAATTTGAAGCGTATCATAAGCGCAAAAATGGAAGCCTGTACCCGGCCGAAGTACATTTGCAACTCTCGAAGATCGGGAATGAATTAGTATGCGTTGCCATTATCCTAGATATCACCGAAAGAAAAAATTACACAAAGAAACTGGAGCAAACCGTCAAACAAAGAACTAAAGAGTTACAATCTGCATTAGAAACAGAAAAAGAACTTAATGACCTAAAGACGAAATTCTTATCTTTAGTATCGCACGAATTCAAAACCCCGCTAACTGGCATATTAACGTCTGCAATGCTCCTTGGTAAATACAAGCTCGCAGAACAGCAAGAAAATCGAGACAAACACATTAACACCATTACTAATAAAGTGCATTATCTTAACAATATACTAAATGATTTTCTGTCTATTGAGAAATTAGAAACAGGTAAAGTTACCTACAAATTTGAGAATTTCAAGATCAGTAAAGTGCTCAACGAAGTAATCTATAATGCAAATATGTTGCTCAAAGAAGGCCAAAAAATAAATTACCCTGAAGATATTGATGATATTTCATTAACCCAAGACGAAAAGATCGTAGAACTAATGTTGTCAAATCTTGTGCACAATGCCATAAAGTACTCGCCGTCAAACTCATATATTGACGTAGAGATAGCACAAGGTGATAAGGAAACAACATTCAAAATTAAAGACAGAGGAATAGGTATTTCAAAAAAAGACCAGAAAAACATATTTAATAGGTATTTTAGAGCAGAAAATGCTTTGTTAACCCAAGGGACTGGTATAGGGCTGAACATTGTTAAGACCCATATAGAAAGTTTAGGTGGGAGAATCAACTTTAAAAGCAAACTGAATGGAGGGTCCACTTTTATCGTGATTATTCCAAATCAAGCAATAATATGAAAAAAATATTACTGATAGAAGACGATACCGTGTTGAGGGAAAACACTGCCGAATTACTCGGACTTTTCAACTTTGATGTCCAGACTGCCGAGAATGGTAAACTGGGAATAGAATGCGCCAAGAAGGAACTACCGGATATCGTTGTATGTGATATCATGATGCCTGAAGTTGATGGATATGGAGTTCTTGATGCCTTATCTAAAGATTTAACAACAAAATACATCCCATTTATATTCCTATCGGCAAAGACAGAGCGCAAAGATGTAAGAAGAGGAATGGATCTTGGGGCAGACGATTACATTACAAAACCATTTGCAGAAGAAGAGCTAGTAAGCGCCATAGAAAGCAGATTGGCCAAAGCGGCAATACTTAAAGATGTTAGGGAAATCGACCAGGCTAAGAATAAGAGTGTTGAGCCTGATAATATTAGAAGCCTTAATGAACTCAAGAACTATTTTGATGATAATGGCGAGCTAATAAATATTCCTAAGGGACATGTTATTTATGCAGAAGGTCAGAATTCTAATTATATATACCTTTTAAGAAAAGGTGTTGTTAAATGCCATAAGCTAGATGAAAAAGGCAAAGAGCTAACCACTGCACTTTATAAAGATGATGACCTTTTCGGTTACACCTCATTTACACAAAATATTCCATATCAAGAAACAGCCACATCAATAGAAGACTCAGGTTTAGTAGCCTTATCCAAGAATCAGCTCAATGCCATTCTTGATTCAAATCATAAGGTAACCTTAGAACTTATGCAGCTTCTAACTGATGATATTTCTGGAATTAAAGACCAATTATTACAAATGGCTTATAGCTCTGTAAATAAGAAAACAGCAACAACCTTATTGAAATTTGCCGAAAAGTTGAACAGAAAACCAGGCGAATCAATCAAGATATCGCGAAACGACCTAGCTAGTGTTGCTGGAATAGCGACAGAAACACTTATACGGACAATGTCTGATTTCAAAAAGCGAGGTATCATTGATATTGACGGACGTAATATTATGATTTTGGATCTAGAGAAACTCCAGGATATAAATTGACTCTTTATCACTTAAGCAAATATGACGAATATCATTCTTTAGAAATACTCTTAACAATACATTTGTTTTGTTAAGATTTTTTAGATGAAGAGTATATTATTACCAACAGATTATTCGGAAAATTCTTGGAACGCAATTGAATACGCCCTTAATTTCTACAAAACACAGGAATGTATATTCTACATTTTACATGTGAATAGACTAAGCAATGTAGTTACTAATGATTCACCATTCATTCCTACCCAAGATGTCATAGAAGATGTGTACACAAAACCTGCGAAGAAACAATTGAGGAAATTATTAAAAAAAATTCTCCTGAAGTTTCCTAATAATGACAATCACAAGTTTTATACGTTGACCGATTATAATTTCTTTATAGAATCCATTAGAAAAAACGTCGAAGAGAAAAAAATTGACCTCATTGTGATGGGTACCAAAGGGGCAACGGGATTCAAGAAGTTGATTGTGGGAAGCAATACCGGTGATGTGATAACCAAGGTTCAGTGCACAACACTTGTTGTTCCGGAAAACGCAAAATACTCTGACCCAAAGGAGATTGCCTTTCCAACTGATTTTTCATTGTTTTACAATATTGAAACCTTAAAACCAGTAACGGACATTTTGGATCAAACTAATGCTGCCGTTCGGATTTTGCATATAAGTAAAAAAAATGAAAAGCTCAATACAAGCCAATCCAAGAACAAAGAAATATTAGAGGACTATTTTCTTGATTACAATCATAGTTTTCATTTTTTGAGCAATAAAAAAGTAGAGGATGCCGTCCAATGTTTCGTAGAAAGTAGGGATGTTGACATGATTGCAATGGTTGGAAAGAACCTGAACTACTTTCAACAGATTCTATTTCATTCAAGAATTGAGGAAATTAGTTATCACACAGATGTACCGTTTTTAGTACTACATGAATAAATAAAATATTATTATGGATGTATCGGTTTTTTTAGCGAGGTTTTGGGGTTGGTATCTAATTATATTCTTCTTGATTCTGAGTTTTAATCCTCAAAGAATTCGTCAGATATTTGACGACCTTAAGGATGAAAAATTCTTGATAATTTCTTCCTTTTTGGCCATTATTGTTGGTCTAATAAATATTTCCTTCCATAATATATGGGAATCAAATTGGAAACTTATCATTACATTTTTTGGTTGGATTTCATTGTTCATAGGTCTATTCCTATTCATGTTCCCAAAACAAACGGTTGCATGGCTAAGTGTTATCAATGTAAAATTCGTTCAAGTAATTTATACATTGCTTTTTTTGGTTGGGATATTCCTGCTGAACATCGTTTACAATGTTGTTTCCATATAGATTCGGTATGATAAATATTGAAAACTGACAATTATCATAGGATGGTTTAAATAGCCTTTTTATATTTATACAGTAATTAGGAGAATGGGGATTCTTCATTACTATGTAATAGATTATTAGCTATTAAATTAGAAGAAAAGCTGAGAGAAATCTCGGCTTTTCTTGTGAATTAGAAACCCATAATCACTAAGTCTTACCAAAGCTTAGATTTCATTCAATTCGAACAGTTTAAAATTAGAAACCCCATTAATAAAGTGTTCCTTGAGTATCATAATTAACATTAATATCTTTTGAGCAAAATGGAAGATGGAAATGTCTTGCTTTTCGACAGGTATAAACCGTATACTAAAGTTTTACACCAAATGAAAGATCTCCAGCATCGCCTAATCCTGGAACGATATACCCTTGATCATTAAGAGTTTCATCAATGGCTGCAATCCAAAGGTGCGTGCTTTCCGGAAAGACTCTTGATATGTAATCTACACCTGACCTAGAACCAATCACAGAAATTATATGTATTTGTTTAGGAGTACCATGTTTTTGAAGTGCGTCCAAGACATTTTCCAAGGTTTTTCCTGTAGCTAGCATTGGATCTGTAAGCACCAAAGTCTTGTTTGCTAATGATGGTGCTGCAAGATACTTGACTATGACTTCAAATTTGTCACTATGATCCTGATGGAGTCTAAAAGCAGAAATAAAGGCGTTTTCGGCTTTATCAAAATAATTCAACAAACCTTGATGCAAGGGTAAACCTGCTCTCAAAATCGAACACAGTACTAGTTCATTTTGAGGCAAATGCATGGCTTTATTTCCTAATGGGGTTTCTACCACCTTTCTATCGAAATCTAATGTTTTACTAAGTTCGTAACTTAGGATTTCGCCAATCCTTTCGATGTTTTTTCGAAATCGCATTCTATCTTTTTGAACTCTAGTATCCCTTAATTCCGAAATGAATTGATTCAACACTGAATTCTCGTCACTAAAATCATGAACTATCATTGAATTGTAGTATTATTTTAATTAATGCCTATTATGCGCAGAGCCTCATTTAGAATCGGCAAATAACCTAATGACTTCTTGATCATCAACTTGACCAAATTCTTTGTAAAACTGTCCAACAGCCTGAAAATTATCTGGGCCCAATAAATAATTAAGTTCGCTTACCGAAGGTAGTTCTTTTATTTTTTTTAACGTCGATAGTGGGCCTACTGGCAATGCCACTATAATTTTTAAAGGTTGTTGCTTATTAATGAGTTCAAGACTGGATAGCAAAGTATGACCGGTAGCGACACCATCGTCAACCAAAATTGCGATTTTGCCTTTTAGGCTGATTGGATTTCTCCTTCCGTAGTATAGTTCTTTTCGTTGCCTTAATTTAGTTCTAATTCTTTGTACTTCCTTCTTAATATAATACTTGGGTATGCCTGAAATATCTGTGCTAAGTGTTACGTCATCTAAAGTTACAGCCCCAATAGCAAATTCCTTATGCAACGGGTGGCCTATTTTTTTACTTAATATTATGTCCATAGGTAAATTTAAATACACTGAAATAGCATGTCCCACAGGCAAGCCACCTCTAGGTATTGCAACGACTACCGCTTTTGGGTCATTCCTATATTGCTCTAATTTCTTTGCGAGTAGAATACCCGCTTCTGCCCTATCATTAAACATATTCCTTCTAACGTTATTTAACGCACTGTCTTCTAAGTGTTTATTTGTCACCAGACGCGCCACTAATATTTAACTCTCAAGTTGTGTAATATGATTACACCAACAAATGATATATATCATTTCAAATCAGGAATACGATTAATATTTTTATTGAAAATATAATAACCATGAAAATAGATATTCAATTCGTAAACATGCCTGTTAGTGAAACCATGGAAGCTTATACTGTTGGAAAACTGGATAAACTTGCCGAGAAATATGAATGGTTGATTGCTGCGGATGTTTTTTTCAAGAAAGAGAATGACCCCAAAGGAAAAGGAAAAATCTGCGAAGTTCAACTAAGTCATCCTGGACCAAGGATATTTGCCTCTTCTAATGAGAAAAACTATGAATTAAGTGTAAAGGAAACGGTGAAGGATTTAGAAAAACAATTGAAAAAACTCAAAAGTAATATGAAGCCTTATTTGTAGTTATCGTTTGTCCTCACTTTTCCCCTGATAAATATCATAGTATTTGGTACACAAACATATTACCTTTAGATAATCGGTTTTAAATAAAGTAAAGTCATGAGAAAAATATTGATTCCTACAGATTTTTCTAACAATGCGATGAACGCCATTAACTATACCTGTGAACTATTTAAATATGAGGTTACAGAAATTTTCTTAATGCATGCATTTCAAGATGACATCTATACTGACAGGGCATTGTTGACACGTGAAACCCTTAATGAAGTCACGAAAATAATAGAACATAAATCATTAGAGCAACTTGATAAAATATTAAATGAGATTCAAGAAGTTACTGATAATCCTAAACATTCATTTAAACTTATAGCGGCTAATGCTCAATTAATTGATGAAGCCGATAGGATTGTTGATGATGAAAACATTGATATTATTATCATGGGAACTCGAGGCGCAACGGATGACAGAAAACTGACATTCGGTAGTAATACGCTACAAATCCTTAAATACGTACAATGTCCTGTTCTTGCCGTCCCAGTGAATTTCAAATATACACCGCCAAAACATATATTATTTCCAACGAATTATATGATTCCTTATAAAAGAAGGGAATTGAAACTTTTATGCGAGATAGCCTCTCCTTTTAGAGCTCAAATCGATATGTTACATGTCTCCAACATTAGTAAACTTTCACTAAGGCAAGAAGACAATAGGGAGTTCATAAAAGATGAACTATGCAAGAATAAAATCGACTTTAAGACTATAAAAGACAAGAATGTGGTAAATGCCATAAATCAATACATCAATGAACATCCTATAGATATTTTGGTAATGGTAAACACGCGCCACTCTTTCTTGGAAAACATCCTGTACAAGTCCACAATAGATAAAGTAAGCCTATCGCTCGACATTCCATTCTTGGCAATGCAAAATATAAGACGTAGTTAAACAAAATTACTGCACTATGAAAAAGATATTGTTACCAACGGATTTTTCAGACAATTCATGGAATGCCATAAAATATGCGTTACAACTTTTCAAGAATCAAGAATGTAAATTCTATTTGCTTAATACATATACGCCAGTAATATACCATGTTGAATATATTCTGGTAAGTCCGGCACAGTTTGGTTTAGGAGATGCCATACGCGAAAATGCGTTGAACGGTCTCGAAACCTTAGAAAAGAGAATTAAAAAAGAATATGACAATCCGAAACATTCGTTCGAAAGTATTGCATCATTCAACAATTTAATATCTGAGATTAAAGACCTAAGTGAATCCAAAAAGACAGATTACATAGTGATGGGTACTAAAGGGGCTACTGGCGCTAAAGAGGTGCTTTTTGGTTCGAATACAGTTCATGTGTTTAAAAGTGTGAAATGCCCCGTTTTGGCAATTCCTGACAATTTTTATTTCGAATCGCCTCTTGAAATCCTTTTTCCATCAGATTATGGAGTGACCTTTCAGAATAAGCATATTCAACCAATATTGGATATAGCAGACGAATACCATGCAAGAATAAACATCTTGAATGTAACGAATAGTGGAGAATTAACAGAGGTTCAAGAGCAAAACAAACAACTTTTGGACACCTATTTCGAGCACTCTGCACATTTATTCCACAATGTTAAGAATACGAATGTGCCAGAAGCAATAACCGATTTTCAATTAAAATCTAAAATTAATTTATTGGTAATGATCAATAACAAACATTCATTTTTTGAAAACTTGTTTTTTGGCTCATCTCTCAACCAAATAGGATTCCATCTCCATGTGCCTCTATTGGTCATTCAATAATCTTATAAAACAAAAAAGTCTCC
>RCNB010001521.1_pt1 | contig 14560 bp, 16 predicted proteins | sample 2041321 | NCBI WGS metagenome assembly RCNB01 (sample SAMN09708232, study PRJNA481090) | Marine sediment metagenome, whole genome shotgun sequencing project. | reverse complement strand
TCAAACACAACGATAACTGTTCATTTTAAAAGTATCAATTCTTTGGCCATGGCCGGATCAGGAGATATTGTTGGCAAGGATAAGATCAAAGGGAATTCACTTGATGTTGCTGTAGCCGGATCAGGAGATATTGAAGTTGACATAGATGTTGAACAATTAGAAACGGCAATTTCTGGATCTGGAGACGTTGAGCTTTCTGGAACTGCAACTGAATTTGAAGCCGCGGTTTCTGGTTCTGGTGATGTTGATGCTTATGATTTGAAAGTAGAAAAAGCTGAATTAAAGATTTCTGGTTCAGGTTCTATCGGAGTGAATGTTGAAAAAGAAATAGTAGCGAGAATTTCTGGCTCAGGAAACATAAAATATAAGGGACAACCTAGAATTGAAGATATTAAAGTAAGTGGATCCGGTAACGTGAGCTCTTATTAAAACATTGTGGTTAGTTTATGAATAAATGTCGATAGCTTAGGGTATTGGCATTTATTTTTGAACCAACTTTTTCTCCAATGTTTTAACCACGGCTGTCGAATCACAAACTTCCACGGTGATGAATAATTCTTCCTGCTCTTGAATGCCTTCAATCCAATAATTTCTACAAGGATCATTTTTTACCTGGCTTTTTGAAAAATCAATATCACCTCTTGTTATGATGAGCATAATATCAAGGCTATCAGTTTCTGAATTCAGTAATTGATCCTTTACAGTAGGGCTAAAGCTAATTTGTTTATGCTGAATGATATTTAATACCCTATCGTTAGGAAGCCAATTACAAGAAGCTTTTTTTCCTCCCAAGAAGAAAAATACAAGAACTATTCCTATTGCGAAACCAATTCCATAGAGCGTAAAACGCGTTTTCATGTCTTCCATCAACTAGAAAATAAGTAAATTAATGTCTGTAAATGGCAGACTGAACCAATCTGCAATATGTTTGTTTGTTAGGATTCCATGATAAAAATACATTCCTTTTTGAAGACTTTTGTCAAATCTGGCAGCATTTTCTATTCCGCCCATTTCACCAATATCTAACAAATAGGGAGTAAATATATTACTAATTGAAACTGATGCCGTCCGTGAATATCTTGATGGAATATTAGGCACACAATAGTGAATAACGCCATGTTTCACAACAGTTGGTTTTCCATGTGATGTTACTTCAGAAGTTTCAAAACAACCGCCATTATCAATGCTTACATCGATAATCACAGCTCCATCTTTCATCTGTTCTACCATGCTTTCATCCACAACGACAGGGGTCCTGGTCTTGCCTCTTAAGGCCCCAATGGCAACATCACAATCTGCCAAAGACTTTAGCAAGTTCTTGGGCTGAATTGTTGAAGTAGCGATAGGGTGGGCCAATTTATGTTGTATGCTTCTTAACTTTGTTAGTGAGTTGTCAAAGACCTCTACACTTGCGCCAAGACCTTGGGCAGAACGTGCTGCAAATTCTGCAACAGTTCCTGCACCTATAATCACGACCTTACTAGGAGGCACACCTCCTATATTTCCTAATAATAATCCATTCCCAAGGTTATTGTTATTCATGATCTCTGCCGCAATTAGAACTGAGGCAGTTCCTGCAATTTCACTTAACGACTTTACCAAAGGGTAGATGCCATGCGTGTCTTGAATATAGTCAAAGGCAATGGCTGTAATTCTTTTTTCCGCTAAGGCTTTGAAGTATTCTTTCCTTTGTGTCTTGATCTGCATAGCAGATATCAAAACGCTTTGAGGATTGATCATTTTAATTTCATCCAGAGAAGGCGGTTCAACTTTTAGAATGATATTACAGGCGAAGACATCATTTGAATTATATGAAATTTTCGCACCAGCTTCTGAATATTCATTGTCAGAATAGTTTGTTCCGTCTCCTGCTCCAGATTCAACAACAATTCTATGGCCGTTGGCAGTGAGCGCTGCAACTGCATTTGGAGTTAAACAAATTCGCTTTTCATCAAAATGTGTTTCTTTAGGGATGCCAATATACAGATCGTCCTTATGCTTTTTGATTTCGAGCATTTCAGGTTTGGGCATCAGCTCTTCACGACTGAATGGTGACAATTGTTTGGACATTTTAATTTAATTCTAAGGTTCGGGTGTTATCCGGGTTAATGGTCAGTTTAATCTCAACTGACTCTAAAGGTAGTAAATTTTGAACTTTTTCAGGCCATTCAACAAAACACCAGGCATCATTATCAAAATATTCTTCAATCCCCATATCATAAGCTTCCTCTTCGTCATTGATTCTGTAAAAATCAAAATGATAAAGCAAATCGCCCTTCTCCGACTGGTATTCGTTCACTAAGGAGAAAGTAGGGGAGCTGGTAACGTCACGAACCCCTAACTGTTTAGAAATTTCTTTGATCAAGGTAGTTTTTCCGCTACCCATAGCTCCATAAAACAACAGGGTATGCGATTTAGAATTGTCGATAAGCCAAGTCGCTATTATACTTAGATCAGATAGCTGGTATTTTTTTTTCATAAGAGAAAAGATATACTGTATAACTTAAAAAAAGTTACATTAGCTTGGATCTATTGAGTGATAAACATTTTGAACATCATCTACTTCTTCTAGTCTTTCCAATAGTTTTTCAACGTCACTTTGTTCCTCTTCGTTTAATTTTTTAGTAGTGGTAGATATTCTTTCAAACCCAGAAGAAAGGATTTCTAAATCATTTTCTTCAAGATAAGATTGTATGGCGCCAAATTGCTCAAAAGGTGCATAGATCAGAATGCCATCTTCATCTTCAAAAACCTCTTCAACATCAAAATCAATCAATTCTAGTTCAAATTCTTCCAGTTCCATTTTAAGTGCAGCAGCATCAACTCTGAAGTTACAGGTGTGATCAAACATGAAAACAACCGAACCTGAAGTTCCGAATGTCCCATCACATTTGTTAAAAGCGGCTCTTACATTAGCAACTGTTCTATTGTTGTTGTCTGTGGCAGTTTCAACTAAAATGGCAATGCCATGAGGTGCGTAGCCTTCAAAAAGAATTTCCTTATAATTTGCAGTGTCTTTGTCAGAGGCTTTTTTAATGGCTCTTTCTACATTGTCCTTAGGCATATTAGCTGCCTTGGCGTTTTGCATAACTGCTCTTAATCTTGCATTGGTTTCAGGATTTGGTCCGCCGTCTTTAACCGCCATCACGATGTCTTTACCAATTCTGGTAAATGTTTTGGCCATCGCCGACCAACGTTTCATTTTTCTGGCTTTTCTAAACTCAAATGCTCTTCCCATATTCTCTTATTTGTAAATTTTCATAATTATTAAACTTGTATAACACCTAAATTAAAGGGCTTTTCAATTGGCGCTTGATTCGCGGCATGAATGCCTGAACTAATCCAATGTCTTGTTTCCAAAGGATCGATAATGGCATCTGTCCATAATCTAGCGGCGGCATAATATGGTGATATCTGTTTATTATATCTGTCTGTAATGGTTCGTAAGATTTCTTCTTCTTTTTCCTTAGTTATTTTTTCACCTCGTTTTTTCAAAGTAGCAGTTTCAATTTGTAACAGCACCTTAGCTGCTTGGGTTCCTCCCATAACCGCTAGTTCAGCACTTGGCCAAGCTACTATCAGCCTTGGGTCATAGGCTTTTCCGCACATGGCATAATTACCAGCACCATAACTATTACCAATAACTATTGTAAATTTTGGCACCACAGAATTGCTTACTGCATTTACCATTTTTGCACCATCTTTTATGATTCCGGCGTGTTCTGATTTGCTTCCAACCATAAAACCGGTAACATCCTGTAAAAAAACAAGAGGAATTTTCTTTTGGTTACAGTTAGCAATAAATCTAGTTGCCTTGTCAGCACTATCAGAATAAATTACGCCGCCGAACTGCATTTCACCTTTTCCGTTTTTTACGACCTTTCGCTGATTAGCTACGATACCAACCGCCCAGCCATCTATTCTGGCATAAGCACAAATTAGCGTCTTTCCGTAATTGGCCTTGTATTCTTGCATTTCTGAATTGTCAACCATGCAGCGAATAATCTTTTTCATATCATATTGAGTAGATCTGACCTTGGGTAAAATACCGAGAATATTGGATTCTTTATCCCTTGGGGTTTCAGATTTAACTCTATCAAAACCAGCTGACTTAGGAGCTCCTATCTTATCAATAATATTAATTATTGTTTGAAGAGCATCCGCATCATCCTTAGCCTTGTAATCACAAACTCCAGATATTTCTGTATGAGTTGTTGCTCCTCCCAAGGTCTCATTGTCAATCATTTCTCCAATGGCAGCCTTAACCAAGTAACTCCCTGCAAGAAAGATACTTCCTGTCTTGTCTACAATTAGAGATTCATCACTCATAATCGGAAGATAAGCACCTCCGGCCACACAACTTCCCATAACCGCAGCAATTTGGGTAATACCCATACTACTCATGATGGCATTGTTTCTAAAAATTCTTCCAAAATGCTCCTTATCAGGGAATATTTCATCCTGCATTGGTAAAAAAACACCAGCACTATCTACCAAATAGATAACTGGTAATTTATTCTCCATGGCAATTTCCTGGGCTCTGAGATTTTTTTTCGCTGTAATAGGAAACCATGCACCTGCTTTTACAGTAGCATCATTGGCAACTACAATGCATTGTTTTTCTTTTATAAATCCAATTTTAACTACAACACCGCCTGAAGGACATCCGCCTTGTTCCTCATACATGCCATCACCTGCAAAAGCACCAATTTCTAAAGCTTCTTCTGGGGAATCAAATAAGAAATCTACTCTTTCTCTGGCGGTCATTTTACCTGATGCATGAAGTTTAGCAATGCGCGCTTCACCACCACCTTTAAAAACTATTTTTTGTTTTTTCCTTAATTGAGCACTAAGTAGCTTATTGTGATCTTCGTTAATATTATAGTTAATATCCATTCTTATCTAAGAGATTATAAAGAGCTAAAGTACAAAATGCAACTTAATTAAAAAGGTTTGTTTACCCTGTTATTATATACCATGGTATATAATAAATATTTTATGTATATTTGCCTCATAATTAAATTAAATAAAATGAAAACAACTAAAATTTTGTACTGGATTAGTACAGGTCTATTGAGTGCTTTATTATTAATGTCGGCAGGGATGTATGTCTTTAACAATGCTGAAGTATCAAAACTTTTCACCAGTTTTGGTTATCCATTATATATTATTTACCCCTTGGCTGCCGCTAAAGTAGCCGCTGTGACAGTTCTTCTTAGTCAAAAAAAATCTACCATTAAAGAATGGGCTTATTCTGCGCTTTTCTTCGAGTTTATTCTTGCGTTTTTTGCACATTATATGGTCGGAGATGGAGAGCAAATAGGTGCGGTAATCGCATTAGTATTATTAATTGGTTCTTATATTACCGGTAGAAAATTATTCAGCGTAAAAAACACATAAATGAAAAATATTATCACGATTGGAGGAAGTAGTAGTAAATTCTCGATTAACAAACAGTTGGCAGAATATGCAGGAGGGTATGTAGAAGCCGTGAAGGTGATCAATATTGATCTGAACGATTATGACTTGCCACTTTATTCTATGGATATCGAAAACGAATCAGGATTTCCAACTGATCTCAAAACTTTAAATACATTGGTAGAAGATGCAGATGGAATCGTTTTGTCTCTTGCAGAACACAATGGTGCCTATAGTGCGGCATTTAAAAATGCTTTTGACTGGCTCTCCAGAATTGAAGGCAAAGTTTGGAGAAACAAACCAATGTTGCTATTGAGTACTTCTCCTGGACCTAGAGGTGGTCAATCCGTCATGGACTTAGCTTTGAGCAGGTTTCCTTTTAATGGAGGTAATATCGTTGGTTCTATGACTTTTCCGTCTTTTGGGCAGAATTTTAAAGACGGTTCAGTGATCAATAAGGAGCTTAATGACAAAATAATCGAATTAGCTCAAGTTTTGTCAAAATCAATATAATTATGAGTGATTTAGGAAAAGAGATTAATTCAGTATTTCCTAATGAAAAAGTTAAAGCGCTTCTGAATATAAAATACACAGCGAGTTGGCTTGATCAGATTGGAAACAGGCTATTAAAACCTCATAACATTTCTGAGCAACAATATAATATACTTAGGATTTTAAGAGGTTCGGGTAAAGAAATCATGGTGACTGAAGTAAAGGAACGCATGATTCAAAAATCTCCCAATGCCACTAGACTTATGGATAAGCTTTGTGAGAAAAAGTTAATTGAGAGAAGTAGGTGTGAAAATGATCGAAGGGTTGTGTTCGTAAAAATTTCAAAAAAAGGACTTGATCTGGTTGAAAAAATAAATTTGTCAGAATTTGATCTTTATTTGAATCGTTTGACTGAAAATGAAGCCAAATTGTTAAATGAATTATTAGATAAGATACGTTAAACAAAAAAATGAAAGTTAAATTATTTAAAGCCAAAGAAAGAGGACATGCCAACTATGATTGGTTAAAAGCTAATTATTCTTTTAGTTTTGCGAATTTTCAAGATCATGAAAGAGAGCATTTTGGGGCCTTAAGAGTACTCAATGATGATTTTATAAAAGGAGGAACTGGATTTGCTGAACACCCCCATCACAATATGGAGATTATTAGTATTCCATTAAAAGGAGGACTTAAACATAAAGATTCTATGAGTAATTCTTGGATTCCATTGCATGCAGGGGAAGTTCAGGTGATGAGTGCAGGAAGCGGAATTCAGCATGCAGAGCGAAACGTATCTTCAAATGAACTTTTGAATTTGTTTCAAATATGGATCATTCCTGATTCGAATAATGTGAAGCCAAGTTATGGTCAAAAGACCTTCGATCAGGAGGCTAGAAAAAACATTTTGCAAGTGTTGGTGCATTCTTATAAAGATGAATTGGATGATGAATTAAGAATTCATCAGGATGCCCAAATTTCTAGAATTGATTTGAGTAAAGGAAATTCATTTGAATATAAACTTAGATCTTCAAATCATGGTGTTTACCTGATGCTTATTTCAGGTAAAGTTGAATTAAATAATGCTACATTAGAATCACGTGATGCTTTAGGTATTTGGCAAACCGACTCTTTTAAAGCAGAAGGGGAGGAAGACGCGGAAATTTTGCTTATAGAAGTACCTATGGTTTTTTAAGTATTCATTCGGATCAATATAAGATCCTTAATCTTTATTTAAAAGGATTCAATATATTGTAAATTTATAGCGTTTTCTATTCCAATTCTGCATCGCAATTCTTATGTTTGCAGCAAATTTTATAAGCATTTATTGATCCTTACTGATGAAGAAATTCAATGATTTTATTTGGGAAACACATGGCATTCATGCCGGAACTGAAAATGACCATGTTAAACACGGCATTGATAAGCTCGAAGATATAGTTGATAAAGCTATTGAACAGGAGCATCCTAGTATTACATTTATTATTCATTCTCCGAGATTGACCAATTTCAGATACGAAGCCGAGAAGGATACAAATGTAAAATTTATTAGAGGGGATCGATCATATCTCAATTATCCTAAAAGAATAGCAAACCTTCGAAAAAAGTACAAAGGTCGCATCAATATTAAGTACGGAGTAGAACTTGAATGGATGGGCCCCGATCTTGGCTTACTTTGGTCAAGATCTAAAATTTTTCAAGCTGAAGATGCTGACTTTGTTATTGGATCTGTTCATTTTGCTCCAGAGGGCCTGCCTTATGATGGTTCAAAGGAAGAAGCCCTTGAATTATTAAAATTAAGAGGTTCATTAGAAGCTTACTGGAATGGTTATATCAATGAAATGATTCAAATGATTGAAAGTTTTGGGGATATGATACAGGTTGTTGGACATATTGACCTTCCAAAGCTAAACGTTGAATTACCTGAAGTTTTGAAAAATTTCGAAACAAGTTCTCACCCGCTAGCTAATAAATTTAGAACCTTACTTGAAATTATAGCAGACAGAGATTTGGCTTTAGATGTAGATATGGCTGGTGATTTTAAAGGAGTTGGAGTTTATCCAACTCAGAATATTTTAAAACGAGCTTTTGAATTGCAGATTCCGGTAGCTTTAGGGACTGATACACATCATGTAAGGTACTATGGTCTTAATTTTAAGGAAAGTTTGGAATATATATATGAGGCAGGTTATGAGCAGTATGTAAGTTTTTCTAAATTGATTCCTGAAAAGCGAACCATATTTAATGATCATGACTTAAAGGTTAAATATACCATACTTAATAAGGGGATAGAATTACTGAACCAAAGGTTTCATCATGGGAGCAGAAGAATCATTCCTGATTTTTCTTTTGGAGGGTCCTTCTCTGAATTTATTGATATCTATAAGAATGCCACGGGCATGGGTGATTACAATGCAGTTAGAATAAGAAAAGGTAATAAGTCTATTACAGTTTCGAATGAAACGCCACAATCTCAGGCATCTCAAGTCAAAGGATTGTTTTCAAAACATTTGGATCAGGCAGGGGTTTTGTCTTCATTGTTCAATTCACTCGCATCTGAAAGAGTTAATGTTGAAACTGCCAGATTACACTCAAATAATGATGGTACTGCTGTAGCTTTTTTAACCTTGGAACAGGAAAATGGCAATGTGACAAATGCCATTGATTTTGTAAATGGAACTGATCAACATACTTTTTTGGAACTCAATTATTCTGAGAATATTGAATTGCCAGAGTTTAAAGGTAAAGCCGTTTATCTTTATGAAATGGATGGAGTAGAATTAAAAATCGCTTTGAATTCGAAGATGATTTTAACCAGGCACGAGAATTCACCAGGTGTATTGTTGATCCTACTTTCAGCCCTGGCTTCTAAACACATTAATATTATTGACATGCGATTAGGAAAAAGAAATAAGCTAGGTTATTCAGCCTTAGCAGTTGATGGAGATTCGAATGTGATCAAAAGCCTATTAAACAAATTAGGAGAGCAGTATTATGAAGCCAATCTAATTGAGTTTCACAGTAGGTAAGCTTGCTCTAAACTTAGGATGCAAATAAATTTTCAATGTTTTTAAAAGCTTTAAATTCTAAGGCATTTCCTTCAGGATCCAAAAAAAACATGGTGGCCTGTTCACCAGGGGCCCCCTTAAATCGGATATAAGGTTCTATGACAAAATGAATTCGCTGGTTATTTAAGTTTTGTTTTAATGCTTCCCATTGATCCCATCCTAATACAACACCAAAGTGAGGGACAGGGACCTCGTGACCATCAACAGCATTATAAACTTTTTTTGGAGCCTTTTCATCCTCGGGCCTTTGATGAATAACTAGTTGGTGTCCAAAAAAATTAAAATCTACCCAGTGGCTGGAACTTCGACCTTCTGTACAACCCAAAATTTTGCCATAAAAATTTCTACATAGGCTTAGATTATCTACTGGAATAGCAAGGTGAAAAGGAGATACTTCATTCATAATTTATTCTTTTTAAGATTTACATGGCCCTTTAGATGTTTTTTAGACCTGTATAAATATATTCATTTTACTTATTTAGTCGCATAGAAATGTATCTTTATCAAAAATAATTAATGAAACCAATATACCTATGCCTTGCTGTTTTTTGTCTTGTAAACCTACTTTCTTGTAATATGGAAAAAGAGAATAAAGCTATTATAACTGGAAAGACTGTTGAGATAAATGATGCCAAAAAATTGAGGCATGTAGTATTTTTTAAATTTAAAGAGGAAGCTTCAAAGGGTGATATCCATAAAGTAGAAGCGGCTTTTGCTCAACTACCTGCAAAAATCAAAGAAATTAAGGAATTTGAGTGGGGTCTTAATAATTCGCCAGAAAACTTAAATAAAGATTTTACACATGGGTTCTTGTTGACTTTTGATAATGAAGACGCAAGAGATATATATTTACCTCACCCTGATCATAAGGCTTTCGGAGAAGTTGTGGGCCCTATCTTAGAAGATGTAATGGTTTTTGATTATTGGACAAATTAATTAATTCTACTATGAAAATTTTTAAAATCACCTTATTTTTATTAAGTCTAAGCTTGTTTGGTCAAGAAGATGAAAAAGCACTTAAGTCTATTTACGATAGCTCATTGAGTAATGGTATGAGCTACATTTGGTTGGAGCATTTATCAAATAATATTGGAGGACGTTTATCAGGGTCTGAAGGAGCTCAAAAAGCAGTTGAGTATACACAATCAGAGTTATTAAAACTAGGTCTTGATAAGGTTTGGTTGCAGCCGGTTATGGTCCCGAAGTGGGTTCGAGGTGAGAAAGAGATAGGATTTGTAGAATCAAATAATAAACGATATGAATTGAATATTTGTGCACTGGGAGGATCTGTTGCAACACCAAAAGAAGGGCTTAATGCAGAGGTGATTGAAGTACAAGGTATTGAAGATCTTAAGGCAATGGGTGAGGATGCAGTTAAAGGTAAGATTGTGTTTTTTAACAGAGCCATGGAAGAAACATTAATTGAAACGTTTCAAGCTTACGGAGGCTGTGTCGATCAGAGGTATGCAGGAGGTATGGAAGCTGGTAAGTTAGGGGCTTTGGGTGTAATAGTAAGATCCCCGAATTTGAGGCTGGATGATTTTCCGCATACAGGAACCATGACTTATGGAAATCTTCCTGTTAAGCAACGGATTCCTTCGGCAGCTATCAGCACCAATGACGCTGAAATGTTGAGTTCATTCTTGAAAAAAGACAAAAATTTAAAACTGGGTTTTAAGCAAACTTGTGAGCAGTTGGATGACGTTGAATCTTTTAATGTAATAGGAGAAATTACTGGTTCAGAATTTCCGAATGAATATATTGTAGTAGGAGGGCACCTTGATTCATGGGACTTGGGAGATGGTTCTCACGACGATGGAGCAGGTGTTGTTCAATCTATGGAAGTGGTGAGATTGATGAAGTTAAATGAGAATAGGCCTAAAAGAAGCATTCGGGTAGTTCTGTTTATGAATGAAGAAAATGGTTTAAGAGGAGGTAAAAAATATGCTGAGGAGGCGAGATTGAATAATGAAACTCATGTCATGGCCCTAGAAAGTGATTCAGGAGGATTTACGCCTAGGGGATTTTCATTTGATTGCAGTGATGAGGAGTTTGTTCAGATCAAAAAATGGGAACCTCTTTTTAAACCTTATTTAATTCATTATTTTGAGAAAGGTGGGAGCGGAGCAGATATTGGTCCTCTAAAAACAGAAGGAATGGTACTGGCTGGATTAAGGCCTGATTCACAAAGATATTTTGATTACCATCATACCGCGATTGACACTTTTGATGCCGTTAATAAAAGAGAATTAGAACTCGGGGCAGCTACCATGACCTCATTAATATATTTATATGACAAATACGGAACGGCGAAAAAAATTACTTTGCCGGTGAAAAATTAAATCCGCATGAAGAAAACATTGATAATTATAACGTCTCTTTTAATAAATTTCACCATGAATTCACAAAACACCAATGAAAATCTGCCATATCGAGAAATAGCAGAAGCACCAAGTGAATATTCAGCAGGAAGTGTTGTTGCTCGCATGATTGATGGTTTGGGATTCCGATATTATTGGGCTTCAGAAGGGTTGAGACCTGAAGATTTGAAATATAAACCTTCACCCGAGGCGCGAACTTCTTTAGAGACAATTGATCATGTTTTAGGCTTATCGACTACGATTTTAAGTTCAGCCATACATAAGGTTAATGATGGTAATGATTTTTCTGGATTGAGTTTTGATGAGAAAAGAGAATTGACACTGACAAATTTGAAATCCGCTGCGGATATTTTTCGAACTGCTGAAGATTTGAGTGAATTTAATATAGTATTCAAAGGCACAAGAGGTAACAGTGAGTATCCTTTTTGGAATCAAATTAATGGACCTATTGCTGATGCAATTTGGCATTGTGGTCAGTTGGTTAGTTTTAGAAGATCCTCGGGCAATCCTTATAACTCAAAGGCGAGTATGTTTACAGGAAAATTAAGAAAATAAGTGTCAAAAGGAAGTGAATATTTAGCTTTGCCCCTTTTAGATTTCCACATTTTAGGAAATAACTTTAAAGATCTAATTCCATTTTAATGTTGCTTCTGATATAGGGATTATTCTTTTCGATTGGTATTTCTTCAAAGCCAAATTTTTTATAGATATAAATTGAATTATGAAGTTTAGTGCTTGAATAGAGCAACAGTTTAGACCATCCTTTATTTTTTGAAAATTCTATACAATAATCCATCATCTTCTGACCAATTCCCATGCCTCTTGAATTAGCGCTTACCGCCATTTTTCCCAATTCATAAATGTCAGAACTCAGTTTGATCAAAGCAAATGTTCCTACAATTATTCCTTGGTCTTGATAAAAGAAAATAAAACCTCCTTTGTCAATGATCATTTCTTGACAAGATTCAAGCAAGTCACGATCATGTACTTCAACATAAAAGTAATGCTCTAGCCATTCTAGATTTAAATCTCTGAAACTTATGGCAAATTCAGGACTATAAGGAATTATGTTAGTCAATATTTTTTAGTAGCGTATGTAATTGAGTGATTTACATTTTAGAATCAATGGTTTGCATCATTTCGTCTTCAATCTTTAAACTTGCTTCAAATACGTCTTTAGCCTTCGTGAGAATGGTTTCTACAAAGATTTTATCAGCAATATCTTTGGCATTTATTCTTACGTTAAAATAGGCCCCTGTAACAGCGGTTCTAGCACATAAAATTCCTACGGCTGCATCTGATAATGAATTTGCCAAGCCCTCTTTGATCATTGCTTGCATCACTTCCATAGAGGCATATGCCGTTTCCATTACTTGAAAAGGAATTTCTGTGGCATATTTTGTAGCCGATTGAATGGCCTCTTTTCTAATAAGTTTTTCTTCTTCAGTGCCTTTCGCCAATCTGAAGGATTCTATGATTTTATTAAATGAATTGGTGTCTTCATCTACCAAGAATAAAAGCTTGTCTTTATAGGCTTGACCTTTCACGGCCCAATCAGAAAAACCTTCCCATTTCTCATCCCATCCTGGCTTATGAGCCGACAGATTTGCCACCATCGTACCTAAAGAAACTCCCAAGGCTCCAACATAAGCTGAGATAGAACCACCTCCAGGAGCCATAGATTCACTTGCGGTTTCTTCGGCTAGACTTTTTGCGGTTAGGTCAATAAGTCTTGGAGCCTGGCCACTTGATAATTGATATTCAATAATTTTCTCTTGGGGATTAAATGGCTTTAAATCATCAAGTCCTAATGATTTTACTGCAATTTTTATTTTTTCACTTTCTGAAATTCCTAATGATCTTTCTTGCTTTATCAAATAATAATCCGCTGCGTCAAGCATTGCTTTTAGTGGAATCAAGCCGATGAGTTCTGACCCTGTAACGCGCAGCCCTCTTTCATCTGCTGACTTACAAGTTGCGTCAAAGGCCTCGTGCATTGATGTAATATTGATATTGGTAAGGTTATATGAAATTTGTGCAATTCCATATTCATCAATATACCATCCTATTCCTTTAACGGCTTTTAGTTTCCCAGGAATTCTAACAGGCTCGCCATTAGAATCAAGTACCTTTTTACCAGTTGCTTGATTTCCCGTTCTTTTAACCCTTCCTGCTTCTCGTATATCAAAGGCAATTGCATTGGCTCTCCTTGTAGAAGTAGTATTTAAATTCACATTATAAGCGATAAGAAAGTCCCTTGCTGAAATTGCAATAGCTCCCGTTTTTACCACCCCTGGCGTAAATTCTGCTGGACCAAAATCAGGTTTCCATTCTGCTTTGCTTAGTTTGTCCTTTAAGCCTTCATATTCACCAGATCTACAATGTGCCAGATTAATTCTTTGTTCTTTTTTAGCTGCTTTTTCATAAAAGTAACCTGGAATACCCAATTCATTTCCTACTTTTTCTCCTAATTGATGCGCGTAAACAGCCGTCTCTTCAAGCGTGATTCCCGAAATCGGAACCAATGGGCATACATCGGTTGCACCGAACCTTGGGTGCTCACCTGAATGCTTACTCATGTTAATCAGTTCAGCTGCTTTTTTGATCAATAGAAATGCAGCTTCGATTACTTTTTCAGGAGTGCCTACAAAGGTAATTACCGTCCTGTTAGTGGCGTTTCCAGGATCTATATCTAATAATTTTACGCCTTCAATGGTTTCCACTACATTGGCGATAGTTTGAATTTTATCAAGATCTCTTCCCTCACTAATATTAGGGACGCATTCAATTAGTCTTTTTTCCATGATAGTCATTTTGCTTGGCCAAATTTAGGAATTGCAAGAAGAAAAGATTGGTTTTGAGATTAAAGTTTTCAACCTTATCCTAGAATTGATCCAACCTTGTATGAGAATTCTAAAGGAATTTAAAATTAAGCCCCAGAACCATATTACGCCCGGGATTAGGAATCATATCGGCTTTAAGAACTGATAAATGCGAAATATAAGTTTCATTTAGTAAATTATTGAAACTTAAATTGATGCCTAAATCCATTTTGTTGAAGCTCAGATTTCCTCCCATTCTAACATTGAAAAGATTATATGCCGGTGTGTTGGTTTCAAATTCGCTGACTTTGTTTTGTTCGAAGTAAGAATCCAAGATCAGAGCAGCATAAATCTCACTAAATTTTTTGGAACCCTTAAATTC
>RCNB010001519.1_pt1 | contig 14572 bp, 15 predicted proteins | sample 2041321 | NCBI WGS metagenome assembly RCNB01 (sample SAMN09708232, study PRJNA481090) | Marine sediment metagenome, whole genome shotgun sequencing project. | reverse complement strand
AAAAGGTACTTAGAATATGAATATCAATCAGCTTTTAGAAAAGTTTGTGGGCGGTGGAAATGAGAACCAAGTTCCACAGGGTAACCAAGAGGTGCAGCAAAACGGTACTGGCGGAGTGGCTGACATACTCAGCAAGTTCACAAGCGGACCGGCTGGTGGGCTGGTTAGCGGACTTGCAGCCGGAGGTTTGCTCGGCACATTAATCGGTAACAAGAAAATGCGCAAAAAGGCTACAAAATTAGCTGGTGGTGCGGTTGGCTACGGCGGCAGCGCAGTGCTAGGAGTATTGGCATTCAAGGCCTATCAGAACTGGCAGTCAAAGGGGACTGACCCGGCAACGGCAACGCATCAGGCGAATGGCACCCCTACGTTGCCCTCTCCAGAGAGTTTCGATCCCGCTTTAAATCTGGATGCGACAGGCCAATCGATGCAACTTGCATTGGTAAAATCGATGATCGCTGCGGCCAATGCGGACGGGCACATCGACCAGAAAGAACAGGCTGCGGTGTTCGAGGCTGTTGAAAAGATGTCTCTGGATGGCGAGTCCAAAGCCCTGATATTCGATGTTCTGCACAATCCGCCAACCGTCAACGAAATTGCCAGCTACGCAACTGGATTGGAACAAGCGAGCGAAATATATCTCGCTTCACGCCTTGCTATAGATCCCGATCAACCATCCGAGAAACGCTACCTTGACGACCTTTCCACAGCCCTGGGACTTCCGGATGAATTGGCTTACGAGATAGAAATGCAACTCGATCCGGAGATGCAACCTCCGCCAAAACTACAGCGCATGGCCTAACAATTTTGACGTCGCGTCAATAGCTCTTGGATGGCCCGTAGCGTATTTCGGAAATAAGGCAATTAGGAACGGGCGTCCTACAGTATAGGCAATTCCGTGCAGTTTTTTATCCGTTCGATGCGTAAATGTTAACGGCGGCGTAAAAGTCTGCCTTTTGGTGGTGCGCTTGAGAGCGTGATGCCATCAATTGGCAAGCACGTTCCAAAGGGTGTAGTTGCACAGATGCCGCTGGGTTTTTTAGGTCATCGGTTTCCTAAAGATCTGGATGGCCCTGATGCCAAACAAGTTGAACGCGCCCCGCTGTCATAAGTTTGGGAAGAAGCGGCATCGTGTCACGAATTGGTCAAGCTAAAACGAAAGCTTGCGACAGCGTGGCGATGTGACGATCTGGTTGAGCCCGGACGTTGAGGCGGGGTTGCGTGATAAGCTCACCAAATCCACACCATAATGGTCGATCAATGGCTATTTCGGGCTTGGGCAAGAACAATAGCGCAAGCAGATATTTATGATCAACTCGAGCCATCCGGAAATCTTGCGGCCCGAGACACGCCACCGCCCGAGAATGCCCTTGCCGCTTTGGCAAGGTGCTTGAGCACCGGCGTAGCAGCAGTAGCCGACACCGTGGTATTCAACCACGTAAGGTTCCAGGCAACTTCGCTAATTCAATCTGAAAATGTTGCTGCTAGGGCGAATTGATCTGACTGACATCGCCGGATTTCTGTAACGTGCTGATAAAAAGGGGCAACCGGCACCGCGTGCAAATACCTTGCCGCACCTAATACCTTCGTCACAATCGAAGCCTTCCTGGTGGCGTTTGAGTTGCAAAGCTTGCGCGATCAACCCAATCGGGAGCAGTTGGAAGATGCGGGTATTGTCGACGCAAGAGGGGCACATGCAGGTCGAACTTGAGAAAATCCTTTGGCAGAGATCGAAGTCGTGCACATGATCCACAAAGATCAGTTTGACCCGGCAAAACGCACTTCATTTCTGCAATTCGCGGAGCTCGCTGGATCACTGCGCCTCGCCATAGCTACGACCCCAACTCAAGATTGCGGCAGAACCGGAATTATCTTTGATAGGAAATTTCTATCGAAAATTCTTCGGTTTTTATATTTTTTTTCAGTAAAACCTCCCCATTTGTATAGCACGGTGTTGATATCGGCATCGCCAACGACATGGCCAAGGCGGAGAAAGTAAGATGTTCAAAGGACTAGGAATTTCGATTGCAATCATACTCCTTGGAATGATTGGTTTACCGGTTATCTTGCTGCCCTTTTGGTAGTCAAATTTGATCTGAAGAACGGGGAGGCCCATAAGTGGGTGTACCCAACGTGCACCCATTCGCGCCATGCACCAATTCAGATAGCATTTCGCGCCTCCCGGGCACTCTTAAAACAATGTCCGCTGAGTATAATGGGGGTGCGTCACACCTAACTTACATCCCGGCCTCGTCGCACTGGCGCAGGACAGTTAGGGTCAGAAAGATCTGATCCTTAAGGTCGATCAAAGCCATCTTATTTTTTTCTTTGCAACCGGGTGATCAAAGGTTGTCGCAACCCAGAAACGTTCTTCGAACAGCGCTGTGTTTCGGGTTCCCGGGTGATCTTCTGGTGTGGAAATGATCATATCAAGCCGCCCGCTGCGCAGGCCTTCATCCAGATCACGTGTGCTGTCTTCGCGAACAACAAGGCGAAAGCTGGGGTGTTCCTTGTGCAGTTTCACCACAACCTTCGGCAATAAGTAGGGGCCGATGGAGGGCAGGACCCCGAGCCGCAGTCGACCTTGAAAAATGCCGCCACCTGACGCCGACGCACACAGGTCTTCGTGATCACGCGCGATCAGGCGGGCACGGCGCACGATGTTCTTGCCATCGGGCGTGATCTTCGCCCCGAAACAGCCCACGCAGGAACAGCTTTATGCCAAGGTCAGCTTCGACCTCTGATAACTGCGCTGAAAGGCTTGGTTGACTGACATTGAGCAAGTCAGCTGCCGCGCCGACCGACCCGGTATCTGCAACGGCGACGATATATTCAAGCTGACGTGGGGTTGGCCGCAACTTCCATACCTCCTGACTATGTAAACTAGAGTTTATATGTATTTTCTATTTAAGTTTGACCACCGGAAAAAGGGCGCGGCGTCTTTCGAACCCCCAGAGCTACCCATTGGAAAAAGCACTCTCCCGAATTCAGACTTTTATGAAATTCGAAGCCAGCGCCGGTCTGGTGCTGATGGGCGCAGCGCTCTTGGCAATGATTGTTGCGAACAGCTCGCTAAGGTGCAGAAAATCCTTGCGGCGATGGCATCGCCTCCAACAATCCGCAAACTCGGCTATCAAATAAGTAATTTATTTTACGAACAAAATCGGGAGCAAGATGCTTAGCTCGGCTCCAATTCCTCAATTTTGCGTTCTTCCTCAGGTACATTCAGAGTAGACCATGTATTATCATGCAGTGGCGCTGGTGGCGTTTCACAAGAACGGCAATGAATACTAACTTTTGCGATGAAATTTGCCGAAATTGGGGCAGTCACGAAGAGAAACGCCATAATGAGCAGCTCGTGTATCGAGGAGTCGCCCAATAGAAAGGAATGTCCAATTGAGGCCAACAGGAGAGCACCGATCCCGACTGTCCCAACTTTTGTTGGCGCATGTAGGCGCGTCATGGGGTCGCTGAACTTCAGAAGCCCGACAACCCCAACAGCCGTGAAACCTGACCCAATCAGCAAAAAAAGCGCGACAGCGTATGTCCCAATAATCTCAACGCTCATTCGATTATGTCCCCTCGCAAAATGAAGCGCGCAAGTGCGACTGTGGACACGAAACCGAACATCGCAATCAGTAGCGAAACCTCAAAATATATTTGCACGCCCTGATAGATACCCAACAGAATAACAAGCCCCAGCGCATTGATAAGCATTGTATCCAGCGCCAAAATACGGTCGCCAGGCGTCGGCCCCATCAACAGTCGAACCATCGATAGGATCTGGCCAAGGGTGAGCGTCATGAACGCGACGACCAACGCAATATTCATAAAATCTGTAGCGGCTGTCATTGGAATATCTCCTTCAGGCGTCGCTCGTAGCGAATCTTAATTTCATCGAGAACCGCGTCGGGATCATCGGTATGTAGGACATGCACGAGCAAGCTGTGACCCTCGCTTGATAGATCAGCTGAAACGGTGCCGGGTGTCAAAGTGATGGTTCCCGCAAGCAATGTGATCGCTTCAGGCTGGCGCAATTCGAGGGGAACCACGATCCAAGTGGGTTTTAACTTTGAATTTGCGACAGACAGGACAATCCAGGCGATTTGAACGTTGGCGACCAGAATATCCCACATCACAATCAGGCTATAGGAAATCATCTTGCCAAGGCGGAACCCTTTCGGCGTATCCGGCCACCAGATTGATGTCATTTTTGGGATGATGATCCCAAGGATAATGCCAAAGACAACCATCCCCGAAGAGACTTCATTTTGCAGCAGAGTCCAAACGACAGCAAGCAGGAGCGTCAGAAAAGGGTGCGGTACAAGCCAATGATACACGCGTGCCATTTCAGTAGTCTCCCTTCGGTTTGCTATGTTTGCCGAGCGTGTCCACCACGATAGAAATATGAGGTTCGGGCGCGAACAGCTGAGCTGCCATGGTGGTAGTGTAGCTGTGAACTTGCCCTGCGAAGACGGTATGGGCCATCAAAAGCGAAACTAACCCGCACACTGCGGCATAAGACAGGGCCGCTGGACGTGGCATAACATCAGCCTTATCTGCCCTCTCCACGCTGTGCGCTTTCCAAAACAGGATGCTGCCTGCACGCGCGAACCCGAGGATGCTGATCAAGCTCGAACTCAATACGACCACCCAAATCCAAACCATCATATTGCTATCGTACGCCGCGTCGAGAACCAAGAGTTTCCCAACAAAGCCGGAAAACGGCGGCAGTCCGACCATGGCAATTGCGCCAACAAAAAACAGAGCAGCTGTCAGAGAACTTCCAGCAATAGTAGGTTGGGGGGTTAGATTGAGATCGGCCCGCCCCGTGCGCACAAGATCAGATATCAGGAAAAGTGTGGCACCTGCCAAAGTCGAATGTACGATGTAGTACAGCCCCGCCGCGATACCCGCAGGCGTAAACAGCGAAATTGACACCATCACCATGCCCATTGAGCCAATGACCGAAAACGCGACGAGCCGGTCCAGTTTTTTGGCAGCGAGCACACCGATCATCCCAATGGCCAGAGAGACCAATGCAGCGGGCAACAACCATAGATCATGCAAGCCGGAGGTGGCATCAAAGTCAGGCGGAAAAATCATCGTATAAACTCGAATGATCGCATAGGCCCCAACTTTGGTCATGATCGCAAATAGGGCTGCAACAGGTGCAGGTGCTTCGGCATAGCTGGATGGCAGCCAGAAATGCAGTGGCACCACCGCAGCTTTGATCGCAAAGACCAGCAGTAAGAGGACCGCCGCCACACGAATACCAACGGTTTCTTCTGGTCCAATGAGGGCGACGCGATTGGCCAGATCGGCCATGTTGAGCGTGCCAGTTTCTGCGTAGATTGCTCCAAGTGCAAATAAGAAAAGGGTTGAACCTATTAGGTTGAACAGCACGTACTGCACTCCGGCCCTAAGCCGCGCATTCCCACCTGCGTGGATCATCAGTCCGTAAGATGCGATCAGCAGCACCTCAAAGAACACGAATAGGTTGAAAAGGTCGCCCGTTAGGAAAGCCCCCATAATCCCCATGAGCTGAAACTGGAACAAGGCGTGGAAGTGCCGACCGCGGTCATCCCAACCAGATCCTATGGTATAAAGAAGTACAAGCAACGCCAGCACTGCCGTTAACAGAACCATCATTGTTGACAGTCTGTCGCCAACCAACACGATGCCAAAAGGTGCGGCCCAGTCGCCCATCTGATAAAGCGTGATTGTGCCGTCAGCCGATTGCAAAGCCAGTCCACATGCAACTGCAATCAACGCCAAGACTGCTACCACAGACAAGACGCGCTGAATCCCAATATGATACCGCGCGGCGAGAATGATAAAGGGTGCTACCAAGGCCGGGAGAATGATGGGCGCTACGATCCAATGGTTCATGACGTGCTCTCCGAACGATCTTCATCGAGCTCAGGCTGATCATCAATATGGTCATCGTTGGAGCCCAGGAAGGCCCCAAGGCCGATCATCACGACTACGGCAGTCATCCCAAACGAGATTACGATAGCCGTCAGGACCAACGCTTGCGGAAGCGGGTCAGCGTAAGTCTCTATTCCGTCTCGCAGGATGGGTGGCGCACCGACCGTCAAGCGACCAGAGGCGAAGAGAAAGGCGTTCACTGCAAAAGTGAGCAATGAGATGCCCAAGATCACTGGAAACGTCCGCAGACGTAGCAAAAGGTAGAGGCCTCCAGCGGTCAAGACGCCAATGGCGGATGCAACAAGCAGTTCCATGCTACACCCCCTCCTTTCCAGATGACGAAAATTCGGGTGACAGGTCGTTTCGTGACGGGTCAATGTCCATCGGTTGATCATCGCTGGGCTCACCGGCAAGCCGTGCAAGACGTGAGAAACTCTCAAGCGACAACATCACGGCTCCAACCACAGCAAGGAAAACACCTAAGTCAAACAACGCGGCGGTGGCCAATTCGAACTGTTCGAATGGCGGGATTCGGACATATGTGAAATCCGAAGTTAGGAACGGCTTGCTAACGAACCAAGATCCGATGCCCGTCAATCCTGCGATCAAAACACCGGCCCCAATCACTCCGTGATAAGGATACTTCAGTCTTGCCGACGCCCAGCCAAACCCGCTGGCCATATACTGCATCACAACACCGATCGAGACGATAAGGCCTGCAATAAACCCGCCGCCAGGTTCGTTATGACCTCGCAGGAAGATATAGAAACCCACCATTAGGACGACTGGCATAATGACCCTCGTCAGCACGACCATCATCATTGGATGCTTATCACCCGCCCGCGCTTGAGCAGGTTTACGATTGAGCAGTTGCGCTCGTACTGGCCCACTCAACAATGTTTCCATAAGCGCATAAATAAGAAGGGCCGCGATGCTCAACACAATGATCTCGCCATACGTGTCGAACCCACGGAAATCGACGAGTATCACGTTAACCACATTCGTGCCGCCACCTCCTTTGTAGGAATTGGCTAAGTGGAACTCCGAAATGGGCGCGCTAACCGCGTCACGTAGCATGTAGTGATAGGACAGCGCGGAGGTCGCAAGACCACCAATCACTGCAACGCCCGTGTCACGAACACGGCGCAGGACGGAACTTTCGATGGGAGTTTGATTAGGCAGAAAGTTCAGCGCAAGCAGCAGCAAGATGATCGTGACGATTTCGACTGTAAACTGCGTCATCGCCAAATCAGGTGCGCTAAAGAACACAAATCCGATTGAGACCACAAGACCGACAATACCAATTAGGATCAACGACAGCAGGCGGTTGCGGTGCATCATGACCATGCCCGCGGTCGCCGCCACCAACATCAGCCAGCCAGCGATGGGTACGGGTCCAGCTGCTTGCATAGTGCGGGTTGTTGCGCCAACTGTCCCTGTGGCCCAAGCGTGATAACCTGCGCCGACAATCACGACTATACCAATGGCCGCATAACGAGAGAACGCGCCGTTGTGTAGGGGCAGGATCAATGCACGGGCAAGTCGAGCCACGGCTTCTACTATAGCCTCAAAAATGACCTTGGCTTCGGGGCGTGGTGTCTTATCCCAAAGGCGCAGCAAAGGGGTGAAGATGGTGAGCATCAGCAAACCGCCAACGACCGCAACAATGGACATGTAGAGCGCTGGCACAAGCCCGTGCCAGATTTTGAAGTATGCTTTTGGCACGTCTGCGGCTTCGCCCAACACGGATGCCGTGACCAGCTTTACAAACGGCTCTGCCACGAACGGCGCGACACCGATTAGCGCGACGAATGCAACCAGGATTGCAGGCGGCAGCCAAAGCCCAACACCAGGATCATGTGGCTTGGCGGAGTAGTCGTCGCGTACTGGGCCGAAGAATACATGTCCAACAAGGCGAAAACAGTAAGCGGCTGAAAACAGCGACCCAAATGTTGCCAATGCAGGCACCAGCAAAGGAGTGTTGAACAGCACCGTTTGATTGGCTTCTTCCAGCATCATTTCCTTGGACAAAAACCCGTTTAGCAATGGTATCCCCGCCATCGAGAGGGCTGCTAAGCTCGCAATTACAAAGGTGATGGGCATCAATTTACGCAATCCGCCTAGCCGTCTGATATCACGCGTGTGCGCTTCGTGATCGATGATCCCCGCCGACATAAACAAAGCCGCCTTAAACGTCGCGTGGTTGAGAAGGTGAAATACTGCCGCCATCGCGCCAAAAGCTGTGCCCGTGCCAAGCAGCATAGTGATCAGGCCCAAATGGCTAACAGTCGAGAACGCCAACAACGCCTTTAGGTCGTGCTTAAACAGCGCAATCACCGCGCCCAATACCATTGTGATCAGCCCCGTCGTGGTGACGATCATGAACCACTCTGGCGTTCCAGACAGGACCGGCCACATGCGCGCCATCAGAAAGATACCCGCCTTCACCATTGTGGCCGAATGCAGGTAGGCCGACACAGGCGTTGGCGCTGCCATCGCATGCGGCAACCAGAAATGGAACGGGAACTGCGCCGACTTGGTGAAGCACCCCAATAGGATCAAGATGAGCGCTGGAACGTATAGCGGATCGGCCTGAATCAGGTCGCGGTTCTGCAGAATAACGCTAAGATCATAGCTGCCCACAATCTTGCCTAGGATCAGCATGCCACCGATCATCGCAAGACCGCCCATACCCGTGACTGTCAAAGCCATACGCGCGCCTTGACGCCCCTCGGGCAGATGCTTCCAATATCCTATAAGCAGGAATGACGATAATGACGTCAGTTCCCAAAAAACCAACAAAAGCAGTATGTTGTCGCTAAGGACGATACCCACCATCGCGCCTTGAAAGAGCAGCAAATAAGTGAAGAACTGACCCATGTTGTCATCGCGGCTCAGATAGTGGCGCGCATAGGCGATGATCAAAAGACCAATGCCAAGGATCAGGAGGGCAAAGAAAAAACCCAAGCCGTCCAGCATCAATGAGAAGTTAAGACCCAGCAACGGCATCCAGTCGACCCGCGTTATCACCACCTCGCCAGCTAACACCGTCGGCAGGTTGGTCAGCAGGCCGACAAATGCCGCCAATGAGATGGTGAATGTCACGCCAGCAGTTGCCGCCCGACTAGCGGAGTTCATCAAGCCCGGAAGCAACGCGCCAAAGAAAGGCAGAGCAACGATAATGAAGAGGGACACGCAAATTCCTAGTCCGAAGGTATTTTAGTTTGACCAAATGTGTGGTGAATTTGCTAAAGCACAAGAGTAAGCGACAGATTTAGTCAAGAATTCGGTATTTTTTGATATCAGCGGCAATGCGGGGCAAAACTGATTTTGGCAGATTAAGCTGCAAGGACCTCTTTTCAGTTTAGATATCATGGCTAAGGCCGTCTCCACACACCGATCCAAATTTCCATCAGGACCAGAGCTTGGTCTGCAGAGCAAGCGCGGCCGGGATCATTGTGAGCTCAAATTGAGTGGCATGTATTAGGAGCGGATGTATCGCTGCGACGACATCAATGAAAGTCGGCACAGCGACGAGTATGAGGAATGGTTTAGGTCTTACCTGCACCAGTATGCAAACCTCATAGTATTTCTGCATGATACAAACCGCCGCTACAGCCGTTTTCGCGGTAATTCAGTTCGTGAACCAGTTACGCGGCTGCTTAATAGCAGCCTCTAACCTGTGCGGAGGCCTGCCGTGGCAATCGGTACATGACGGGTCAAAGCTCGCGCATGATCCGCTCCGGCTGTCGGTCTGCGTTGAAGCCCCATCCGAGGCGGTCTCTGACGTTCTTGTGCGGCACCCCGATGTGAGAGCCTTGTTCGGCAACTGCTGGCTGCATCTCTTCTTGCTAGATGGAAAAGGCCATATGACGCAAAGATATGTTGGCAACCTGGAATGGCAGGCACTGGACGTTGACACAGATCTGACACACGGGGTGGCCGCGGCTTGAAAATGGTCGAAAAGCTTCGAAGCGGACGTTCGCTACGCTGCAACAGGTGGTCATAGAGGGCTTGATCCTGCCGTTAGCTACGCTCTGAACGAATGACGTGTCTGGTAAAGCCGGTCAGGGGCCATTTCCATCATCCACGCAAGATATTGTCTGATTTTGGGGTTGGCCCTGTTTGCCACCAAATGCCAATTGATTGCCCCTGAAACCGATTGCAATTTTCTATCGTTTACAAATTCGATCAAATGTCGCCCGGTTACAACTTAAGACCCATTGAAGGAGCCGAATTGAACCACATATCGCTATTGAATCCATCTAACACTTATCGGGACCGTCAGCACTCTCATGCCAACCCTCAGACAATTGACCTATCTCGTGGCTCTTTCGCAAGAACTCCATTTCAGGCGTGCAGCAGAGCGGGTTAATGTTACTCAGCCTACCCTGAGTGTGCAGATACAGGAACTCGAAAAACGGCTCAAAGCACCGCTTGTGGAGCGTAGTTCAACGCGCGTTATGCTAACGCCGCTTGGTCGAGAAGTTACCGATCGAGCTAGACGGATTCTTTCCGATGTTCAAGATATCGTAGACCTTGCTGCGTCATCACAACACGGATTTGAAGGAACGATAAAGCTAGGCGTCCCGCCAACTCTCGGACCCTACCTACTGCCTCATATTGTACCCGATCTGCACGCCAACTATCCAGACCTGAAGCTCTACGTTCAGGAAGGCAAACCACAAGACCTGCAGATGGACTTGCAAGAGGGTATATATGATCTGGTAATTTCGCCGCTGCCCATAAACCATTCTGATCTCGAAGTTGAACGATTGTTTCGTGAACCATTGCATGTAGTGGCGGCGCCCGATCACCCCCTTGCGAGCAAAGAACGTATAGAACGCTCCGATCTAGCTGGCGAAAGCGTATTGGCCATTGAAAAAGGTCACCATCTCCACGATCAAGTGGTTCAGCTTTGCGAAGATTTAGATGCAAAATTGCTTCGGGACTATGAAGGGACAAGTCTCGATACGCTGAGGCTGATGGTTGGAATGGGTGTCGGTCTGGCATTTTTGCCAGCGCTCTATGTACGATCGGAAATCGGATCACGGGGTGAAATATCAGTTCTAAATCATAAGACCCCCAACCTCTACCGCCAGATCGGTCTGACATGGCGCAAGCGCTCTGCGCATGCGCCCTTGTTCACGGAAATTGCAGATTTGATCCGGGCCATTGCTGAAAAAAAACTCCCCGAGATTGCGGTCATTCGATGAACGGCTGTTGCTCTTCAATAGAAAAAGAAAATTGAATCATCTGGATAAATCTATTGGAAATGGCGAATCGCGAGAGCCATATGCATTGCATGAGAAACCGAAAGTCCTCCGATTAAAGCCGAAGGGTTCAGTTTTTTTTGGAGCGCGTTCGGCGCTTAGTCAGATTCTTTTCCGACTGAAGCCGGAGGCTTTAAACCCGTTTGTGGAAAGGAAAGAGGAGAAATACTCAATGGGTGCTACCAAAATCGTTGCCTTCGTATTGGCACTTGCCATGATGGCTCCCTTGACAGCGTTCTCGACAATTGCGGACGTTGAAGACGCAACCTCAGTTCCAATGGGCCTACTGATCAAGACTCCGGAAGCCCCCCAGGGCGCTCTCTTGTCGAATAACCTCGCCTAGAAACATGGAATCGGAGGAAAAGAATAAGTGAAACGTTTCCAAAACATTCTTGCGGTTTATAATGGAGCAAGTGGTTCGGACAGCGTGTTGGAACACGCAATGTCCCTTGCTCGCAGGAACCATGCAGCATTGACACTGATTGACGTAATGCCGGAACGGTATTCAACGCAGTCCGAACTGGAAGAGCGAGAAAAATTGCTCAACAGGCTTGTCCCATCGTTAGTCTGTGAAGATGTTCAGAACGTTTCCACCAGAGTGGCGAGGGGTTCGCCCTTTCTCGTAATTACGAGACAGGTCCTTAGAGAGAACCATGATCTCGTGATCGCCGGAACTGAAGACGAAGCGGCAGTTATGGGGCTGAACTTCAGTGGTACTGCGACCCATTTGATGCGCAAATGCCCGTGTCCTGTCTGGGTAGTGAAGCAGCATCAACCCAATGAATATTTCCGCATCCTTGCTTGTGTCGATCCGCTTGGATCCAGTCAAAATCAGCTCGACAAGAAAATTCTCGAGCTCGCCGCATCTCTGGCAACGCTTCACGGCGCACAGTTAAACATCGCGAATGCATGGGATGTTGAAGGAAAAGACCGGGATAGTCTCAAGTCAGAAATCCAGGACTACACACGCGATGCGATTTTAATGAAACACGAGAAGGTTCACCGAGAAAGGGTAGAAAGCCTGATTGAGGATCTTTCAGAAAGACCCGAAGAGTACAATATTCACTTGGCTCGCGGTGCGCCTCAACAAGAAATTATTGGCCTCGTCCGAAAACTGGAAATCGATCTGACGGTCATGGGCACAGTTAGCCGTACCGGGATTTCGGGATTGCTAATCGGCAACACCGCCGAAACCGTTCTGACGGCAATTGGTACAGGTGTTTTAACAGTAAAGCCAGAAGGCTTCATAACGCCAGTAGAGCTGTGCGATTAAGTTACTCTATCGCTAGGGTTCTGTTGCGTTAATCTGACCGAAGGGTGAGATTAACGGATCAGTCGCAAACAGAAATTCTGGTTTCAAAACGGAAGTGGTCCTTATTCGAAGTGCGCGAAATGGGCACAATTTTTGCTGCCTACGCGGCAACTAATTTTGTTCAAAGTTGTCAGTTTTCAAACTTTGGGACAGAACCCTTTTCAGATTAAACACTGATGCGTGCCTAGCCGACCTTGATGAGAGCCTGACCGAAAAGTAGTTGAACGATATCATGAGTTTATGATTCACCGGTTTTGAAAATAAATGGAGGATCATATGGCTTGGACTGATATTGCTCGACGTGAGCATCGGGAGCATATTTTTGGCAACCATTCAACCGCCATCCAGTGGGCTCGCTCCGCTAAAGCCGCACGCGACGCTTTGCCGACCTTCGTGATCATCGCGGCGAACGGTAGGAAAGTGCCCTTTGCAGTCGAGCAACGGTTCGCAGCGAAGAACATCTTTCAGATCTTCAACAGCTTGTAGACCGCGACCCTAATCTGCAGCACACCAATGACGTCTATGTTGCCCAGTGCTTGTCAAAGGATGATCAACCAATGATATTCGCCCTAGCCGGTAGGTGTATCAGCAAAAGGTGAATATTAATTATTGGACGATGATGGCTGACACAAAGTCCAGCTGCATCGTTTCCTGTTCCGCAACAACTACATTCTGATTACGCGAAGCAACAGCCTAAATAGATAAAGCCGACGTACAGGTATCATTTGCGGTGTGTGATTTCGGCGCCTATATAGTGCCGATGGAAACGGACGTAGAGTCATTTCTCGCTCTGGTCGAGGCCTTGGGGATTGGGCTCCTGATTGGCATCGAGCGTGAGCAAAGTATGCATAAGACGGGTAAGGACCCCTCGGCTGGGGTTCGAACTTTTGCAATAGCATCGCTCATCGGCGCAGTCAGCATGATGGTGGGTGGCGTGCCGCTCTTGGCTGTTGCAGTTGTGGCGATCGGGACTGCCCGCATCGTGTTTGTCGCGCAACGAGCCGATCCTACCATCGGACTCACCACAACCTTTGCGCTTCTCGCAGTCGTTCTCTTAGGGGCGCTCACTACCGAAGCGACGCTGCTGGCGGCTGGCGTAGCGGTGATCCTGGCCTCGCTTCTTGCTGCGCGCGAGTTGCTGCACGGCTTCAGCCGGACGGTGCTGACGGCGGCGGAATTGCGAGACGGGCTTATCCTTGGCGTATCGGTTCTGGTAATCTTGCCAGTCCTGCCCGACCTTGATTTTGGTCCCAGCGGTGCGCTCAACCCTCGCGATCTTTTCATCATTGTGGTGCTCGTAATGTTGATCGGCGCGGCGGGCCACATCTCCACGCGGGTCGTCGGCGCTCGCCTGGGCTTGCCGGTGAGCGGATTCTTGTCGGGTTTTGTGTCGAGCACTGCCACGATCGCGGCCCTCGGTCGGCGCGCTGGAGAAAAACCGGACGATGCTAAAAGCTCCGCTGCAGGGGCGACACTTTCCTCAGTATCTTCGCTCGTTCAGATCAGTATCATCCTGCTCACTTTGAGCCCTGCCATGTTTGCCGCGGGATTTCCGTTGCTGTTCGTAGCCGGCCTTGCCGCGGGGCTGCACGGTACGGCGATCATTTTCTTGACCCTGCGCGGCGAAACCAAGCCAGCGGTGCTGGAACTGCCGTCACAGGTCTTTTCCGTCAAGAGTGCGGTCAATTTCGCGCTTATCGTGGCGACCGTGATGTTAATCTCCGCTATCCTCAACGACTATTTCGGGAACGCGGCCATAATCGTGACCGTGGCCCTGGCCGGTCTGGTAAGCACCAACTCCGCAACCGTCGCACTTGCCTCGCTTGTGGCGGCGGGACAGATTGCGGCAATCGACGGTGCATTGCCCCTGGCCGCAGCGCTTAGTGCGAACACAGTCGTCCGGATCTGGATCGCGATGCGCAGCGGGGATCTCTCATTCCGCCGCACCGTGTCTAGCGGGCTCGTGCTACAGTTAGCGGCACTTTGGTTGGCCTGGTGGCTGGACGGCATAGTCTGGGTCTGGATTACGGAATTTTCTCCGGTTATGCCCTCTTAG
>RCNB010001518.1_pt1 | contig 14581 bp, 12 predicted proteins | sample 2041321 | NCBI WGS metagenome assembly RCNB01 (sample SAMN09708232, study PRJNA481090) | Marine sediment metagenome, whole genome shotgun sequencing project. | reverse complement strand
TACCAAGGCCAAACGCAATCATGACCAGCGCGCCGCTTGTCGCTTCGGCTGTCGTCGCCGCAATCAACAGCACGCTGTAAACAAGCCCGCAGGGAAGCCACCCCCACAGGAGCCCCAGTCCGGCGGCTTTGGACACGCTGGTTGCAGGGAGCAATCCCGTTGCACGAGGTGCCAGTCGATTCCAGATCAGGGCGCCGGCCTTTTCTATCGGAGCGAGCAGCCGCAAATTGAAAGCTACTTGCAGGCCGACAACCGCAATGAGCAAACCGCTCACAAGTCGCACGGGTCCAGCGAGGCTCGGTATCGCGCCCACGGCGGTTTTCCCGATCAGGGCGACCACGATGCCGAGAAAGGTATAACTCAGAATTCTTCCAACGTTATAGGCGATCGCCAACGGTAGCTGGGTCTTGAGAGCAGTGACCGAAGCGCCGGCCGCAAATAGTCCGGAAATCCCGGCGCACATACCGAGGCAATGCGCGCTACCCAGCAATCCTGCTGCAAACGCCGCGGCGAGAACAGGTAGTAGCTCCGTCATTTGTTGCCACCATCCTCGCCGTCCTCGCCATTGAAGGGTGACTGGTCGTCGTCCATCAATATCCGCATGGCTGGCGTGTCCAGGTCGTCGAATTGTCCACTTCCCACCGCCCAGAAGAATGCCCATACGGCGCCGCCGAGTATCAGCAGGGCCAAAGGAATCAGGACATACAAAATGGTCATCGTCTCAGCTAACCCTGTTCAGACGCAGAGCGTTCAATACAACAATCAGCGAACTGGCGCTCATGCCGATTGCAGCAAGCCACGGAGGAACCATCCCGGCCATGGCGAGCGGCAGTGCTGTTGCATTGTATACGACGGCCCACACAAGGTTTTGCCGCACGATCCGCATCGTTGCGGTTGAAAGCTGCAACGCAGTCATGACGGGCGCGAGCGAATTGCCGAGCATGATCACGTCCGCACTGGTTTGCGCCAATAGCGCCCCGTGGCCTGGCGCGATCGATGTATCCGCGCCAGCAAGAACCGGTGCATCGTTGATGCCGTCGCCAATCATGACGACGCGTTCGCCGCGTGCCTGCAGAGATTCAATGAACCGGAGTTTGTCCGCCGGCGAGCAGCCGAATCCGACGTCGTCGATGTCCAGCGCTTCGGCGACATCTCGAACGGCTGCTTCGTTATCACCACTCAACAGAGAAAGACCAATTCCTTTTACTTTCAATGAGTTAATCACATCTCTGGCGTCGGCTCTGAGCGGGTCATTGATGATGAACTTGGCTACCGGGCTGCCATCCATCCCCAGATAGACGACCGTTGCCGTCTCGTCGCGGTGTTCGTTTTCGTCGAGTGCAAATGCGGCATTGCCGATTCGCCAGCGCCTGTCGTTGATGGTGCCACTGACGCCTTCCGAAACGTGGACGGTCGCATTGCCGACCGCCGGCATAGCTCGACCGTTCTTGAATGCGCGGGCGAGCGGATGGCTTGACGCTTGTTCAAGAGCCGCAGCGATCTGCAGGCACTGTTCCTCGTCGTAGTTGCGATCCAGCACTTCGACCGATTGAATCTCGGGCGTTCCCAATGTCAGAGTACCCGTCTTGTCGAAAACGATATGCGTCACTCGCGACAACACTTCGATCGCATTGCCATTGGTGATCAGGAGGTGCAGTTCGGAGAATCGGCTGCCGGCCGTCGCAAACGCTGCGGGTGTTGCGAGCGCCAACGCGCAGGGGCAGGTCACAACCAGCACCGAAAGCGTAATGACGAATGCTTTTTCCGGCGCAACAAAATACCAGTACAACGCGACGGCCGAGGCTATCGCCAGAAGTGCGACAACGATGTAGCTCGCAATCCGGTCAGCGATGTTCACGAATGCGGGTCGCGTATATCGTGCGCGCTCACTCATACGGCCTATCGCCCCAAGCGCGGTGTCGCCACCGGTGTTGGTGACCCGCATTTCAATGATGGCATCGAGATTGACGCTGCCAGCAGCAAGAAAATCGCCAATAGAACGGTGTTGCGGTCTTGCCTCACCCGTCAGCAAAGCCTCGTCGACCGAGCTCGTACCTGAAACGACAATGCCATCCGCCGGAATCGAGTCGCCAGCGCGGACAAGGACAATGTCGTCTTTTGCCAATTGTGCGACCGGAATCGTCGATGTTTGACCGTTGATGATGAGTGTCGCGGTGTTCGGGAGTAACTGTGAAAGCGCCACGCTGCGATCGATTGAACGATGTCGTGCGCGCATCTCGAGGAATCGTCCCAGCGTCAGGAAGAATACAAACATGGCGACTGAGTCGAACCAGACGGCGGCGCCGTTCGTAAACGTTGAGTAAACTGACGCGCCGTAGGCGCTGCCAATGGCAATGGATACGGGCAGGTCCATTCCGGGCCGACCAGCGAACAGACCTCGCCAGGCGCTCGAAAAAAACGGTTTCGCGGCGTAAAAGACGACGGGCGTAGCGACAAAAAAGCTCACGAGGCGCAGAAAGTGCCGCATGTCGGCATCCATGCCCTGGAAGTCACCGGCATAAAGTCCTACCGCGAACATCATGACCTGCATCATGCCGAGTGATGCAACCAGCAGGCGTTTCAAAGCGCTGCGCTGCTCGGCCAGCTCGGGGCGCGTCGTATCGCCTGAGGCCAATGGCTGTGGTCGGTAGCCAAGATTCGATAATGCTGCGAGGATGTCGCCAAGGCCGGTTTCAGCGTGCGTCCAGCCGACCCTCACGCGATGTGTCACCGGGTTTACATCGACAGATGTCACGGCCGGAATTCGCTTCAGCGTCGTCTCAATGAGCCAGCTGCAGGCGGAGCAATACATACCCCCTGCGAAAATCGTCGTTTCGGCGTTTGTCTCGAGAACGTCAGCGAACGCATTCAACATGTCGTTGCTATTGAAGACGCTCCACTCGGTGATTTCTTCGGGTGGTTTCCCGGCGCCGGGAAGCGGCGCGTCACGCATAGCGTAGTAGTTGCTCATGCCGGAGTCGCGAATCAGTTCGGCGACGGCTCTGCAGCCCGGACAGCAAACGGCGTGACTATGTCCTTCTATCTCGACAGTCAGGTCGCAGCCCCTGGGGTTGGGAAGGGCGCAGTGAAAACAGGTGTCAGCGGCCGCCATTGACAGGTTGACCCGCTACCAGACGGAAGGTCGACTCTCCGGACCATTCACCTGACAAGCGCCAACGGTCGCCCGACGATAAGGTCACGTAGCGTCGATCAACCGGCGTTGAAACAAAATGTCCAGCCCAGGTGGGGTTGCCGCTCGCGTCTGGTATTGCCTGCAGGAGTTCTATGACCGAGTCGCGCGACGCCATCGTCGGGTGTCGCATTCGCAGGCTTAATGAGTCGGTACTGATTGCATCCGAAATCGCAACATCCGAATGCGCGGACAGACTGACGACGACGGCCCCCGTATCCGTTTGAATGTTGATCAACGCGCCAAGGCCAAGTCTGGAAGCCTCCTGTTCTGCGGTGATATTTCTTTCGGTAACCGCTCGCATGCCGTCGTCCGAATGAATGACGAGGGAGTCGCTCGTCTGCATCGCCAGCCATAGCGTATACAGGCCAGCGATAACAGCGAATGCCGGCAGCGCGATGATGAACCACGGCCAGAATTGGCGATACCAGGGATCAGTGTCTTCTCGTTGCATAATTCTTCAGGGGGTTGGGCCGAGGAAGCGACTGTCCTCTACTCGCCTGTCGCCAGCATCATCCAGTGCCTCGACGACAAAGTCTATCTTCATAACGCCGTAGGCGTCGTCGCGGTGCGCACGGGCTCTCACAGGAACGGATAATATGCCGCCGCCATCAACGGTGATGGGATTCTCGACACCCTCCAGAGTGATGCCGTCGACGCCTGTCACGCTGAGTCTGAATGCGCGCGAGTTGTTATTCTGGTTGATGAGCTTGATCGTGTAGCTGTTCTCAATAAGGTCGCCCGGTAACTCTCTGTACAGAGTATTGCGATCGCGAATCACGTCGAGAATGATCGGTGTGCGCAGTGCCATGGAGCTGACAAGAGCGCCGATCAGAACGAGTAACAGCGCGGCATAAACCATCATTCTCGGGCGCAGAACATGCGTTTGCTCGTTCTTCAGAGCGTGCTCGGTTGTATAACGTACGAGCCCGCGCGGGTAATTCATTTTGTCCATGACCGAATCGCAGGCATCGATGCAGGCTGCGCAAGCAATGCACTCATATTGCAGTCCTTCGCGAATATCGATTCCGGTGGGGCAGACCTGAACGCAGAGCGTGCAGTCGATACAGTCACCAAGTCCGGCCTCTTGTCGATCAACCGAACGCTTGCGTCCGCCGCGAGGCTCGCCACGCTTTTCATCGTAGGAGATGATAAGCGTGTCTTTGTCGAACATCGCACTCTGGAAGCGCGCATAGGGACACATGTATTTGCACACTTGTTCGCGCATGTAGCCCGCGTTGCCATAGGTTGCGAAGCCATAGAAAACGGCCCAAAACCATGTCCAACCACCGGCAGCCAGCGTCGTTAATTCGAGGCCAAGCTCACGAATCGGTGCGAAGAAGCCGACGAACGTAAATCCGGTCCAGAGTGAGAACGTAATCCAGAGAAATTGCTTTGAGCCCTTGCGACGAATCTTGTTCCAGGACCAGGGCGCTTTGTCGAGCTTCATGCGCTGCGAACGCGTGCCCTCGGTGAGTTGTTCCATCCAGATGAATGCTTCCGTCCAGACTGTTTGCGGGCAGGCAAAGCCGCACCAAAGTCGTCCGGCAAGCGCTGTGAAAAAGAACAACGAGAGTGCGGCGATAATAAGCAGGAGGGCCAGGTAGGGAAAATCCTGCGGCCAAAGCGTGAGTCCCATGAGATAGAACTTGCGCGCCGGGAGATCAAATAGAAACGCCTGCCGGTCGTCCCACGTTAACCATGGCACAACATAGAAAAGGCCGAGCAGGGTGATGGTGGCAAGCTTGCTCAGGTTTGCAAAACGGCCACCGATTTCACGCGGGTAGATCTTTTTTTGGCTCTCGTACATCGAGGCCGGCTGAGGGTTGTTCATTCTCGGTGTTTCGCGTCTCGTTTAGGTGCTGTGCGAACGAGAAAAGCGGTGAGTGCAGAACAGGCGAGGGACAGCAGCCAAAAAAAGAAAAAGCCGGCGGCGTAGCCCGCATCGCGGTCAATTTTGAGGTCTTCGTCAAACACTCCGGACAGATCGACCGGATCGAATATCGCGAAAAAGACCATCGTGCCTACGGCAGCAGAGAGGAATGATATCCAGACCACAGTAAAGACCGCCTGCTTATCGCGGCTCCACTGGTTGGTGCCCCTGTACTCCTCATTGACCACTAGTCTTGCGACAAACTCGCAACGTAAGCGGCCAGAATCTTGCTGCGATTTTCGCCCAGAAGCTCACCGTGAGACGGCATGATGCCGTTTCGGCCTTGCGTAATCGTCGTTCGGACAACGTCTTCGCTTGAACCGTATAGCCAGATGTCGTCAGTGAGGTTCGGTGCGCCGAACATCGGGTTGCCGGTTCCCTCAGCCGTATGGCAGGCACTGCAAAGCGCCATGAACATCGGTTGAGCACTCATTGCGTTGGCATCTGCTTCGGCAATTCCGCTCAGGCTTCTGACGTAGGCCACCATGTTGTCGATACCTGCATCGCCGCCAAGCGCTGGAGCCAGTACGGGCATAACGCCCATGCGTCCCTGTCGAATAGTGGTTGCGATGGCGTCTCCGCTGCCGCCCCACAGCCAGTCGTCATCGGTGAGGTTCGGGTAGCCTGTTGCGCCTTGCGCGCCGGAGCCATGGCAAGTCGTGCAGTAGCTCGCGTACAGACTGGCGCCGAGCTGCAAAGCATCGGGCTCATTCTGGAGTTCGGCGAAACTCATCGCCGCGTATTTTTCATAGATCGGTTCATAACGATCTGCTGCGGCTTGCATCTCTTCTTCATACTGGCCTTGCTGTGACCAGCCCAGCGTGCCGTTAAAGCTGCCCAATCCCGGATAGACGATCATGTAGCCGACGGCCCATGCGATGGTTATGAAGTACAGATACAGCCACCAGCGCGGCGCCGGATTATTCCACTCCTCCAGATCGCCGTCCCAGACGTGGCCGACGAGATCTTCGTCCCCAATATTCTGTGGGCCTTGTTTACCAGCCCAGCGAATCAGCCATACACACCAGATAACGAATGCAATCGTTCCGGCAGCAACGAACCAGTGCCAAAATGCAGGCATCAGATGTCCTCCCGCTCATTATTAATAGAAGTATCGTCTTCCAGCGGCAGCGCCGCGGAAGCATCAAAATCGGATTTCCTTCGGCTACTCCAGGCCCATACCCAGATGCCGATGAAGGCAAAAAAGATCACCGCCGTGAGAATGCCGCGAATCAGGTCAATATCCACCAGCCCTTACCTGCGATTCCTGCGATTGATGCCCAGTTCCTGCAGGTAGGCAATCAACGCATCCATTTCGGTTCGACCTTCGACCGCGGCGGCGGCCGCCGAGATTTGTTCGTCGGTATACGGGTCGCCCAATAGCCTGAGCACGCGTAACTTGGCAGTCACCAGCTCAGGGTCAACCTGGTTCTGCTCCAACCACTTGTAGGACGGCATATTCGACTCCGGTACCAGCGCTCGCGGATCGGTCAAATGCAGTCGCTGCCAATCGTCGCTGTAACGCCCACCGACGCGAGCGAGGTCCGGGCCGGTGCGCTTGGAGCCAAACTGGAACGGTCGGTCATAGACCGTTTCACCGGCTGTGGTGTACGGCCCATAGCGTTCCGTCTCACTGCGAAACGGCCGGATCATCTGTGAATGACAGTTGTAGCAGCCTTCCCGAACATAAATATCGCGTCCCGCGAGCCGCAGCGGCGAATACGGTTCGATGTTCTCGGCAGGCTCAGTGGCATCCGAGCTGATCATTAGCGGAATGATTTCGATCAGGCCGCCGATGCTGATTGCAACGACAATCAAAACCATCATGAGGCCGAGGCTTTTTTCAATAGTATCGTGGCGCATTATTCAACGCTCCCTTTACGCCGGATCCAGAACCGCAACGGGTTCCGGTTTCTTGTCGCTTATCGTCTTCCAGACGTTATAAGCCATGATAAACATACCGCTGAAGAACAGCAGGCCACCAATGAGTCGTAGACCGTAATATGGGTAGGTCGCTTTCAGAGATTCGACAAACGAATACGTCAGCGTGCCATCGGCATTAACGGCCCGCCACATAAGGCCCTGTGTAACGCCGGCGACCCAGAGCGAGACGGCATACAGAACCACGCCAATTGTCGACGTCCAGAAATGGACGTCGATCAGGCGAGTGCTATACATACCGTCCTTGTTCCAAAGCCGTGGAATCAAACTGTACATGGTGCCGATGGTCATCATTGCGACCCAGCCCAGCGCACCGGAATGAACGTGTCCGATGGTCCAGTCCGTGTAATGCGACAGGGCATTCACGGTCTTGATCGACATCATCGGGCCTTCGAATGTCGACATGCCGTAGAACGACAGGGACACGATCATGAATTTCAGAATAGGATCCGAGCGCAGCTTATGCCAGGCACCGGACATAGTCATGATGCCGTTGATCATGCCGCCCCAGGATGGCGCGAGCAGAATGATTGAGAACACCATTCCCAGCGTTTGAGCCCAGTCGGGTAAAGAGGTGTAGTGAAGGTGATGCGGGCCCGCCCACATGTAAATAGCGATGAGTGACCAGAAATGCACGACCGACAAACGGTAGGAGTAGACGGGTCTGCCCGCTTGTTTCGGCACGAAGTAATACATCATGCCAAGGAACCCGGCGGTCAGGAAAAAGCCGACGGCATTGTGCCCGTACCACCACTGCATCATCGCATCCACGATGCCGGTGTAAATCGTGTAGGACTTGGTGAGCGTGACCGGTACCGCGAGGTTGTTAAAGATATGCAGTACGGCGATCGTAATGATGAAGGCGCCATAGAACCAGTTGGCGACGTAGATGTGTTTGATTCGTCGCTTCGCAATCGTCCCAAAAAACACAATCGCGTAGGAGATCCAAACCACAGCGATCAACAGGTCAATCGGCCATTCCAGCTCGGCATATTCTTTTGACTGCGTAATGCCGAGCGGCAGAGTAATTGCGGCGAGCAGAATGACCACCTGCCAGCCCCAAAAAGTGAAAGCAGCAAGCTTGTCGAATATGAGTCGCACGTGACACGTTCGTTGCACGACGTAATACGAGGTCCCGATCAACGCTGATCCGCCAAAGGCGAAGATGACGGCATTGGTGTGAAGTGGCCGTAATCGGGAGTAGGTTAGAAACGGCAGATCGAAATTGAGCGCTGGCCAGATAAGCTGAGCGGCAATGATGACGCCGACGAGCATGCCGACGATGCCCCAGACGACCACCATAATTGAAAACTGGCGAACGACCCTGTCGTTATAGGTAGCTGCTGTGTCCAATGGACAACCCCTGTCTTGATGTTGAATTTAGTGTTGCCCGCGACTGGGCGCGACGCTTGACTCTTTATCGCGAAGTATAGCGCCAGAATCGGCCGGAAGCTTATCAGGGCGTGAGATTGAACCGGATAGGGGACGATACGTATAGCGCTTGCAGTGCGACATCGGCCATGAATAGTGGTATTGATTGAGGCTAACGGGTCGAATACGACCACTAATAATATGAACTCACGCGAAAACTCATTGCCATCTGAAATATCCAAAATAGGCGAGTCGGACGTTTTTTTCCGCAATCTGCTGGAGTCTGCACCGGACGCCATGATTATTGCCGATGAAACGGGCGAAATGGTACTCGTCAACGGTCAGGCGCTGCGGATGTTCGGCTATAAACGCGACGAAATGATCGGCGAATCCGTCGACGCCTTGTTGCCGGAAAAACTGCGCCATATGCATGTGTCTCATCGCGCATTCTACTCAGAAGCGCCCATTCTCCGTCCCATGGGACAGAACATCGATCTGGTTGCCCTGCGTAAAGATGGCAGCGAGTTCCCGGTGGAAATAAGCCTCAGCCTTGTTGAAACACATGGCGGCAGATTCATTTCCAGCGTCGTGCGAGATGTCACCGTGCGCCGGCAAATGCAAAATGACATCAAGGCGGCGCGGGAAGCGGCGGAACGTGCCAATAAGGCCAATAGCGCTTTTCTGGCCGCCGCAAGTCACGATCTGCGGCAACCGGTGCAGGCTTTGAGTCTGCTTAACGGCGCACTGCGGCGTACGGTCACGGACGAACGCGCGCTCCTGATGGTGGAAAATCAGGATGCGTCGTTGACGGCGATGACAAATCTGTTGAATTCGTTGTTGGATATCAGTCGACTGGATGCTGGCGCGGTAAAACCCGAATGGGAAGAGTTTCCGATGCAGCGGCTGGTTGATCGACTGTCGGCCGAGTTTGGTCGCCAGGCGCAAAACAAGGGTCTTCAGTTCACATCGCAATCCTGCGACGCGGTCGTTCGCAGCGATCCCAATCTCCTGGCAGAAGTCATCACCAATCTCGTATCCAATGCCATCCGCTACACCGACAAGGGCGAGGTCAAAATGGTCTGTATCGAGCGGAACGGGCGCTGTCATCTGGAGGTTTCCGATACCGGTATCGGAATTGAGCCAGATCAGATCGAGGAAATTTTCCGCGAGTTCCATCAGTGCAAATCGCCGGGCGCCAACGCAGAGGGATTCGGTCTTGGGCTCGCGATCGTACGTCGATTGACGGACCTGCTGGACCATCCTGTTGAGGTCGACTCTGATCCTGGCAAGGGGTCGCGCTTTACGATTAGCGTGCCCATCATTGCCGGTAACGAAAGTAGCGCAGCAGATGATTCGGACGAATCGCGCAGCCTGCAGGAAACGGCGAGTGGATTGGTGATACTGATTGAAGACGACGTCAACGTGGCTGATGCGTGGGAGCTTCTTCTGGAGGTGGAGGGCTACCGTGTTGCGACAGCGGTTTCCGCGAAGGAAACGACGGCACTGATCAAACACATTGATGAAACACCGGTTCTCGTGATCTCGGATTTTCATCTACTCGATGGATCAACGGGCGTTGAAGCGGTCGGTCTGATACGGGAGTTTTACGAGTCGGAGATACCCGCATTCATCGTCAGCGGTGACACGTCGAAAGTTGTCAAGGAATCGCGCTTGCTCGATAACTGTACTCTGATGTGTAAGCCGGTAGATACCGCCAGGCTACTTGCGGCAGCCCTGATCGCGTCGCGGACCGGTGTTGTTCCAGCGGACTAGCCGACCCGTCTAGCCAGTCAGCAGAGCCAACCAACTCGCTGGCGATTTGGACATGGCGACACCAACGATATAGGCGAAGACCGCAAGAGCGCCGACAAAAGCAATAGTCCGAACCCGCATTGTTGCGCCGCGTTTGATCGCGATAGTTCCCAGCAGAACGTAGATGATCAGTCCCGCGAACTTCGCCACCAGCCAGGGCTGAGAGAATGCGTCGAGTTGCAGCAGCCAGACCATTGCGATACCGGAAAGCAGAAATACGGTATCGATTACGTGTGGTGCGATCCGTGTGATGCGGAGTTCTAAATTGTCGGATTGTGACATCATCCAGTAGCCCCGCAGCATGAATCCCGAGAGGGTAGCGAGTGCCGAAAACATGTGCAGCCACTTGATCAATAGATAAGTCAAGATCTGGGACTCCGTCTAAATCGAGCCCGTCAGTCTAGTCGAAGCCGTGGCCAAATACTTGATTGCTACAGGCCGCCTGTGCGTTATCGGGCGGGCGTAGGTGTACCTACCTATGGCTTTGGGTGCGGCTTCTGTCAATCTACGGAATAGCATTATCCGCGGGGAAAGGCTCCACAAAATGCGCTCACATTTTAGGCTATTTACCGCGCCTGTTGCGATTACTGCTACGGGTGTTTTTTTGTGCGCGAGCGATATGGCTTTCGCACAGTCCGGTGTTGATACGGACGCGACCGGCGAAGGCCGGTTCATCGATCAAATTGTCGTTGTCGCCCACAAAGACGAACGCTCAATTCGAGAAATTGCCGCCAACGTGACCGTGCTGTCGCGTGCCGAACTCAGCGGAGAATTGGCGACATCGTTGGCCGATATATTTCGCTACATGCCCGGTGTGGACTACGAGGCCGGCGGCACGCGATTCGGTACTGAAGGTATCAACATCCGCGGCATCGGCGGCAACCGTGTCGCGATTCTGGTTGACGGCGTGCCGTTGGCGGATCAATTCGATACGGGCAGTTTTTCGAACGCAACACGCGATTTTATCGACGCTGGACTTGTGCAGAGTATTGAAGTCCTCCACGGGCCTGCGTCCGCGCTTTACGGCAGTTCGGCCATCGGTGGCGTTGTCTCGGTTCGCAGTCCGGATCCGTCGGACATCATTCGAAGTGAAGGCAGCGGTGGCGACTTCCTGGGAACCTGGCGTGGCGCAGACAGCAGTGCACATGGACAGGCGATGTTCGCCGTGGGTGACGAGTCGCTTGGTGTGTTAGCCGGCTACAGCTGGCGCGACGGTCAGGAGATCGAATCTGCGGCCGGACCGCAAGGCGTGGACACTCGAAACTATGATCGTCAGACGGCGATGCTCAAGCTCGTCGCAGACGACCGCTGGGGTCGAACCTGGCGCGCAAGCGTCATTCATCAGGAGTCTGATACGACGTCAGATCTGAATTCCATGCTGGGTGCCGGGCGTTATCGCTCGACGACCGCATTGGAAGGGGATGACAGCAACACAATGGATGTCATCAACCTGGCCTACGAATTCGGTTCGCCGGATGCCTGGATCGATTCAGGCATGGTTCGCGCTTTCTATGAGGTTGCGAGCGCTGAGCAGCTGACGTTGGACGAGCGCGCAGCTGCAAGAACGCCGATATCGATCGATCGATTCTTCTCATACGAGCAGGAGATCCGCGGAATTGAATTGAATCTCTGGAAAGACATCAGCGGCGAGATTATCTCTCACCGCCTTGGGTTTGGTCTGGAGTATCGAGATCGCGTCACTGAAGAGTATCGCGATGGTTTGTCTACCGATCTCGCCACCGGCGATCAGACCAACGTAATACTCGGCGAAGTGTTTCCGCTGCGTGATTTCCCGATCAGCAAGACGAAAGAAACCGCCGTATTCATCGAGGACACGATCAGTTTCGGCGATTTCAAGGTGATTGCCGCTGTCAGGGCTGATCAGTTTGATCTGTCGCCGGATGCCGATGCGATGTATCTGGAAGACTACCCAAGCTATCAGCTGGTTGGCCTGCAAGAGTCCGATTTGTCGCCGAAGCTCGGCGTCATATACAAGATCACTCCGGGCATTGACCTGTACGCGCAGTATTCGCACGGTTTCCGGGCGCCGCCGTATTCAGATGCGAATATCAGTCTGGATATTCCCTTCTTTGGCTATCGGGCGATCCCGAATCCTGACCTGACGTCCGAATCCTCGAACGGTTTCGATGTCGGCGTTCGTTGGCAGGGCATCCAGTCGTCCGCCAGATTCTCTGCGTTCCGCACAAGCTACGACGACTTCATCGAATCGAAGATCAATCTCGGCGTCGATCCGATCAGCGGGTTCACGATGTTCCAGTCGCAGAACATCGGGGAAACCGAGATTGAGGGCCTTGAAGCGGGATGGGGCATGCGCTTTGGACCGGACGAAGCGTTCGGCTTCGACGGTTCGGCCTACTACGCGCGCGGCGACAACAAAGACACCCGACAAGCGCTGAACTCTGTGGGTCCGGCGCAGGGCGTGATGGGTTTCAGCTGGTTCTCGCCGGACAAGAAACGACAGCTGCGCGTAAAAGGCACATTTACCGATGCATTTGATCGCCGCGACGAGAGTGGTGGTGAAGTATTCAAGCCGGCAGGTCATGCGGTCTTCGATTTGTATCTGACACAACGCTTCGGCAATCACGCGATCGTCAGAGCCGGGCTGCACAACCTCACGGACAAGACCTACTGGAACTGGTCGGACGTCAGAGGCCTGACGCCCAATGATCCTTTACTTCCATTCCTCGCACAGGCCGGACGCAGCGCGTCCGTCAGTCTGAACGTGGTCTGGTAACTATTTTTTTTAATCCAAATGACAGGGGAGTACATGTCATGAAACTGAGAAAACTATCCCTCTTGCTAACAATTCCAATGGTGGGTTTGTTCATGGGGGCTTGCTCACAGGAAGCTGCGGACGCGCCAGCGGCAACGGCTGATGATACTGCCGTGCATACGGCCGAGGTTTCAGCAGCAGGCAAAGACGAGCTAGTCGCGAAAGGTGAAGCAATTTATCTCGCGAATTGCGCGGCATGCCACCAACCAACCGGGCAAGGTCTTGCGGGTGCATTTCCGCCGCTCGCCGGATCTGATTTCCTTAAGGGTGATCGCAAAGCAGTAATGAGCGCGGCGCTTTTCGGACTGTCGGGCCCCATCACGGTTAATAATGTTGAGTACAACGGTGTAATGCCGAGTCTCGGTCACTTGCCGGATGAAGACCTTGCGGCTGCTCTGAGCTATGTTTTCAACGCCTGGGGCAACGACGGTGCTGCCGTTAGTGTTGAAGAAGTCGCGGCACTGCGCGTTGAGCTGGGTAAGGAAGATCGTGCCGAAGGTGAACGCCATCAGGGCGCGACCGAAGGCGAGATGTCCTACGAAGGTGCCCCAACCGCCATGTCCGGTGCAGAAACACGTCAGGTTATGACTGCCGGTGGACCCGTGCTTAGCGAAGCCGAGTTCGCAACTGCGACAGAGTTGTATTTTCAGCGCTGTGCAGGCTGCCACGGTGTACTCCGCAAGGGTGCAACAGGCAAACCTCTGACGCCCGATATCACTCTCGCGAAGGGCACGGATTATCTGAAAGCACTCATCACCTATGGCTCACCGGCCGGTATGCCGAACTGGGGTACCTCAGGTGATTTGACGTCGGAGCAAATCGACATCATGGCGCGCTTCCTGCAGCAAGAACCTCCGTCACCGCCTGATTGGAATATGGAAGACATGCAGGCCAGCTGGAAGCTGATGGTCAAACCTGAAGATCGTCCGACCAGCCCGCAGCACGATCGCAATATCGATAACTTCTTTGCAGTCACACTACGTGACGCAGGCAAGGTTGCGCTCATTGATGGAGACACGAAGGAAGTCGTAACCATCCTGCCGACCGGATACGCGGTACACATCTCGCGTCCGTCTGCATCAGGTCGCTACGTCTTCACCATCGGTCGTGACGCGAAAATTGACATGATTGATATGTGGATGGATCCTCCGCAGATTGTCTCCGAGATCAAGGTTGGTCTTGAAGCACGTTCTGTTGAAACGTCCAAATACAAAGGTTATGAAGACAAGTACGCGATTGCCGGAGCCTACTGGCCACCGCAATACACCATCATGGATGGCGATACTCTTGAGCCTCTGAAGATCGTATCAACACGCGGCATGACCGTTGATACTCAGGAATACCACCCGGAACCACGCGTTGCCGCAATCGTTGCATCGCATGAGCATCCTGAGTTCATCGTCAACGTTAAGGAAACCGGACATATCCTGCTGGTGGACTACAGCGATATAGACAGCCTGACCGTGACCGACATCCCTGCTGCGAAGTTCCTGCATGACGGTGGCTGGGACAGCACCAAGCGATACTTCCTGACCGCGGC
>RCNB010004144.1_pt1 | contig 14588 bp, 14 predicted proteins | sample 2041321 | NCBI WGS metagenome assembly RCNB01 (sample SAMN09708232, study PRJNA481090) | Marine sediment metagenome, whole genome shotgun sequencing project. | reverse complement strand
AATGAAGATGTAAAAAATGCTGAAGTGATTTTACTTAAAAATGGTAACGTAGTGGCAAAAAATCAAACCGATGAAAAAGGTAATACTATACTTAAGGCACCATGTAGCATAACAGAAAAATACGCTGTTAAAATTTTATACGATGGATTTGTGGTGTATGACGACACAATCAGATTAGGATATGTAACAAGTATAATTCCTAAAAAACAATCAATAGATATCGAACGATATAATCTGAAGATAAATGTTTTTGATATTTGGGGTATGCCCCTAGAAGTAGATGTATATCCAGCCCTTACAAGCAGTGAGATGTATAAGTCAACAGTAATTTCTGGGGAAAAACAATCAGTGAATAGCTATATATTCTCAAACCTTACACCGTCTTTATATCAACTTAATCTAAAATACAAAGCATATTCATTGGAAAAAGACATCCGTTTAGATTCAGACAAGGAATTAGACATTGATTTTCCAGCAGAATTTCAAATAAAACTGAGAATCTTAGACTCGCGAGGTACCCAAATAGAAGGCGCGAAAATAATAATATCGAGAAATAGTAAACAATTAGAAGCGCAAACTGAAGATTCCAAACTGATATTCTCCCTCCCCCCTAGCTTTTATCATGTTGAAATATATGATGAAGATAAATTAATAGGTGCAAGAGAGATTGATGTTTTTGGTGAAAGAAACTTTGATTTTATAACAACATCTGAACCATTTTTTCCTGTAGTAATGATCATTATTGCTATTATTTTAATGGCTATTTCCATTGTTTTCTCATATGTTAAAAACGACAAAATGTATTTTCTACTGATTCTACCGATATCTCTTGTAATTGTGGCTGTTGCTTCTCCATGGTGGATGCTACATGGTTCCTCCTCTCAATTAGAAACATCAACACACATGTTTTTACTTCCATTGGAACTTGTTACAATAACAACAATTTCTGATGTCATTTCTGGAGAATTAGCATTTCTACCAGATATATTCAGAGACTATGTTGGCCTAATTCCAATATTTTCAGTATTGGGCTGTTTATCAATCACATCAGGCATGTTTTTCAAAGCATTCAATCATAGGAGATTTTACATCTTATCTTTGGTTTTTGCTTCACTTTCATTTGTCGGCTCCACTCTGATATTCTTCATTGGAATGTCAACGCTTACCGAAGTGGGAGTGGGAGACTTCATGGGAAAAGGAATCCTTGATGTGAGCATCCCCGGAAAAGATATGGTGCCATCAGTTTCTTGCAGTTGGGGTCCAAGTTTAGGATTCTACCTTTACGTTATTTCTATCATCATTCTTTTTATTGTAATAATTGGAATTCTATCAAAAAAATATTTTAAAAATAAGTAAAATTGATATCATCTTAATTTAAACGATAGAATGCCTCCCTAAACATAACCCTTCACTGCGGTGGTTTGTAACCCCAGCGCTTTATTGCAAAGTCCCAGTGCTCATCAACCCGGCGAATTATTTCCTTGTCTAGTTTATAGACATTTTTTTTGTAATCTGCCTGTTGGTCAATATGGTGCTGCATTGCTGGCTCAGCTGCATCTAAGCCAGATAAACCAAGTTTTTCATATATTTGCCGTATTTGACTCATGGGATTAGCCACTAGATCCTCATAGCGGATTTCAACCAGCTGACCTTCAGGAATTTGGTCTTTTTGTTCAAAATATCCTTTCATTAGAGGTATATAGTCATCAATCACATGTTGTTCCACTTCTTCAGCTGTTGTATGTTGCAGGGCGAATTGGTCCAAAACGCGCATACGCATGCGCTTTGTCGAGACATATACCTTGTATGGGTTGCGGTAGATATGTATAAAACGTGCTTCGGGGAATAATTCTAGCAAAGTTTTGACACGAGCAGTGTTGGCAGGATTTTTCAGTATCAACTGCATTCCCCCGCTTGCAAAAGTGACGGCCTTTAGAAACTGTAAATAGTCCTTCTTCCAACTTGCCATTTCTTTGGAATCTAGCCCCTCAAATAGTACAGATTGCCTGTATTGTCTTTCGGCATCACGTGGAAAAATAAAACAGTGAAAAAAAGACAAACGCCCAAGTGCAGCTAGTCCGGCCTCTTCCTCATATGGGCCATCAATGTCTACTTTCATTGAATCCATGGGACGTGTCGTTGGCAAAAATTGTGCGAGAAGTTTCTTGGAGTCATCAAGCACTAAAAAACTGTGTGGAACAAGAGTGTGCCATAGTGAAATATGGGTCAGTTGGGGATCCTGACTTATGAGTTCATGGAGAAATGTCGTTCCACTTCGCCAATGGCCAATGATGAAAATTGGCGGATGATCCATGTGAGTCTTTGCAATTCGGGGGCTGTATACCAGTTTGAATAGTAACTGTGCTGGCAAAATAAATATTGTAGAAAAAGTGATAAATAGTGCACGGGGTAGAAACGCCAGATCTACTCCACCGTGGTCGATCAATAGACGAACCCAATTTATAATAGATGTACCAAACAGCGAATGGCGAGAATCCCGAGAATGATCTTTCATCTTTACCATTTCTCCCACCTTTGTAAATCCGTTAACTAGTTTATTTATATTGTCATTTTAGAAATATTTGCATAAGTGTTAAAAAATATCATCGACTTACAAAGATTGTAGCTCAATGTCAAGAAAAAACATTCAATTTGTCCCTACAACTGGAAATGAAACGAAGAAGATAAACGTAGCGGTACTTGCAGAGGAACCGCTTGGTTGGGGCTCAGGTAAACATTATTTCCCAGCAATATTGGATGGTTATTCATGGACTGCCAAAGATAAGAGTTACAGGATGTCTGCAACATATCTAAACGACAAAGATATATTACAAGGAAAACTAAACGTCTCTGATTTTGATGTTTTATTAGTCCCAGGAGGGGGAGTTGGAGACAGTGAATCAATAACTAAAGGTTTCAATTGTTTAAGAAAAGTGAAGAAATGGAAAAAAAATGTTTGCAGATTTGTAAAAGATGGTGGAGGTTGTGTTGGAATTTGTGGTGGAGCTGCTCTTATTACAGGATTAATAACCGGGTCTGGCAACATCACTACTACATTTACAGAAAGGCAATATGACAAAAGTTCTCTTGGGATTACATGTGTTAACTCATATTATAGGGATCTTGCAATGCCGCTTTTCTATCCATTCCAAAGAAAACATCCGGAAAAAACTGGTGCAATGGCATACGTATTTTCTTTTGCCCCTGGAGAAATAGTTGATGGTACCAAGGTTTTCACAGGAGGAGTTCCTATAGATTTTCCCATATGTCATAATCACCCAATTTTTTCTGATTATTCAAAGGATATAATTCGCATTAGATGGTGGGGCGGTCCTGCGCTTGTTGTACCCGAAAATCTAGATAGGGACGTTAAAATTCTTGCAAGATATCCATCGCAGGAATTATCTGAAAATGATTCTACAAAGATTTATGCGTGGAGATATATAGGAGGTATTCGCGGTCTTCTTTTGGGCATGATAAAAGCATTCAGGCTTATAAAAGCAGAAAAGGAAAGTTTGAAAAAATTACTAAATTATGCATATTTTTTTGCAGGAGATTGGGAAAAATCTGGCAAACTTATTGAGTTGAATTTTTCAAACAAACCTTGTATGACTGCGGAAATTTATCCCAATGAAAACAAGGGCAGAATATTTCTATGTACGGCTCACCCCGAATATATGATATGGCATGGTGGCCACATAGATGAGGTTGATGACAATAATTTTAACTGTATTGCTACAGGTTTTCATCAATGGAAAAATATTGCAAAACTAAGTGATAAAGCAATAGAGGAACTTACTCATACTTGGTGGATTGTTCGGAGAATTGTTGCATGGGCTGCAAAAGTACCTGATGACCATATTCCACCAATTGAAAAGGGAAAAATCACCAAAAAAGGAGAGAATATCTTATCCAAACAGGTATTTTGGGATGGGCACATCATTAGTCAAATAAGAGAAATTTGAAATTACAAAAATATTCAAAATCTAGTTTAGGTACAACTGTCGAAAGAATCACAAAATAGTATATCGATTGTATTCTTCAGCCAGATGAAGAAGATCTCAAAGAATATTGTGCGGTAAAAACAAAAAAGAATAGTTTTATTTCTCGTACCTTTAAAAAATTCGATAGAAAACCAAAAGAACCTGAAATCAAATTTTCCCTTGATGACATCCTTCTTGCAAATGGCCCACCACTGGAAAAATGATTAAATTCCACAATAAATCGTCTTTTTCAAAATACCTCACACAAAGCAAATATTTAAGAAGGTGATTTTTATATGACCTCGCATTAGAACATAGGAGCATAAAAATGACAGAAGGAACCGTAAAATTCTTCAACATGAGAAAAAGCTTTGGGTTTATAACCGGGGACGATGGAAAAGATTACTTTGTCCATACAAGCGGATTAACCGAAGGAACTTCATTAAATGAAGGAGATAAAGTCTCTTTCGAAGTTGTCGAAGGAGATAAAGGCGAAAAGGCTGAGAAAGTTAAAAAACTTTAATCCCTTTTTTAAATTATCCATATAAGAAAATGGATTTGTTACAAATCAATCTTGAGGTTGAGTTGTAATAGTTGTTTGTCGAAAGAGTGGGCGTTAATGCCCACAGACGTTTTTTTTATTAGTGCCGTCACTCAAACAGTAAAAAGAAAAAATGAAAATTTTAGATGATTTTATAGATGTCTATAATGTCTACTGAGATATTGTGGTCGTTTATTGCTCTGACTTCAAGCGTATGCAGTCCACGTGTCGTTTGCATATCCCATGTAAATGGCACCTCACCATCAGTATGTTGTTTTACATTATCAATGTAGAATTCCACTTGGTTAACGTTTTCAGCGGTTACTTCCACTATCAATTCCCCAAAAATTCTAGGGGATGCTTTTTGAATAGGCATTTTCTTGAAAAATGTTGTGAACCCTTGTCCAAAAAAATAGGTTTGGAAATTCTTAGGCGTTTCAATTTGTACTTTTGGAACATCAGGTTTCAAGTTACCATATACTCCATCTATGTACATTATTCCCGTCCCCTCACCATACCATTCTGCAAACATCGTTGAATCATATGCAATCTTAAGCCAGCCGTCTTCCCCCCATTTTGTTCCTGCGCTGTTCTTTACAATCCAACATTGCTCATTGTCATCATAGCCCACCATACTCATTACATGCCCTCCAGTAAGTTGCCCCCATCTGTGTATGTACACCCCTCCAGTGTAGTAGTGAAAATCCGTCCAAAAATAGACACATATGCTAAGTGGACCGTGTTCCATTAATGCTGTTTTTATTGCTTCTTCAGTGTGTTCTACCCAACCCCACTCCTGTATTTTTACTGTTCTATTTTCCCAGCCTTGCAGACTTTCAAATGGGTAATCAAATGGCCTATGTGGATCTGGATAACATCCTTCGTCCGGGACGCCATATTCTATCAAGTAGTTTGCTGCATCTACTATGTTTACATATCCTGCTTCATATGTCCCACCAGCGTAGAAATAGAGGTGCGTTTCTGAGAGATCAGGATTATATAGTTCCCCCATCTGATATTGCATTAATGTTTCAAGTGAAGCACATAATGCGTAAGCTTCACATGTCGGAGCTGGTGCTTGATTTTTGATTGGAGTGGTGTAATCAATACCGTTTATATCGCGCCAGCTGAAATATGAAGGTAAATCAGTTGTTTCAATTTTTTTTGCTTTTTCAATCGAAGTAGCAATTGTTGTAAGCAGTAGTATAGCAATGACAATTGTCATGGTTTTATTCATATGATGATACCCCCATTCTAATAAGATATTCATAATATATATGTCGCTATTAATATTTAACAGTAGGGTTGCCAATTTGTTAAAACTCTGGTTAATTATATTTAGATCGTGGAATGAACATTAATTTGAAAAAATACACATGTTAACAGTATTTACTTAATGTTTGGCTAATTCACTAAGTGTTTTTTATGACCATTTGCTATCTTTCTTTCTACTTTTCTAAATGAAATAGCCACCACCTCACCCAATAGTATTATCGCAGTAAAATACAATATGTTGCATGTTAGAGTAATAAATATACATGATATTGTATCCAATTACCATTTTTAAGATTTTCGATATTGCTATAAAAAATGAAGAATCATTCTATCCGTCAACATCATAATCAGCAAGTAATAATGTTACAACTGTTGTAACCACCACATTTTTAAATTAGATAGGTATTATAATAATTGTAAGGGAGGCTGTGAAGTTGAAGAAGATAATTGGAATTTTTTTTTGTACATTATTAATCGGCACCATAATTCCTGTTGGAATAAATGCTACTGACATCCATAATCCACTTGACGGAGGATGGCTTGAAGAACATGATGGAATAAAAATCCTTCATATTAGTGGCTCATCTTATGAAATGGGGTATCAATATGGTTTTCTGTTAAAAGAAGAGATACTTGAAAACTCTCGGGCTGTTATCAGTTTTTTGGAACAGATTGGATTTTTTTATAACGATCTTCTTGATGTATGGAATGTGATGAAGGATTATGTTCCACTAGAGATAATTAAGGAAATGAATGGTATGGCAAATGGTTCAGGAATTTCTTTTGAGCAGATTTCCGCTATAAATATGCTTGGGCCGATTTACCATGATATAGCTTGCTGTGGCAGCGCTGCCTGGGGTCCAGCAACTTCTGATGGTAATCTGTATCACATGCGCAGCTATGATGCATCTCTTAACATAAGAGATCCAATTAGTGGTAAATATTTGCAAGAGAATCAGATTCTGATAGTCCGTAAACCAAATAATGGATATGCATCATTGTATCCAGCAATTGCCTGTGATATTGGAAGTGTGGGAGGAATAAATGAAAACAGCATAGGGATTGGATACAAATTATCTTGGAGTCCTGAAGATGAGACCTTTCATGGAACTCCTAAAGAATTTAGAATGAAGATGATACTTGATCATGCGTCTACAGTAGAGGAGGCAATAGATATTATCAACGCAAACAAGACAAAAGGCGCAAATTTCATCATCTCCGACGGAAAAATTCCTATGGGATTTGTAGTTGAACAGAGCGCGAACTTATCATATGTAGGCACATGGAATAATACTGTAGAATCAAATCGCCCCTTCTGGAGAATTGATCATGTTGTTAGAAGAACAAACTGTTTTGTGGATCATACATTGGCATCTGTTCAAAGACATCACTATAGCCCAAGAAGTTTTCTACTATGGCTACTTTGGAAGGTTGATTTTTTAGAAGAAAATAATCTGTTTCCTCATTGGAAACACTATTGGGTACTTAGTAAAGATATAGAAAAGCATTGGGGAGATATGAATTTGAATAATACTATGTCCATGCTTCGAACCGTTTATAGCGGAAAAACAGATATTTCTTGGGCCATACTGACAAAAATATTTGAATTTTTTAGGCCGATGCATCAATGGGTTGCGTGTCCTGAAACAGGCGATATAGTTATTTCTTTTGCAAGCGCGGATAGGGCCGCGCACGAAAATCCAGCGTATTACTTTAATATGTATGAATTGTTAAATTCTGAACCTCCATAATCATGCTAACCATTAACATCATAATCAGCAAATACGCAAATTAATAAAGAAGTGATTTATTCCTACCATTGAAGGAAATGTATTGGATTAAATTTAAAGTGTTTATGCTAGGATTGATGCTATTTTCTATGCTTTTATTGAGCGGATGTGTTGAAGAAAAAGAAGAAAATAATGAAGATGAAACAAATGAAGAAACTATTGATCAAGATTATGAAAATATGATTTTAGGAATTTGGATAAGAAATGAAACATATGATAATTTTACATATATTATGGTATATAAATTTTTTTCAAATCAAAGTTTCTTTAGTGGTGTAAAGGATGAAGGTATTGAATCTTATAATGTCAGCATATGGGGTAATTATAGTATAGATAGTGAAGAAATCCAATTTATTGTTGGAGGAAATACCCCTTCTAGTTCAACTCATAAATATTTAATATCTTCAGAGGAAGATTTGCTCCTTCTTTATTATGAAGATGGAATAAATTACGATGTATTAAGAAAAGAAACATGAAGAATAATTTTCCCTTTTATATATTGTATATCAGACTTTTGTCTGCCAAGAACCTTCAAAACAAAGTTTTTTGTTTGAATAATAATTTCCTTAAAATTAAAAGATTTCTTCGGTATAATTGTTAATATTTGAATAGTGAGTATAGCTAGTATTTATTTTAGCTTACTAGAAGCCTTCAGAAAGGTATCTGATTAAATCAAATTAAGAATAAAGGGCATTATAACTAAAAAGTGAAGAATTTATCAGAGGGTTTGATATAACCTTAGTTAAAATTGTAACTAAGGATTAAAACTTAATCATGCTAATCATTAACATTATATTCCTACAAGTAATACCCTTACTATGGTAAAACAAAAACTAACACTAAGCATTGATAAAGAAATAATAACTCAAGCCAAAAAACAACAAATCAACCTAAGTTCATTTCTTGAAATCTGCCTTATTGATTACTTGTCAAATAATGCTCCCGACGGGATTCGAACCCGTGTAGCCAGCTCGAAAGGCTGGAATGATTGACCGGACTACACCACGGGAGCAAATTGAGCAGCCCTGTCCAGATTCGAACTGGAGTCGCTGGCTCCAAAGGCCAGCATGTTAACCACTACACCACAGGGCCTAGATGTCATGAATGTAGCGGGGAGGATTGAAATAATCATATATAGCGTTTTGGATATTTCAATGTTTTATTTCATGGAGTATCGTTGCTTGTCCAAAACATGCTCTTTTTGCATACTTTTGTATATGAAACGCAAACTTCGATTTATTGGCAACAGTTCGTTTTTGACAATCCCGAAATAAGTATGTGATTTATATAACGAAGATAAAACGAGCATCGAATCAATTTGATATATGTAAACCCTTTATATATTTCGATTCTTATTTCCATGGGAGGTAATGCGTTTGATAGATGAGGAACTTCCAGATAAAATTTCTAATATGTTGAAAAATCAAAAATTAGTAATTGCAACAGCTGAATCTTGTACAGGTGGTCTTATAGCACATACATTGACAAATATTTCTAGTAGTTCAGAATATTTTGATAGAGGAATTGTTTCATACAGCAATAGGGCCAAAATGGAATTGTTAGATATTCCTGAAGATATGTTGAAAAAATATGGTGCCGTTAGCATGGAAGTGGCAAAGAGTATGGCAAAAGGTGTTAGAATTAAATCAAACGTGGATATTGGTATATCTACTACCGGCATTGCTGGCCCTACAGGTGGTTCTAAAGAAAGGCCAGTAGGTCTGGTATTTATTGCTGTTTCAACGGAGAGAAACACAGTTGTTAAAAAATTTAATTTTTCAGGAGATAGGTCACAGAACAAAAAAAGCACTTGTGACGCAGCACTTGACATGCTTCTAGATGTTCTGACCAGATGATGGTGATATCGATTGTTGCACATAGATGGTTCATATGGTGAAGGCGGGGGACAGATTCTACGTACTGCCGTTGCACTTTCAGTTTTAACAAAAAAATCAGTTGAAATAACTAATATCCGTGCTAATCGATCAAATCCCGGAATAAAACCACAGCATTATGCAGCCATAAAAATTATAGGAGAACTATGCAACGCAGAAACAAGCGGATTAAACATTGGGTCATCCAGTTTAACATTTTCACCCGGGGAAATCACAGGTGGAGATTATAGCTTTGATATAGGTACTGCAGGGAGTATCATGCTAGTTTTTCAGGCATGCATACTATGTTCAATAAAGACAAAAACAACAATAACACTACGAGTAATCGGTGGGACAGATGTAAAATGGTCGCCATCATGGGATTATTTCAAACATGTTTTTCTACCATTGATGAAAAAAATGGGATTACCAGTAAGTGCACATTTGATAAGGCGAGGCTATTATCCAAAAGGAGGAGGTGAAGTCGTGCTCACCATCCAACCATGCAAAGACATCCAGCCACTGAAACTAGATAAAAAACAGGAATTTACAACGGTTGATGGCATTATCAATATTGCAAATCTTCCAGAGCACATAAGCAAAAGGATGAAGTACGCAGCAATAAAAACATTGCTCAAAAAAAACCTGGAAACAGCATTAAAAATAGAAAAGGCTACATCACTCTCTGCAGGTACTGGAATGACCTTATGGACACAAACACACAATGCCATTCTTGGTGCAACAGTTCTAGGGGAAAGAGGCGTGCCTGCCGAAAAAATTGGAGAAAATATCGCAACAGAGATCATCCGTGAAATCGAATCAGGTGCAACACTTGATGCTCATGCCTTTGACCAGATACTACCATATATGGCCTTGGCAAGGGATAATGAACAGTCTTCATGTATTTTGAAAGAGATAAGTAGTCATGCGCAAACTAACATGTGGCTTATTCGCCAATTCTTCAATAACCAAGATATGTTTCATATAGAAAATAAAGAAGATTTTAAGATCGTTAGAGTTAACGGAGCTGGCTATTTATGAAAAAAATTCGTTGATTGACGTATTAAAATACGGCACATTTATAAACCACCATGTAATAGTAATTTCTGAGTCGGAGGTCGAATTTATAACAATTAGGTTTACTTTTTGGTGTATAGACTCACCCACCCCCCCCCAGACCTCCTACTTTCCTCCTATTTTCATAATATTAAAAGAAATATTCACTAATTTATGTCTTCAATAATTTTGTACCATGAGATTGATGAAAAATTGAATGACAACAGTGAAAATAAGACTAGCTCCCAAATTTCATCTGTTTAACATATCAAGGGACTTTATCTTATTCCTAACAAGACGTATCGATATTGCCACAAATATCAAAGCAGCAAACAGGCTTATTACCAATCCTACAATGTCAAGAGAAACGAGAAAATTATAGAATGCATGAACAAAAATTGCCAGTATAAAAAATGGAAGTACTCGCAATATTGATTTTCCCCAGATAATTGTTTTTCCATATCCATATCCAGTTAACGCAGTTGCAGAGGCATGCAGCAGACATCCGCCAAAACTTCTTATTATAATCAAAACAAGGAAAACAAATAGCCCTTCAGATAAAAAACACCAGCCATATAGCAAATTTTCTGTTGCCGAAAAACCTAGTCCCGCAACTGCACCATAAATAAGTCCATCCTCAAGTTCGTCAAGCTCTTTTTTAACCGTTTTAGTTCTTAGTACAAGGGGTTTTGTCAATTCCTCAGCAAAAGGGGCGATAATTATTGCCGTTACAAGACCAATAATATTACCATCATCAAAGGAAATAGCAAGAGGAATACCAAGGATCAACTCTAAGATTATCGAGGCGACTATAGCAATAGTTGCCCCCCATAAAAAACATACGATTATCGGTTTCCATTTCTCCCTATTGTACTTTTCTGTGTTTCTAATCCAAATTGCATATATTATTGGAGGTAAAAACGCAAAGGAAAACAATAAAATCGTCTCTAACAAGTGCACAATATGGGAAAACCAGTAGTAGTTTATTTAGTTTTTACTTTCTTAAAATGTAGTGTATAGTCCCAAATTATTTCCCACTTTTAAAAATGTTGAGATAAACATATAAGGATGGGAAAGATTTATCGCGATTTATGAGAATCGCACATATATCCGACATACATTGCAATTATGGTAGTGATTTCAATAGCAAGGTTTTCGATAGCGCCGTAAAACTTTTAAACAAAACTGATTCGGATCTGGTTTTTATTTCAGGAGATTTAACTACTTGGGGACTCCTTTCAGAATATAAACTTGCTAAGGAAAAGTTAAAGAAGATAAATGGTAAAATTGTCATTGTCCCAGGGAACCATGATGAACGGAATCTTGGATACAAACTATTCCCTGAGTTTTTCGGCGATCCAAGTTTTATACACACGTACAAGAATCTAAGCTTTGTCGGTCTGCCATCAAGCGAACCGGATAAAGATGACGGAAGACTTGGGAGAAGAAGACACAGACTCATAGAAAGGGGGATAAAAAAGGGTAAAAATCTTACAATTGTTGGGTTTCATCACCATCTCATTCCAGTACCCAACTCAGGTAGAGAAAAAAACATCATTGAAGATGCTGGCGAAACTCTTGACATCATCTTAAAAAATGAGGTACCACTTGTTCTTATGGGACACAGACACGTTCCTTATGGTGTTAAAATTCATAAAACACTACTTGTGAATGCAGGTACTTTTTCTTGTAACAGAACCAGAGCGCATTTTGGACACACCTTTAACATCATTGACATAGACAATGAGAACATCACAGTCACGGTTGTCGATATTACAAGCAATAAACAGAAAAAAATGATTAAGTTTAATCTAGAGAATAGACATCATAAAAATAGATATTATAATCCAGACATCAGAATAGAGTAGCTGTTTTTTTCGTAATGCTTATTTACGGAAATTGCAATTCAGGTATGAATATTACGTTAATTAAGGTGGAGGTTCTCATTGGATCCAACGTTATTGTTCATTGCGGGCGGTGCAGCTGCCATCGGTTTTTACATGGCATGGAGCATCGGTGCAAATGATGTTGCCAATTCCATGGCTACTGCTGTAGGTGCAAAAGCGATCACTTTCAATCAGGCGGTACTCATTGCAGGCATTCTAAATTTTGCCGGTGCCATACTTTTAGGCCCCCATGTTGCTGGAACAATCAAAGGCGGCATTGTAAAGAGCAGCATGATCGCAGATCCTCACACTTTACTACTGGGTTTTGTAGCATCGCTTCTTGCAGCTGCATTGTGGGTAACTCTATCAACTTGGAGAGAACTACCAATTTCCACAACGCATTCGGTGATTGGTGCATTGATTGGCTTTGGCATAATTGCAGGAGGCGTATCCTCAATTGATTGGAACGTCATGGGAAAAGTTGCATCGAGTTGGGTACTTTCACCTGTTGTTGGTTGCATAATCGCTTTTTTTGTGTTTAAAATCATAGTAAAAACAATTTTTGCCAAAGATGAACCTGTAAAAGCTGCTAAGATTGTTGGTCCACTTGCTATCGGCGTCACTGCATTTTTAATTGTTTCATCCCTCTTTTTAAAAACCAAATTGAGTGAAATGAGCGGGGTATCGGATTTACCCCAGGTGCTTTTAATTTCGACAGTTATTTCTGCGATTGCTTGTATAATAGCAATGTTTTTACTTAGAAATATCGAAGCCAAATCTGTCGAAGATTATGCAACTGTTGAAGGTGTTTTTAGGAAATTGCAAATTGTTACCTCATGCTATGTTGCATTTTCACATGGTGCAAATGATGTGGCCAATGCTATAGCCCCAGTTGCAGCAATTATTCCTCTGGCCAATGGGGAAATGAGTTTAACTGCAGGAATTCCCACTGAACTATTGGCACTTGGTGGAATTGGGATAGCATTCGGATGCCTGACCTGGGGGCGCAGAGTCATGAGGACAGTAGGAGGAAGAATAACAAGTCTTACCAATACAAGAGGATTTTCAGTAGATTTTGCAGCTGCCACAACAGTACTTGTGGCATCAAAACTAGGTCTTCCCATCTCCACATCCCATACGGTTGTCGGGGCAGTTATTGGAGTTGGGCTTGCCAGAGGTTTGGAAGCCATTGATTTAAGTGTAATTAAAAAAATTGTTGTGTCATGGTTGCTTACAGTACCCATTGCCGCTGCCACATCAGCGGTAATTTTTATATGTCTAAGAGCAATAGTGGGATAAGAACTAGGTGAAAAAAATGGAAAATAAAAGAGATCATTTCAGAGCACCAGTTGCTGATACCTTTAGGAGAAAGTCACCTTTTGGTCAATTATTAGATCACATGGAAAAAGTTAGGGAATGTATTGATATCCTTGGAGATGGATTAATTAATTATTATAAAGGAGACTATAAAGGTTTTTCAGAATTAGCTGAGAATGTATCAAAAATTGAGCATGAAGCCGACATTATAAAAAGAAATTTACGCAATCATCTTCCCTCTTCACTTTTTATGCCTGTTGACAAAGGTAAATTTATGTGGGCATTAAGGGAGCAGGATGCAATTTTAGATCATGCAGAAAACCTAGCCGATATGCTTGATATGCGCCATACAAAGATTCCAAACTGCAGGATGTGTTCATTGAACATGCAAAGCTAGTTATGAAAACAGTAGAGGCAATGCAGGATGCAGTTGGAAACATTAGAGATTTGATTGAAACAAGTTTCGTAAAACGTGAGCGGGAGCAAACTAAACAGTTTATTTACAAGGTTCATGAATATGAGTGGAAGGCTGACCAGAAAAAGCTTGAGATGACAAAAGGAATCTATAAGCTTGAAAAGAAACTTGATCCTATGGATGTGTACCATTTGTTAAAGATTGCTGATTGGGTTGATGATATTGCAGATCATGCAGAGAATGTCTCTGATTGGCTAAGAGCAATGATAGCAAAATAGTTCCGTCTTCATTCATATAATTTTATTGCATTGATGTTAACAGGTACATTCATAGATGTGGCAATAGGATCACACTTTGTTCTCATAAGATATGCTATAGGGCGATAATTTGTTTCTGAAAAAGATTCATAGTTTGCCATTCCCTTGCAAATTATCAAATCAACCTGTTTCAA
>RCNB010001515.1_pt1 | contig 14588 bp, 14 predicted proteins | sample 2041321 | NCBI WGS metagenome assembly RCNB01 (sample SAMN09708232, study PRJNA481090) | Marine sediment metagenome, whole genome shotgun sequencing project. | reverse complement strand
CTACATTACTGCAAGGGTCACACAAGTTCTTGCAAACCAAAATCTTCGTATATTGGGAAAACAGGAGATCAAGGTAAATAATGAGACTCAATACATAACTATTTCCGGGATAGTACGTCCCCAAGATATAAATACAAACAATGAAGTTCAGTCGTGCTACATTGCTGATGCGAGGATAGGGTATTCAGGCAGGGGCGTTATAGCAGACAAGCAAAGTCCAGGCTGGTTAATGCGAGTCCTTGACACCGTATGGCCTTTCTAGTTGTCAGCTGCCGGTTGTCAGTTTTTATTCATTCGTGGCAAGGAGAGTGTTTTATGATGAAAAGAAAAAGCACCTTGATGAGATCTATTTGCTTAGTTACGCTGACGCTTTTATTTATTTGTACTGATGTTCTTGCTGCAAGGATAAAAGATGTTGCTTCTATTAAGGGGGTAAGAACCAATCAGTTGGCGGGCTATGGGCTTGTTGTGGGATTAAACGGTACCGGAGACAAATCCGGAACCGGTTTTACCATCCAGTCCCTTGGAAATATGATTGAACGCTTAGGTGTCCATGTAGATAAATCGAGTATATCAGTTAAGAACGTGGCAGCAGTTATGGTTACTGCCACTGTGCCTCCCTTTGCGAGGACCGGAAATAAGATCGATGTTGTGATCTCTTCTATAGGAGATGCCAAGAGTCTCCAAGGGGGGACCCTTCTCTTGACTCCGCTACGAGGTGTGGATAGGAAGGTCTATGCGTTGAGCCAGGGTGCTCTCTCTGTGGGGGGGTTTGCGGCCGGCGGTGGCGGTGGTGGCGGGGTGACAAAAAATCATCCCACTGTGGGCAGGATTTCAAGGGGCGCCACGGTTGAGCGTGAAATTCCTATGTCTGTGCAGGGCAAAGATGAGCTAATCATAGCCTTGAGTAACCCTGATTTTACGACGGCTACAAGGGTTCGCCGGGTAATCAATAGGAAGTTCGGACAATCATTGGCAAAGACGATAGACTCAGGCACGGTTAAGGTTGAGGTGCCGGAAAAGTTCCGTCAACAGGTTGTGGAGGTGGTTGCAACGCTGGAAAACCTTCAAATAACCCCTGATTCTGTTGCCAAGGTGATAATGAATGAAAAGACAGGTACGGTTGTAGTGGGTGAAAATGTTAGAATATCTACTGTGGCGGTTGCGCATGGTAATTTGAGTATTGTGATCAAAGAGCAAACCTCAGTATCTCAACCGGCGCCATTTGCGCCGGCGCCGCCTAAAGGCACTGAGATCGAGCAACTTGAGACTGAAGATGGCCCTATTGTTGTGGCCCCCGGGGGACACACAGTCGTAGCTACGGATTCCGATCTGGTCGTTGAAGAAGAACAAAATCAGTTGTTGCTCATTCCTGGTGGGAGTACGATCGGGGAGTTGGTACGTGCACTTAATGCTATTGGAGTAACTCCCAGAGACTTGATTACTATTTTCCAGTCTATCAAAGCTGCCGGGGCCTTGCATGCCGAGTTGGAGATAATCTAGAAATGCAAATAGATACCGAAATAATGGGGACAATGGACGCAAAAACGGCTGAAGTTTCGTCAGATAGGAATATGAAAGACGTACGACTCAGGCGTGTGTGTAGTGATTTTGAATCCGTCTTTATTAACTATATTCTAAAATCAGCCAGAAAGGCGTTGCCGGAAAATGGGCCTTTTGACAATACCAGTGAGAGTAAGATTTATAAGTCTATGATGGATGAAAATATGGCTGTTTCTATGGCAAAGGGGCGAGGCATAGGGCTTGGCCGTCTCCTTTACGAAGATCTGTCAGAAAACTTAAAGTCATCATCCGAGCGTACGGCTTCAGCAAAAGGGTATTTGACCCGATAACGATGTTAGGAGAAACTGCATGCAAACACAAATCAAGATGATCGAAAATTTCTTCTGTGACAAAATCTTGCTTTATCAAGAACTTGTGGAGTATCTGAAGAAAGAGCGGGATTATTTGACAAAAACAGATATGGATATCCTGTGGGAAATCTCTGCAAAAAAACAGGACATTGTGTTTCGCATCGAGACAATTCGCGAAAAGATACTCGCTGCCTTGTCAGAGTTATCTGTAGAGCATGGGATGGATGTTTCATCCTTTTCTTTGGCCAAGGTGGTCTCCTTGATTCCGTCCGCCCAGCGTGTAGGACTTAGAAAGACCTATTTGACACTTGTGGGCTTAAAGACAGAAACCAGGCAGTTAAGCCGTGAAAACAAGGTGTTTGTCGAACAAAGCCTCGATTTTCTTGATGAACTTATTACTGTTATTGCCGGCTCAACTGGCAAAAAATGCCTATATGACGGTGGCGGATCACTGCATAGCAAAGGCCATTCAAACCTATTGCTATACAGGGAGGTATAACCATGTCAAGTGGTATTGGGCTATTATTGAGCATTGCTAAAGACGCATTGGCTGCGCAACAATACGGCATCTATGTGACTGGCCATAATATTGCCAACGTCAACACGCCCGGCTATTCGAAACAGAGTGCTGTGTTAGAGGCAAGAGATCCCGCACCGTTTGGAGGTGTGATCCTCGGACGAGGTGTCAACACAACGGAGATCACTAGAAATTGTGACCAAATCATTGAAAATCGGGTTATGCAAGAAAAATCAGACCTCTATTCCTTCAAGGGAATGGAGAATTACATGGTGGCCCTTGAAGGCTTGTTTAATGAAAACATAGATAATAGTTTAAGCAACATCCTGGGTGATTTCTGGAACCGTTGGCATGATATTGCGAATAGCCCATCCTCGGTTCCGGAGCGTATTGCCTTGTATGAGCATAGCAAGCTGCTTTCCGAGCAGTTCAACTCATTCGATGTTGATTTGCAACAGTTTGGGACAGATTTGACCAATGCAATTGACGCTGGTGTAGGAAGGGTGAACGAGATTACATCTGAAATTGCCAGTCTTAATACAGAAATTATAGTAATGGGAGTCGATGCTTCACCCAACGATTTAAAAGATCAGCGCAATGTACTTTGCTCAGAGCTTGCCGAATATATAGACATGAAAGTATTTCAACAGGAGCACGACTCTTTTACTATCGTTTCTGCTAATGGAGTTGTTCTTGTTGATGGCGATACCAGCTATGATCTTGAGTTGGACGGCACATCCGTAAAGTGGCAGGGTTCCGGCGGAAATGAAGTTGACATGACGGATCTTATTTCCAAGGGAAAACTAGGTGGATTTCTCGAGATGCGCGATGAGGTTGTGGCAAAATACAAGCAGGACATGACAGAACTTGTCTCAGAATTCATATGGGCGGTGAACGAGCAACATAGTGAGGGGGTGGGGTTGACCACCTTTAGTTCGGCCACCGGGACATACAGTTCTTCCAGCCCCGCATCGGCCGTTTCCACCTCTGCATCGGGCTTGGACTATTACGACAAGGTAAGCACTGGGACATTTCGCGTTTATGTCTACGATAGCACTGGTGCGTTGGCCAACGCTGCCAACGTTACAGTAACTGCAGGCGCGACCACGCTTAATAATATTGCAACCGCGATCAGCGCGGTGGACCCTGACATTACGGCTACAGTGAATGGTAGTGGTCAGCTGGCTATCTCGACTACGAATAGTCACACTTTTGCCTTTTCCAATGATACAAGTGGTGCTTTGGCCGCTCTTGGCATAAACACCTTTTTTACCGGCTCTACAGCGGGAGGTATTGACATAAACAGTACGATCGCATCCGACAAAGACTACATCGCAGCCGCCCAGATCGATTCATCAACAGGAAGCTTCGCTACAGGCGACAATACAAATGCCCAGGCAATTGCCGATCTACAATATTCTTCCATGCAAATATCTGAGTGGACATATGACAGGATCAATGGAAACACAGAAGGCACCACTACTGCTACTATTGATGACTACTACCACGGTTTAATAGGCTCTCTGGGGATTAAGGCCTCTAGTATAAAAAGGTCTAGTTCCTTTAGTGAGAATATGGTTCATGAGTTGGAGACCATGAGGGATAGTATTTCGTCTGTTTCCCTTGACGACGAGATGACTCAGCTTATGCAATATCAACACGCTTATTCGGCAGCCGCTAAGCTGTTTAGTGTGGCAGACGAAATGATGCAAACTTTGCTGGCTCAGAAGTAAAGGAACTTTTGTTATGAGAGTATCCAACAAGATGATCTTTGATACAGCCAGATTTAATCTTGCTAATCTTACGGATGATTTGAACAGGGCCAATATGGTTGTGTCATCACAAAATAGGCTCTTAAAGTTATCAGATGATCCTGTCGGTCTCACACAAGTGCTAAATATGAGATCGAGCCTTTCAAATATTGAGCAAATGGGGCGCAACATTGCCTTGGGCAAATCATGGCTGGCATCTTCGGAAAGCGCGCAAACCAGTGTCCAAAACTTGGTTTCTGATACCAAGGCCCTGTGTGTGCAAATGGCTAGTGGTACTACAGGGGCTGCGCAAAGGCGTTCTGCGGCAGAAAGTGTTGAGAATAATCTAGAAGAAATTGTTGCCTTGGCTAACACTAATGTAAATGGGCGCTATATCTTTGCTGGTTCAGAAACAGATAGCACGGCTTTTACCCTTAATGCGGATAACAGCGTTACATACAACGGGGACAACAATGCTTTTACTGTCAAGATAGGCAGAAATGCCTCCGTAGAAATCGGAGGAGATGGCCAAGCGGTGTTCCAACCTTCTGGTGCGGGTGCTAGTGATGATATATTTGTCATCATGAAGGATTTGATAACGGCTCTACAGGGAAATGACATTGACGGTATTCAAACAGCAATGACAAATCTGGATACATTTTTTGATCACAATTCTGGCCAAATCTCCGATGTCGGTTCCAAGATGATACGCATGGAGATAAAGGCTAATGTATTCCAGGGTCTGGAGATTTCTACTAAAGAAAGACTTTCGGAAATCGAGGAACCGGATATGGCAGAAGCAATACTGGAATTAAAGGCCAAGGAGCTTGCCTATCAGGCGGCGCTTGCCGCCACTTCCAAGGTGTTACAGTTAAGTATCGTTAACTATATGTAGAAGGCAGTGAACAGTGTTCAGACAGTAGGCAGAGAAAGAGAAAATCGGTATGGCTACTGATCACTAGCAACTGACCACTAACCACTGGCAACTGACAACTGACCACTGAGACTGCGCCATGTTAATACTGACAAGGAAGTCAGGGGAAAAGATTACCGTTGGTGATCATGTTATTGTAAAGGTATTGGAAATCAAGGGGTCTCAGGTAAAGCTTGGCATTGAGGCGCCAAAGGGTATTTCGGTACATCGTGGTGAGATCTATGAAAGGATTCAGAAAGAGAACTTGCTGGCCGCGGGTGTCGAGACCGGAGATTTTACGGCAGCTTCAGAGCTTTATTCTGCCAAAAGCTATACGATCAAAAAACAGGAGGAGTAAGTGAAAGCTGAGACTACACGATTCGGTACAGTTGATGTTCCTGAGGGAAAAGTTATTGCCATGCTACGCGGTATGCTCGGTTTCCCTGACAAAAAGCAATTTTGTATTATTCCCCATAAGAAGGACTCCCCCTTTTTTTGGTTTCAATCACTTGATGATCCTTCTCTGGCCTTTGTGATTACAAATCCATGGTTGTTTAAACCAGATTACGTAGTTGACATGGGGCCGGCGATCCAAGAAATGGGCTTAAATGGGCAAGGCGAAAATGTGCCTTTAGAATGTTATGTCCTAGTTACTATACCGAAAGGGGCGCCTGAAAAGATGACCGCAAACCTTATTGGCCCACTGGTTATCAGCCCCGAAACCTGCCAAGCTGTTCAGATTATCCTATCCGACGAAGCCTATTCTCACAAATACCCTCTTGTAGAAAAAAAGGCGGCTTAAGGGTTCGTCACTCAATAACTGTCACATCTCGCTGGTCTTTTAGGCCGTCTTCCGCGTTGCTCGGTTTGTTACATACCTCGGTATGCTCCTGCCCGAACGCCTTTAATACAACCCAAAATCCTTCGCAATCTGGAGACACTTATTTCGTGACGAGCCCTAAAGTGATCTTCATTTCGCTGTAAGAAACCACGTCCTTCGGGGTTGATTCTTTATCTCTCCTTTGGTTCGAACATAAGACATGGCATATTCGAGCTTCTAAGAACGAGTGTCGCAGGCAGTGTTTTGCCTTTGAATTTCATTCGATAGCATCCACAGGGAAAGCGTTTGTCCCAAGTGACATAGTAATGCTTGCACTTGTGGCAGTCTATGAGTTGTTTCTTACTGACCGCTCGTTTCATGGTATATGTCATAAGGCTATTCAGATTTCATGCCAAAACTCATTTGAACATTCCGGTTGACAATATATGCAAAACCGGAGTATATGGACACGTATAAAGTGTGTTCTTGCCGGTTTTTCAGTCAGGGAAGTGGCGTGGGGACTTGTATGGAACAGGTACTGCTGTTAAATGCAACATTTGAGCCTTTGAAGGTAATCGACTGGAAAAGGGCGATAAGGCTTCTTACCCTGGGCAAAGTTGAGGTATTGGAGGAGTACAATAGGGAGGTTCACTCAGTCACCTTTGCATTAAGGCTTCCGTCGGTACTCAGACTCCTTAGATTTGTCAGGTACAGAAAAAAGGATATCAGGTTTTCCAGAGTCAACATATATGCTCGCGATGGGTTTCGGTGCCAATATTGTGGGAAAAAGTTCGAGTCGAGGGATTTGTCCTTCGATCATGTGGTGCCCAAGAGATATGGCGGAAAAACTGAATGGACGAATATTGTTACCGCTTGTTGCAGGTGTAACCGCATAAAAGGGGGGCGGACATTGAAGGAGGCTGGTCTTAGATTACTAAAAAGGCCTGTTAAGCCTTCATGGGTCCCCTTTATTATGGTAACTGTAGGTGTCAAGAGCGTTCCCGATGGTTGGCTTGATTATCTGTATTGGAATGTGGAATTGCAGGAAGGTTAGGCCTACCCCACCCACCCCCGCCTGGAGTATTAATGATAATACTCTGGCCCTTTTTGACTTCAATAGTACACCGTCCCGGGAGTCCTACCGTACTGCCGTCAACGTATCTTAAGGAGTTTGATCCACACTTGCCGTTGCCGCCTCCAGCTGCGCCCTTTGGAGGAAACTTTCTTCTCTCGGATTGGATAGAGACTTGAGCATCTTCCAGAAATAGGATTTCTCTGGTGACGCCGAGTCCGCCAGAGTTGAGACCGCAACCGCCTGAGCTTTCCCTGAGTGCTGTTTTTACCACGCGCAATGGATATGTGGTTTCCAAGGCCTCAGTAGGTGTGTTGGCCGTATTGGTCATATGAACCTGGACCGCGCTTGCACCATCTTTTTTAGAGGTTGCTCCCATACCACCAGCGATGGTCTCATAATATGTCTTTGTCTTCCAACCAATAGACAGATTATTCATAGTGCCCTGTGCCTGCGCTGGGATTTTCCCCGGAAGAAGATCGTTTAGGGCGAGGAGTAGGACGTCGACTATACGTTGGGATGTTTCCACATTCCCCGAGCTCACTGCTGCAGGGGCTGCCGGGTTGACCAGGGAACCCTTGGGGGCGATGATGTGGACGGACTCATAGCATCCGTGGTTGGGCGGGATATCGTCAGGCAGAAGACATCGCAAGACATAGTAAACGGCTGACTGGGTCACACTGAGGGGAGCGTTGGCATTTCCGTGGTGTTGAGGAGCGGTTTTACTAAAGTCTGCCACAAATGAATCTGCGAAAAGCCTGATCCTTACGCTGATAGGGATGGGGTGGTCCTGGCCATCCAGATAGTCTGTTGCACTTGATTCTCCCTTGGGCAGGTTTGATGACATATAGGTCTTTACCCGTCGGGCGGCATATCCAATAATGGCTTCGACAAATCCGTCAAACGCCTGTTCTCCATAGCGCCTGATGAAATCGGTGCATCTGGAGATCCCGAGAGAGTTTGCACCCCCCTGGGCATTCAAATCGCCGATTCGTTCCTGGGGGTTCCTGGTGCTATCCTGGAAGAGCTTCAAGACGTTTTTTTGGATGATGCCGTTTCTGGCAAAGTGAGTAGGGGAAATGATTATACCTTCCTCGGAAAGTGTACTACTGAATCCAGGCATAGATCCAGGGATTTTTCCTCCCACGTCGGCGTGGTGGGCACGATTTACGGCATATCCTTTGAGTTTTCCTTGCCAGAAAAAAGGGGCGATCAGGGTAATGTCCGGAAGATGAGACCCGCCGCGGTAGGGGTCGTTTACGATAACCTGATCACCTGGGTTCAACTTTGGGAAATCATTCATAACGGCTTTTACAGCCGATGGCATAGCACCGAGGTGTACTGGGATGTGTTCGGCCTGGGCAATGAGACGGCCCTTGGCGTCAAAGAGCGCGCAACTTTCATCAAGTCGTTCCTTGATGTTTGGAGAAAAGGCGGTTCGTCTAAGATTTGCCCCCATCTCTTCAGGTATGGCTAGGACGAGATGCTTGAAAACTTCCAGCGTTACGGTGTCAATGGTAGCCGTTTTATTCGACATCGAAAACTCCTGCCAAGCGGGGGTCAGAGACAATCGGCTCTGCCGTGGTGTTCTCCGTATAAAACTGTTATATTGGTTAAATTTGTTAGATTCATTTTATTGGTTAACCAATAGAACCAACTTAACTAATTGAACTAATTAAACCATTTCAATACAGAAAGATGCCCACAAACAATCCCTTTCTAGGGGTGACCAAAGTCGGGCCCTCTGGACCCGGATATTTACGAGACCGTTATCTTTAAACAGCCGTTTTCTTCTGTAGTGATCTTACAGCCCGGAGGCACAAAAATGGTGCATCCCTCATCTTCAATTACAGTTGGCCCATGAGCTAGAAAGGATTGCCAGAGTTGCTTTCGTTTGTATACTGGAGCGACTTGGCGGCCGGAAGGAAGAAGGATTTTTCTCTTATCAGAAGGAGGGCTTGAACCTTGTTTCTCTATGCCTGGCAGTTCCAGCTTCTCTCTTGTTGAGATGGCCGAAAGTCTTACTGCTACGACTTCTACAGAGATGTTGTCTAGAGTGTATCCATATCGGTGTGTGAAGGCTTTGCAGAAGCTTTCGGCCATGTCAATATTTTTACTGTAAACTAGAGGCATATGAAAGCTTTGACCTTCATAGCGAAGATCCAAGAGGGGGCAAAAGCGGATTTTTTCGACTTTCAGCCCCTGGCGTTTAAAGGAGTTAATCGCCTGTTCCTTGAACTTATCTAGCATTTGTTCCACGTCCTGTTGTGCTGATGCGTTCCATGGAATGAGGAGGCTTTTTCCAAAGTCGAGTCTTATGTCTGAAAGAAGAATTCCTAATGCGGAAAACATTCCAGCCAGAGGAGGGATGATGATTTCTCTTATGCCGAGGGATGTGGCAAGCTCGGCTGCATGAAGAGGGCCGGCGCCACCGAAGGCAAGAAGAGTGCAATCTCTTACATCAATACCCTTTTCTACGGTGGCTTTGCGAATCCCTCGTAACATTGTGGCATTGACGACAGACCGGACTCCCAATATCGTTTCTTCCATTGCGAGACCCGCATTCTTTGAAAGGGTGTTGAATGCCGGCCTGGCCTTCTCGCAATTCAGTACTATTTTTGAGCCGGAAAAAGAGATGGGAGAGAGTAATCCTGACAGGACATTTGCGTCTGTTACAGTAGGTTCTGTGCCGCCCATATCGTAGCATGCAGGGCCTGGGTTTGAACCCGCACTTTGAGGCCCTACACGCAGGGCACCTCCTTTATCCATCCATGCGATAGACCCTCCACCAGCCCCGACCGTAGTAATATCAAGGATGGGGATTCTGACAGGGAGAGCATCTATTTTTCCTTCGTCCGTCCACAATGGGGCGCCTCCTATGATAGCCGAAAAGTCAGCACTTGTGCCGCCCATATCAAACGTGACCAAGTTCTTCATTTTCATATTATGGCCAAGAATAAGACTGCCGGAAACGCCACCCGCCGGCCCGGACAGGAGTAATTCCACAGGATAGATCTCTGGTGATGTCGCAACACCACCGCATGATTTCATTAGATAATAATCGCTAGGTCCTCCTGCAGCACGTATGTCCTCGCGGATATTGTTTACATAGGTGCCAACCATAGGCTGGACAAAGGCATTAATAGTGGTGGTAGAAGCCCTTTCAAACTCTCTAAACTCGGGGATGATCTCCGAAGATCTGGAGACGGGGAGTTGTTTTTTCTTAAATTCCTCTTCCAAGACTATTTCATGAATTGGATTCTTGTAGGAAAAGAGAAGGCAGATTGCTACAGCTTCTGCTCCGGCCCTAATGACCTGATCGACTAGATTGCCGGCAGCCTCTTGTGACAGCGACAAGATAATAGTCCCATCAGGAGCAAGCCGCTCAGGCGCCTCAAAACACAGGTTGTGGTTTACCAAGGGATCTACTTTAGAGCAGTCAAAATCATACAGTCTTGGCCTTTGTTGTCTGGCAATATAGAGAAGGTCTTTGAACCCTTTAGTTGTAACAAAGGCGATCTTTGCCCCTTTTCTTTCCAAAACAGCGTTAGTAGCTATGGTAGTGCCATGCGAGAAAGAGGAAATACGCGGGAGGCTTCTTATGATTTCAGCTACGGCGTGATCAGGACATTTGGGCGTGGAGAGGACTTTCCAACCTCTGATCGTGCCTCCATACAGCGTAACAACATCCGTAAAAGTTCCTCCTATATCAGTGGCTACTCTCATTATTCAACTGGTCGGCGAATGTAGGTGGACGGACAATGTGTCGGAAGGTTGCTGATTTAGACTTAATTTTCTCGTTTCTTTTTCTCCTTATAGCGAGCCCTTAGTTCCTTACGTCGTTGTGCCCTGGTCTTGCCTTCTTGGAACCGCCTTTTTTCCTCGCTTGATTCAGGCATGATTTCTGGGACCCTGGCAGGTTTCCTGTTTTCGTCCATAGACACCATTGTAAGATATGCCGAGTTGGTATGGCGAATATTTCCAGTCATCAGATCCTCGGCTTCAACCCTGACTCCCACTTCTATGGATGTGCTTCCCGAATAGTTTATTGCCGCACGAAGGATGAGCAACTCTCCAATAAATACAGGTTCGTAAAAATCGAGTCTATCCATAGAGGCCGTGACAACATTGGTTCGGCAATGGCGTGTGGCTACAATCCCCGCTGCCGTATCAATGAGCTTCATAATGCTCCCACCATGGACATTGCCTGCCTGGTTTGCATCTGGGGGAAACATGACCTGAGCCATTTGAACCTTAGACTCAGATATTCTCTTTTGGTGTGCCATCTTCTTTTACCTCGTAGTTCCTGAACTCCGCTATGACCTGCAATGGAAGATAAGCAAGTAGAGTTGCCGAGTCAACAAAAAAAGTATTTACACTATGGCAAATGTTTCGATCAATTATTGAGTCGTTGGCCTATTTGTGATAGATACTCATAGAAGGAAATGTTATGAAAAAAAGTTTCATTTTATTTTTAGTATTGATGGGCCTTGTTTTTGGCTATTGGATGGCGCAGGAAAACAGGGAGCTTTTTGAATTGCCACATGACTCAGGCCCATCTCAGGATCAAGTTCTGCACGGAACAATAGATGTGAGGGAACTAGAACGTGGGATGGATACATGGCAGGTAAAAGAACTTTTTGGTTCTCCTGATGCAAGGCGTGTGCTTGCTGATACCGGGGAAACAAAGAAGGAAGAGTGGAGGTATGGTGAAAGGTATCTCTATTTTAGGGACGGGTTCCTTTCATCCTGGAAGGAGTAAAACATTATGAGAAATATACTGGAGAGGGCCTTGCGGAAAAGCAAAGCCGAATACACGGAAATCAGAATTGAAAGTGTGGTTTCCTCTTGGGTGAATTTTAGAGGACAAGAACTCGATAGCATTGGTTCATCCAAGATATTGGGGGGCATAGTAAGGGCCCTTTTTAAAGGTGGTTGGGGTTATGCAACATTTAACGATCTTGGTGATCTTGACCTCAGAGTGGTAGAGGCCTTTGAGTCTGCTAGGTTAGTTGGAAAAGGAGAAAGTGAACTTGCTGAAGTGGTCCCTGTGGTTGATGAGATAGAGGCAAGCCTGGAAAAGGATTTTCGTCAAATCCCCTTGTCTGCCAAAGAGGGGGTCATTGAGGAGTACAACACGATTATCCTCGAATATGATAACAAGGTTGAAACATCGAATGTTGGCTACAGAGACAGTTTCAGAAAGATTTGGTATATAAATTCGGATGGGACTTATATTGAGGATGAGCGGCCTGATGTAGGTGTTGTGATGTCGGCCATGGCCAGGGAAGGGGCCAATATCCAGCAGGGTTTTGAAAGTGTTGCCGGAGGTGCAGGGTTTCAGATTGTGGAAGGCTTGCAGGAAAAGGCGGAAACTGCGGCCAAGCGTGCTGTGGAGTTACTCACTGCGCCGCCTGTTACCGGGGGCAAGTACCCCGTAGTGATAAACCCAAAGTTAGCAGGGGTTTTTGCGCATGAGGCCTTTGGTCATTTAAGTGAATCTGACTTTGTCTATGAAAATGAGCGAATTAAGGATCTAATGATACTCGGAAGGCAAGTAGCTTCTGAAAAGGTGAGTATCATTGACGATGGCACCATCCCAGGCCTTAGGGGTACACATAGGTATGATGACGAAGGTGTTAAAACCAGAAAGAATTACTTGATAAAGGATGGCATTCTAGCGGGTAGGCTCCATTCTAGGGAGACTGCCCGGAAAATGGGTGAAGAACCTACGGGTAATGCCAGGGCTATCAGTTACCAACATCAACCCATTGTTCGCATGACCAACACCTACATTGATAAAGGTAGTGCCTCTTTTGAAGATATGATAAGAGATGTAAAATTGGGACTTTATGCCGTTGACATGGTTGGCGGTCAGACGTCTATGGAAATGTTCACGTTCAGTGCCGCCTATGGTTACATGATCAGAGATGGGAAGTTGGCTGAATGTGTCAGGGACGTGGTTCTTACGGGAAACGTATTTGAGACATTGATGCATATTGATATGGTGGGTGATACCGTTGAATATCCGCCGGCAGGAGGTGGTTGTGGGAAAGACGGACAATCACCTCTGCCTGTAGGGTTTGGAGGCCCCTATGTCCGCATCCAGGACGTAGTGGTGGGAGGAAGGTCATAATGGCGGTAGATCAGTTGATAGAAAAGGCGATGAAAAAGGCTCAGGGCGCTCAGGCTTCCATGGTTCAAAGCGAAACCACTAATGTATCCTTTGAAAATGATAGGCTCAAATTTGTAAAATCTTCGCAGAGTACGGCAATGAGCATAAAGGTCATTGTGAACGGGAAGATCGGTTCATCTCATACCACCGATATAGATGATGTGGATGGGGTTGTGGAAAGGGCTTTAGAAGCTGCGGCCTTTGGAAGCCCGGCACATTTTGAATTTCCAGGGCCGCAAAAAGCCCGTGAGGTGGCGGTTTATGACAGTGCCGTATTGCCTGTTACAAAAGAGCAAATGGTAGATATCGGCGAGGAAATGATGACGCTGGTAAAAGAGTATAACCAGGATATCCTTCTTAGCGCAGGCGTAAGCAAGAGTGTTGGCAAGAGGGAATTTGCAAACTCGGCTGGTGCAAAACATGTTTCGGAAGGCACTAGTTTCAGCGCCGGCATCCAGGGTCAACTGGTGAGAGGCACTGATATCCTTTGGGCTGGAGATTCTTTTGGTTGGAAAAAGCGCGAGATTGACCACGTAGCCATCGCCCGAAAAACTATTAAGTTATTTCGGATGGCAGAAAAGATTGCTCCTATCGATTCAGGTGGTCTTCCAGTCATCTTTGCTCCTGAAGGCGTGAGTGTGCTTTTGCTTGCGCTAAATCTGGGTCTTAACGGGAAAAACGTGTTTCTTGGTTCATCCCCCCTTGCCGGGAAGGTGGGGGAAAGGATTGCGGACAAAAGGTTTTCTATTATAGATGATCCACTCATTGATTATGCAAGCGCAAGTGGTAGATTTGATGGAGAAGGTGTGCCACGCCAGGCTACACCACTTGTTGAGGATGGCATACTGAAAAGCTTTCTCTATGATCTGGACACCGCAGGTAGGGCAGGGTCAAAAACTACTGGCAACGGTGTTGGCTGTAATCCGACAAACCTGGTTATCAAGGGGGGTGACACCCCATATGAGGATATGATAAAAAGCACCAAGGAAGGTCTCATCGTTTATGATGTGCTTGGTTTGGGGCAGGGGAATCCGATTAGCGGTGAGTTTTCAGTCAATGTCCACTTGGGCTACAAGATAGAAAATGGTAAGGTGGTAGGCCGGGTAAAGGACGTTATGTTAGCGGGAAACACCTATGAGGCCCTCAGGGATATCGTTGCCATTGGTGACAAGGCCGAATGGGCAGGTGGTTCGCTGATTGTCCCGCCAATACAGATTGGAAAGCTGAGTGTGGTCGGGAGGTAGGCTATGGGGTTGCAGTGCTTGTCATGAGGTTTTAGTGATGTCCTCTTTTGCAAGTGATATGAGTAGATTGCAATGGCAGGCCTGTCTTGTTGGCTGGATTCTCCGGATGGTTATTGAGAAGATGCAAGATTGATGGACTCGTAAAAAGTCCACAAACAGACGACACAGTAAAAAGCTCCAGATGCAAGGCGCGCGTACTGTCCTCAAGCCACTTCAGTGGCG
>RCNB010001514.1_pt1 | contig 14593 bp, 15 predicted proteins | sample 2041321 | NCBI WGS metagenome assembly RCNB01 (sample SAMN09708232, study PRJNA481090) | Marine sediment metagenome, whole genome shotgun sequencing project. | reverse complement strand
TTGGATATTCTTTCATAGCTTCTTGAAATCCCTCTTCTATCATTGTTGTATAGGAATCACCCGGATCACCCATAATATCAAGCACAGTTCCTTTGACCTCTCCATATTTTTCTTTTAAAAGTTTTACAGTCGCTTGAGCAGCCATAAGACCCATAGTCTTGCAACCAGCGATTGATGTAAAATCAACAACACATTTGCTTATTGTTCTGTCATAAGCAATAACTGCAATGCCTGCATCGTGAGCACTGCTAACCCCAGCGCAAACTGCGGTTCCGTCAACAGCTGCGATAACGATTGCTTTGGGATTTTGGGTGATAGCATTCTCTATCTGGTTCATTTGTAGATTAACATCTTCATTGCCGGCAGTCATAACTTTACAAGTATACCCTGCATCCTCCAAAGAGCTCTTCACCATAGATGCAGCAGCTGTCTGCATCTCATCAAACTGATTAGGACATAGGTAATAAACTAGTCCCTTTTCACTTGCCATCACCGTTGTTGCAGAAAACACTAATAGAAATACACTCACAATACTAATAATAATAAATAATTTTTTCATTTAATAATACTCTCCTTTTATATTTTTTTAACTAATTCGATCCAAAACAAAATTCAATCCATAAATTACCTCCTTCTATGAAAACCAAGCGCAAGCTTTTTATCTATGGGGTTACATTGACTTTTCATTTTAATTTTCCCCATCTTTCAGATTTTCGACCACATTTATTTTTATGCTTGTTTTAGTATGCATTACAAAAGATACAATTAGAATTTCTGACTTTTCTTAAAAGTCCTTCCAATTCATCAGGACATTAGAAAGTAAACAGAAGGATCTTTGAAGTTATTATCCTATAAAATATATTTTTTCCCTAAGCTTAATAATATTATTACATTTAAAAGTATTTTAACCCGTAGCAACTTTTGCTAAATTAAAAAACCTTTTTAGCCCTCGAGATAATTTTTTTTATTTAATTACCTTAAGTTTTCCGAAAGCTTGTAGATAAATAATTTACGTTATTATAATCTGTTTCAATTATATTTAATTTTCTATATATTTTTTAATTCGTTTAACAGCTTCTTTAAGATTTTCTCCAGAATTTGCATAAGATATTCTTAAATAACCTTCTCCGTGGGGACCAAAAGCAGAACCTGGTATGGTAATCACATTCGCTTTTTCAAGAAATTCATTAGCAACCGTTTCGGAGCTTTTACCAAGTTTTTTTATATTTACAAATACATAAAAGCTTCCTTTGGGCTTACAACAACTTATCCCTCTTATACTGTTTAGCCCGTCAACAATAAGATCTCTTCTTTTTTTGTATACTTCTGTCGTTTTATCTATTTTATTAAAGATACTTAATGCCTTTACGGCTGCATATTGTGATGATGCATTCGCACAGGCCACTAAGTTCTCTTGTAATCTTGTCATCTTTTCAATTATTTGTTTGTTCCCTGCTGCAAATCCAATTCTCCACCCCGTCATTGCAAAGGATTTTGAAAAACTATTTATTACTATCGTTCTTTCCATCATTCCATCGATAGAAGCAATAGAGTAATGTTTGATTCCATCATATACAAACGTGCTATAAACCTCATCTGATATAACTAAAAGGTCATATTCTTTTGCTAATCTTGCTATATCTTTCAAGTCATCATAATTTAAAACTGCACCAGTTGGATTATTAGGAGAATTTAACATTAAAATTTTAGACCTATTTGTTAACCTTTTTTTTATACTTTCTGTAGATATTTTAAATTCATTCTCCTCATATACAGGCACTGAAATCGGTTTGCCACCACAAAATTTAATTTGAGAAAAATAATTAAGCCACTGGGGGTCCTGCAAGAGAACTTCATCTCCAGGAGTAATTGTAACCAAAAGACAAAGTGCTAATGCACCCATTCCACCTACGGTAACAATAATTTCGCTTTCGGGGTTAACAGACAAATCATATCTATTTAAATGTTTAGCTATTTCAGTCCTTAGTTCAATTATCCCTGCATTTGCAGTATAGCGAGTTTTACCTGAATGTAAGGCTTTGCATCCCTCTTCTATTACTTCTATTGGAGTATTTAAATCGGGCTCACCGATGCCTAAATTAATGGATCCAGGAAAATTTTTTGCTTTATCAAACATAGCACGTATTGCACTTTTTTTTATTCCAACAGCTCTTATATTTAAAAAATTTTTCATACTAATTTTTACCTTTTTTATATGATAATAAACTCTTACATATAAATTTAACTATTTATATATTCGAGTTTCTCCTATTTAACCTTTACTATCATCTCTAACTCCACAGGAATGTTGCCTGGCAAAACTGAAGTCCCCAAAGCAGATCTAGCGTGTTTACCTTTTTCACCAAATATTTTAACAATCAACTCTGAAGCTCCGTTTATCACCTCAGGTTGTCGATAAAAATCAGAAGTACTATTTACATAACCTTTAACTTTAACAATCTCATCAATTTTATCTAAGGATCCAATAACTGATTTTATTGCAGCTAAACAATTAATTGCACATATTCTTGCAGACTCATATCCTTCTTTTAAACTTACCTCTCCGCCTATTTTCCCTACATAAATAAACTTCCCATTTTTTATAGGACCTTGACCGGAAGTAAAAACTAGATTACCAATTTTTTTAGCAGGTATATACTCAGCCACTGGTTTAGGTGCTTCTGGTAGAATCAAACCAAGTTCTTTTATCTTATGCTCAATTTTCATTAATATTCACTCTCCATATTAATATTATTTATAATCCTAAAAATTCTTTAAATGCAAAAAAGAAAAATTATTTTTATTTTTAATTCTCAAATATTTTTTTATTATATTTTTTCATAATTTCCCTCATCCTCTCGATTACTAGATCTTCTTCTCCCTCACCAAGCATATGAGGATTAAAGGTTAAATAATTTTTTTCAACAACAACTGCAATACGAGGGTTTCCCTGATATAGCTCTTTAGCAATATCCTCTTTTGTTAATCCTAAAATTTTTTCGTCAAATTTAACATAAACACGAGGAATTGTAGCAGGCTGTGTTAAAGGTTGTGTAGGATATCCTTGTAAAACTTGAACATGTGGAATACTCCCAAGACCTTTAAAAATTCGTTGAGCTTGTTTTTCCCATTTCTCTATTCGTTTTTGATGGTTCTCTTTTAAATATAACTCAATAGCTTTTACAAATCCCATAATTGTTTCTTTGTCTAATTTCATTGGCCTTCCAATAGCATGGTGTGGATACCCATGTAAACGACAAATATCAACAATATCTTTTTTACCTAACATTAATCCACTGGATTGCGGGCCACGAAAATCCTTTCCTCCACTAAACAAAACAATATCTGCATCCATTCCTGTAAATTTTTTTAGATTTCCCAGAGGAGGTAACTCTGCTGCAGCATCAACTATCACAGGAATATTTTTTGCATGAGACATCTCAATAACTTTAGTTAATGGAAGAGAAGCTTCCAGCATTTCTGATTGAACAAAAAAGGCTACTGCAGCTGTCTTTTCCCCTATTGCAGCTTCAAGCTCCCAAGGATGTGTTTCAATAGCATTCCCAATTTCTATAAGTTTAGCTCCAGCCAATATCATTGCCTTATCATATGGATTACGGTGGCATCGCATTATGATTATCTCATTTTTCATACCTTCCGTGTTAGGAAGCGCCTTTATGTCTTTTTGTTTAGAGCCGGCCATACATGCAGCAGCTGATAGTGTTAGGCCAGCGGCTGCTCCCGCGGTAATTAGTGCTGCTTCGGAATCAACTAGTTTTGCGATATATTTACCTGTTTTTTTTATTAATTCGTCGATATCTATAAAATCTTGCGAAGCAACCTCCATTGCATTAATTACTTCTGGTGAAATTAAAGAACCACCATATACGGTATAAGTACCGGCCGCATTAATAATCTTTTTTACTCCCAACGCATTATAATCAACCATGTTGCAACCTTCTTTCTATTATTTTAATTGTAATAAAATAGTTTTTCTATTTACTAGAACAATGAACAAATTAAAAACCTAACTTGTAGATCTGCAAAGATTTAGATACTGATGATTCTTTTCGCTTTCTTTATTTTTTTTCTTTCTGTTTATATTTTATTAGTATGTTGAAATATTTTTGTATATTTTAATAATGAATCTAATTTTTTAATTTATTTACGATAGTATTACTGACACTATAAAGAATACCTACATCAACGGAAAAAGATATGTACTGCACCCCTAATGAAACCCAAAACTTAGCCGTTTTTACATCATCTGCAAAAGTTCCCACTGAAACTTTATTTTCCCTACATTTTATAATTACCTCTTTCATCTTTTCTGTTACTAAAGGATGACTAACCTCTCCGGGAATACCTAAAGACTGAGAAAGGTCGTAGGGTCCGATAAAAATAATATCTATACCGGGAACTGATAATATTTCATCTAAGTTATTTATGCCTTCAACCCCTTCTATATGAGCAATAATTATCGTTTCATTATTTGCATACTTGAAATACTTAAATTTATCCATAGAAGAATAATTCGCTGTACGTACATACCTGCAAACTCCACGTTCACCTTGAGGAGAATACTTCACTGATTTTACTGCCCGTATTGCTTCAGCCTTACTATTAATTTGAGGAATTTGGATTCCTTGAGCTCCAATATCCAAAGCTCGTAAGATTATAGCTTCATCGTTATCACTTACTCTAACAACTGGTGTAACATTCACAGATTCGGCTGCTCTTATCATATTTTGAACATTTTGTATAGAAATAGGACCATGTTCTGTATCAATAATTACAAAATCAAATCCGGCAAATCCCATAATTTCCACTGCAGCCGGATCAGTAAATTTCATAAAGGGACCAAAAACATTTTTGCCTTCTTTTAATGCTTCCTTTAAATTATTTTTTTTCATTTTTCCCCAATACATATTTTTTATTATTTTTCAACTTGATATTTCTTTATTTTTTATTATAGCCCAACCTTTTAGATATCTTTCCACTTATTCTGACAATATTTTCTCTCAAACTCTTTTGTTTCTTAATATCAATCCGATATGTTGGACTAGAAATACTAACAGCAGCAATTACTTTTCCTTGATAATTTCTGATGGGAGCAGCTATACAACAAACATCTTTTTCGTTTTCTTCTCTATCCAAAGCAAAACCTTGTCTTTTTACTTTATCAAGCTCTTTTTCTAATTTTTCTTTATTATTTATAGTATTTTTAGTAAAAGATGCGTACTTTATTTTATCTGTAACCTCCTTTCTCTCATCCTTTGGAAGAAAAGCTAAAAGTATTTTACCTAAAGATGTAGAGTGTATTGGTGCTCTTCTTCCTACTTGAGATACCATTCTGATGTTTTGGTCGGGCTCTTCCTTGGCTAAGTAAAGAACTTCTCCTTGATCGAAAATACCCAAATGAACTGTTTCATTACATTGATTTACTAGTTCCTTTAAAAAAGGAATGGCTTCCTCTATCAGGTTAATCTTATGAAATTTAGCCATACCTAGTTCAACAAGCTTTAGTCCAAGTTGGTATTTTTGATTTTGAGGTTCTTGTTCTACATATCCTCTACTTTTCAAGGTATCTAATATTCGATGAACAGTGCTGGGATACATTTCTAATTTATTACTAATTTCTGTTATACTCATCAAAGAACCCTTTTGAAGCAAGGTTTCCAAAATGGAAAGGCTTTTATCTAAAACTTTTACGGGATAATTCGGATTTATTTTTTTCAATTTTTATTCTACCTTCAATTTTTAGTAATAGTCTTACCTTTGTACTCTCCCTGACCCTGCTCCTCCGGCTAAGTTTTTTACTTCTTCAACTGAAAGTAAAGGCAAGTCACCGGGAATAGAATGCATGAGACAAGATGCTGCTACTGCAAATTCCAGGGACTCTTTATCATTAGGTAAGTTATTAAAACCATAGATTAAACCTGCAGCAAAGCTATCTCCTCCTCCTACCCTATCTATAATGTTATGAATTTCATACTTTTTTGAAACAAGAAATTCTTTGTGGTTATTAAGCACTGCTGACCACCCGTTGTAATTTGCAGAATGGCTTTCCCTTAAGGTTATGGCAATTTTTTGGATATTGGGATATAAACCAAGAATTTTATCCGTAAGTTCTTGATATTTATTTACTTTAAGTTCTCCTGATTCTATATCTATATCTGCTTTGACTCCAAGAGACTTTTGGCAGTCTTCTTCGTTTCCCATGACAATGTCAGCATATTTAACCAATTCACCCATTACCTCGGGAGCAGATTTTCCATACTTCCATAACTTTTTCCTAAAGTTAAGGTCACAGGAGACAGTAATGCCTTTTTCTCTGGCTTTTTTTACTGCTTCTAGAGAAAGCTCTGAAGCAGAAAGAGAGATGGCTGGAGTAATTCCAGAAATATGAAACCAACTTGCTCCGTTAAATACCTTGTCCCAACTAATGTCACCAGTACTCGCTTCAGCTATAGCGGAATGAGAACGATCGTAGATAGCCTTGGAGGGTCTCTGATTGGCTCCAGCCTCTAAAAAGTAGATACCCAATCTGTTTCCTTTTCTCAGGATAAGCGAAGTATCTACGCCCTGCCTTCTTAATTCTCCGATACAGGCATCTCCAATTAAGTTATTAGGAATTACAGAAACATAGGCTGCATTCAGACCAAACCTGGCCAGTCCGACGGCTACATTTGCCTCCCCTCCTCCAAAGGTAGCTTCCAGAAGAGGACTCTGAAAAAATCTTTCCTGATTTGGCGGTTTAAGTCTTAACATTATTTCTCCAAAAGTAATATATTTTTTCACTTTTTTCTTCCTTTATAAAAATTATTTTTGTAAAAGGTGGATGGCAAATCCTGATACTTCTCGATCTATATAAACTGCTTTAAGTTTACCGTCTTTTTCTTTGGCAGTCTCGGGAAGAACCGAAATGCCTTTCATTTTTAAGTAGTTTATTGCCCGGTAAATATAGTTGGTAGATATGGAAATATGACCGTGCTTTCCCAAATATTGGTTCTTCATTATTTCAAAACCTGAACCGGTAAAAATAGAACTCGTTCCTTCTTTTATAGGGAAATAAAAAAGATTTGAAAGTTGGTTCGCAGAATCAAGGGCTTTGTCTTTATTTTCTTCATTTATGCCCAGATGAGTAAATTCAAAACCCAACATGGTAGAGACGGCTTCCTGGGTAATTCTGGTAATCTCATCAAAGTTACCTGATGATATGAGATCAGCTTTTACCATCCAACTACCTCCACAGGCAAGCACTTTTTTGTTAGATAGGTAAGAGGTTAAATTATTCAGGTTAATCCCTCCGGTGGGAATAAATTTTATCCCGGTATAAGGTGCTGACATAGATTTGAGCAGCGCTAATCCTCCTGATGCTTCAGCAGGAAAATATTTTACTACTTCAATTCCTCTCGTAAGGGCCATCTCAATTTGGGTGGGGTTATTTATACCAGGAGTAACCGGAATACCGTTTTCTATACAATAATCTACTACTCCTGGGTTAAAGCCCGGGGAGACAATAAATTTAGCGCCGGCAGAAACTGCTTTTTTTACCTGTTCGATAGTTAGCACAGTTCCTGCCCCGACTAAAAGATCAGGGAGTTCTCCGGTTAAGGTCTTAATTGACTCCTCTGCGGCAGAAGTTCTGAAGGTTATCTCAGCAATAGGGAGATCACCATCAATAAGTGCTTTTCCTAGAGGAAGCGCGTCTTCGGCTTTCTCGATTTTAACCACGGGGACAATTCCCAGTTCACCGATTCTTTCAAGAATATTATTCATCTACACTACCTCTTCCTTGTACTAACTTCAATTACTATTTTATTACAGTTATTACGTAAAAAACATTAAAATATTTTAGTATCTTGGTTGATTATAGTGATTAACTTAATATTTTACTAAATAATATATTGATATCATGGTTAAATGATGTATTTTATTTATTTATTTTTCTATATTATAGAACTTAATTCTATTTATTATCTTTTTGCATTATACATATATCGTATCAAAGTTGTCAAATAATTTTTACATTTCGTCTACGTCAACCTTTTTTCACGGGGAAGAAAATAATTTTTTTAGTAAAAACAATTCTACCGGTTTTGAGGAGACCCTGCTCCAGAAAGTTCTTGTAAAATATCAATCCATAGTTTACCATGATTAGGTCCGAAAGGCACCAACATGGTTACCTCTTCAACAAGAGAAGACTTTATTTCTTTTAAAATTTAAAATAACAGCTAAAACTGCAAAAGATAAAAAAAGATAATGAATAGGTCAAAATTAGACCTTTCTACTCTTTTATAATACAAACTATTTTAGTTATTCCGTTTTCAAATGCCCTATTCAAACTAGATTTACTGCCTAAGTCAAATGGGTAATATTAAATAGTTGATTTTCGGGAGATAATCATTATATATATCCCTCTTGTTTTTTAAAATACAAAATATAGTTACCGAATAACTCAGCTGATAAACCTGCCTCTTATCACATGAACTCATGACCTACTTTTCTGGCACGTATGGTTTTATCCAAATCAAGCCCTATGTTTATTCCAACTTCTACCAGTAGATTCCAACCAGCAGCAATTTCAATATAATTAGTGAAATCACCATATCCGGGAATTATTATAGTAGGAAATATCGTATTTCTGGTGGAAATCGCAACGACTTTTAGCCCTATCCCGTCTATAAGTATTTTTTTATAAACTTCTTCTTCGTCTTTAAAGGGATCAATAATTACAACTACTTCTTCGGTATCCATCACCTCTTCAATACCATGAAAAACATAGGTCCCTTCTAAAAAATCCGATTTTTTGCGGGCTATTTCATTTGTCTTAAGAGTTAATTCTTCTGCCACTCCATTATTCCTACCCGCAAAGTAAATAACTTGCGAATTTATTAAAGTTTTTATTATCTCTTTTGGAATAGGCATCTCTAATACCCGAGTTATTAAATTTCCAAGTTTATTTAGATCTGGTAGGGGCATATTATTTAATTTTCTGAATAATAAATCATAAAAAAGTGTTTGTTCTATCACTGATTTTGTGGCAGCTACTGCATTTTCTTTCCCGCAGGTTAACAGATATGATACATGAGCCTCATTCATTATTGGAGTCCCGGAATTGGCTACGATACTAATAATATTGTCATGATTTTGTCTTTTTAATTTCCTAATTAATTTTAAATCTTCTTTTGTTTTTCCGGAATTAGATGCTACAAATACCGTACTATCCAGGAGATTATATTCGAGTGCTTGAGTAGCACAATCTGTGTAAAAGTCCTTTGTATATCCTTTCTTTCGGGCTTCATACATAATCTTTTTTGCCGGGAAAATACGGGATGAACCTTCACCGGTAAAAAATATTCTTTCTTTTTTTACTTCTTTTTCATAAGATAATATTTTTTTTATATCAAGATGCTTGACTATTTCACCCGTCTCTAACATCTCTTTGATTAAAAAAAATTTATTATACTTATTGTCTTGTAAATTCATCTCTAATCTCCTATTGCTAAGTAACGACTATTTATGTTTTATAAAATTTAATTCACTATAGTCGGGGAGTTTGCCAACAAGCGGTTTGATGTATTTTATATATTCATCAGTCACAAAATTTCCTTGAGCATTTATGTATTTATCATCCATCGGTTTTATCTTTACAGCCACCTTATCAAGAGAAACAGTGCTTAATTTAATTTTATAGGGAGAGGAACTAACACGATGAATTGAAACCATAACACCTGAGACACCCTCTTCAGCTAATTTTATAGCTTTGACTCCACAATTATAAGCTTCTTGAAGATCGACCTTGCTCGCTCTATCTATAGCACACATGGATAGAGATTCGGTTATTTGGAATTCTCCCCTATAATTAGTTTCTTGATGAATCAACTTATGCAAATTTAGTGCTGCACTCCCACCACCCATCGCACCAAATTCCATATCGGAAAAATTATCCTGTAATTGAAGGCTGGCTACAAAACTATTATCTTCCCAGAGGATACCTTCACCACATATTATGGAGACCCATCCATTCTTTTTAATACACTCTTTGACATCTGATATAAACTTTTTTTTGGATAAAGGTCTTTCAGGTATATAAATAAGATGAGGTGCATCGGCTGCTTTTTTTTTGGCTAATGCCGTAGATGCTGCCAACCAACCTGTGTTTCTGCCTACAGTTTGTAAAATAACATACTTATCTACGCTTTGCATATCTCTGGCAAGTCTTCCTGCTTGTTGAACTGAAAGACAAACATATCTTGCTGCAGAGGCAAAGCCCGGAGAATGGTCGGTTTCGCAAAGGTCATTATCTACGGTCTTGGGAATTCCAATTCCACTTAGTTTATAATCATTTTTTTTACAATATTCCTCTATTTGCCGAATGATTTCCATTGAACCATTGCCGCCGATAAGGAAAAAATAATGTATGTTATATTTTTTAAGTTGTCCCATTATACGAGAAAAATCTTCCTGCTTTAATATATATCTACAGGAGCCTAAAGCAGAGGAAGGAGTTTTGCATAATCCCTCAATCACTTGAGGGTCTTCTTTCTCTAAATCAACAATTTCGTCGTTTATAAATCCTATAATTCCATATCTCATACCAAGAATTCTATTAATTTTATTAGATTTGAGGCCTTCTTGAATAAGACCGCAAAGACTAGAATTAATGACCGAAGTCGGACCTCCAAATTGTCCTATAATCGCATTTCCTTTCATAAACCACTCCATCTTTTATTTAATTTTTTAGAATGCAATTTACTTTTTTCGAATTCTTTTTCCTTTATTTATATTTATCACCCATCATTTTCTATTAGGAGGCATCTTGTTCTCTTATAGATTTATCCAACAAGCTCCTATTTCTGAGCTTTCCACACATAAATTAATGAATTTGACACCTCTTGTGCCATCTTCAAAGGTAGGAAAATCAACTTCCTCCTGATTCTGGTAAGGTTTTCCTACCTTTTTGGCCAGTAAAGCATCGGAAAAATTAGAATAGATATTGGCAAAAGCCTCATATACACCCTCGGGATGCCTTCCGGGGAGTCGAGAGACCCTTAAAGCCAGAGGATATAAATTATCTCTTCCTCGAGATAAAATCTGAACTGGTCGGCCAAAATAAGTAACTTTTAAGTAATCAGGTTTTTCTTGCTCCCATTCTACAGATCCTTTTTCTCCCAAGACACGGATTTTTAAACCATTATTGTACCCGATAGCAACCTGCGAACACCAGTAAATTCCCCGAGCTCCGCTGGAATATTTGACTAAAACCTCTGCATTATCGTCGAGCGCTCTTCCTTTAATAAAAATATCTAAATTAGCACAAAGAGAATCGATTTCCAATCCGATTGTATATGAGACAGTGTTTTCTATATGGCATCCGATATCCGCTACGCAATTAGATTTTCCGGAATATCTGGAGTCAGTTCGCCAGGATGCCTGCTTGTTCCCTTCTTCTTTCTCTACCGACATAGCCAGCCACTCCTAGAGATATTCTCCCATTACCATCCGAATCTTCCCAATCTCACCCCTACTAATTATTTCCCGAGCATGTTTTACCATAGGATAACCGGAATAAGTATAAGTTATACAACAAAGTAAATCTCTTTTCAGTATATTCAAAATCTTTTTCAGTAGTTTCCCTTTTAAAATATAAAAATTTTCTGAAGTTTAAATCTTACCTAATTTGATTTTTTACACATCCTTTTACAATTTTTATATTCGGGGAATGACCTATACCAACAGTTCCTGCTGTAAATAAAAAATTACTATATTTAGTAGTTTGTGAATAATGTCCTCCAGATTTATCTACTAGATTTGTAAAAAACGGTTTTTTATTTATTTTTTTCCCCATAAATTATATTTTACTCTAAATATATAATTATAGTAGATTCCACGATTGCCAAAGATTTCGAAATCCTTTTATTATCAATTCCTCTTCTCCATCGGCTAGACAAACGGGGTTTAATAAAATTACACCTTCACGTAAACTAAATTCCTGTACCCATATTGGATGTTCGCCAAATTGAAGGCATTTGGTAATTTCATAAGCATTGTGCATAATTTTTCTTTCATCAAAAAGTAATCGAGCTCTAGGAACTGGTCGGTCAACTTCATCAAATTCAGTTTGGGTTGCTTCTATGTTATTTAATTCATTCAATTTTGATACTAGATAGTGAATTTTCTTATTCCATTTTTTATGTTCTATACTGTGATCTTTTTTCAGATAGATTTCTAAAGCAGTAATTAACCCTATAATTTCTTCTTTGCCAATTTTCAAAGGTCTTCCAATACCATAACCAGGACCGGCTTGTAAACGACAAGCTTCTACCAGGTCCTTTTTTCCACAAAGAAAGCCTGTACCGGGAGGTCCAAATATATGCTTTCCACCACTTGTTACAAGTAAGTCAACACCCATCGCTATGCAATCCTTTAATCTTTTAAATGGAAAATTTATTAATGACCCATCGACAATAATTGGTATTTTATGCTTCTTTGCAATTTTTATAACATCTTTTAAAGGAACTTCCCCGTTTCGGTTAACCGTTTCACCAAATGTAAACAATATTGCAACAGTATTTTCATTTATTGAATTCTCAATTTGCTCTGGATAGGTTTGGTAAGGAATACCGATTTCTATAAAACTCACTCCGGAAGTCCTGATAGCTTGATCGTATCCTGTCCGCTGCCCTTTTTGGATAATTATTTCTTTTCCCTTTGCTGCTTGTGGTAATTCCGATATCAAGGCTATATTTGTACCAGTAACACACGCTGCAGCCGAAAGCAAGAGCCCACCTGCTGCACCTGATGTTACCAATCCCGCCTCTGCACCGGTGATTTGGGCAACAAATTCCCCACAACGTATATTTAATTCATTCATATTAACATAAATTTTTGAAGCCTCGTTCATTGCACGAAGCACTTCTTTGCTAAGTATTGAACTACCCACTCGTGAATTATTTCCTGATGCATTGATTACTTTTTTTATTCCTAAACTTTCAAATGTAGCCACAATAACCTCCTTTTTTGATTGTTGAAAGGAATTATAAATTTTCTAGTCTTAAAGTACTAACTATTATAGAAATTATAATTTTTCCAATCAATTAATATTTTTTCTTATTTTATAGAAATCATCTGTAAGTGGTGACTTTTTTTCTCTTTTTCTCTAAATATCTCAATTAAAATTTTAATCTCTTTAAATTAACACTCTTTTCAAAGCTCCCGGCTCCCTGGTTTAACTGCCACAATTCCTTTTTTGCATAAAGGGCAATCCTCGGGAAGATATGTCTTTATATCTATAGTCAGGAGCTTTTCGGTCTTTATTCCAAAATCTACCTTCCCTCCACTTCGATCAATTAACACTCCTACCCCTACAACTTTTCCCTGTCTTAATTTTATAATATCTATTACTTCTCTTACTGAACTTCCGGTAGTAGTGACATCTTCTACTACTAATATTTTTTCTCCCTGGTTTATCCCAAAACTACGCCGTAGGGTCATTTTGCCATTTTCTCTTTCGGTAAAGATTGCTCGCACCCAGGGTCCTAATACTCGCGCCATCACGTGAGCCATAATAATACCCCCGATGGCAGGTCCAACAATTACATCAATATCATCCCCCCTAAATTTTTTCCCCAATTCGCTGCATAGGCTATGCATAAATTTAAGGATGTTGCATGACCTGAGCACATTGGATATAAGTATCACTATGTACTCCTGAGGTTAACTTAAAATGACCTTTCTGAATAGCTCCTGCCTGTTCAAATTTTTTCATTACCTCTTCTGTTTTAATAATCATCTTTTAATTTCCCTCCATTTCTCTTAATATTTCTTTTGCGGCCTGTACCGGATTAGCGGCATTTCTTATCGGTCTTCCTACTACCAGAAAATCAGCTCCCAATTCTATGGCTTCCCGGGGAGCCATTATCCTTTTCTGGTCATAGGGAGATTTACCCGCATAAAATCTCAAACATAGCTTCGAGTGCCGTATAAGACACCCGTAAAAACTTCTTGCGTCTTTATATTTGATACACTGTAATTTCTTAAAATATGATAAAAGTGTAATTTAAGGACTGTATACTGACATATTCTAACATAATTACTGGGGTCAATCTTCATTGCTGACAAATTAGATTTATTTAATTGTCAGCGGTAAAGATTTGCCTCTGAATTTTTCCGTATTTTAAAATATAACAAGGTTTTTTTCTATTTCAGGGTAAATATTATCGATTTGTTTTTGAATTTCAATAGTTTTATACAATGCTGTAACAATACGACAATATCGTGGTGCATCGTCTATTATTCTGTCTTTTCTGTCTTTTAGATATTTGTGCAAGACCGGATAACCGCCAATATGATAATCCCAGACTTCCGGTGTAACACCTTCAAAATATTTTTCTTTATTAATATAGATACGCTGCTCATTTTCCTCATAAGTTACTTTTTTAATCCGGTCGTTATCTCCGGACCCCTGGTACTTGGCAATGGGCGAATCGAGTTCCGAATTTTTGAGCAAGTGCAGAGCAGTTAATTCTTTGCCCAATTTTCCCATTTCTATGAATAGATCATAATTCGAAGTGAACGGTACACGCGG
>RCNB010001513.1_pt1 | contig 14595 bp, 14 predicted proteins | sample 2041321 | NCBI WGS metagenome assembly RCNB01 (sample SAMN09708232, study PRJNA481090) | Marine sediment metagenome, whole genome shotgun sequencing project. | reverse complement strand
ACCCGTATCCTGATAGGTGGCATTGATTCCCAAAAAGAAGTCTTCCCCAATATTGAATCCACCAGTATAATCTATCTGGAAGAGCCCTTTGATGTCTGGTTCTACAATAGCACCATCTTCAAGGATCTTGTCAATTCCCTGTTTTCCATACAGAAAATTTAGAAATTGACCTGAGTATCCAAGTTGAGCACCAAAACTCAGATCGCTTACTCGGGCAGCGGATGTAAAATCGGTCTGATTTAAAATGGCTACCATGGCTGACCAGTCATTCCCTAGATCGAAGTCCGCCTTAAGACCTGCATGAGAAAAAGGCCCAAAAGAGAACATATAGGATGTACTGTAGTTAAAGTTTGCCACTGGCGAAATAACCTCGTAGCCTAAGAAGGTATTAAAATTACCGAGGGTTAGAGTCACTTTATCACTGACATTCCAATAGACATATAATTGGTTAACTACGTTAGTAGACCCTATGTCATTGAATACGGCATCTTCACCTCTTGGTCCAAAAACCAAATCGGCTGCAAAGCCCACTTTTTTGCCTTCATAACCTGCAATCAAATTGATCATACCAATTGCAAAGCCGGTATCATTGGCAAAAGATGAACCAGGAGCACTTGGAGGTATTTCTCCAATTTCCACACCAGCTTCTACGACAGGTACACTACTGTTTAAACCGTTAAAATTTGTTCTAAAGTAAGCGTCCACCGATCCACCAAAGGATAATTTCATTTTTTTCTCTTCTTCTTCTTCTTCCTGCGAAAATGCAGCCGATCCGAGCAATAACAATGCTAAAAGAAAGAAATTTTTTATGTAACTTGTATTTGTAAATAATTTCATAATTCAATGTTTTTGAAATTCCCATTTAGGGAACGCGTTAAATGTTATAAATTGATTTATTTGAAAATTTTACATAACGGAGCGTTCTGCCAAACGCTCCGTTAATTTTTGATATTATTAATGTTGATTCATTCTAAAGTCAGGGTAGGCGTCCATTCCATGTTCAGCTAAGTCCAACCCGTTTATTTCTTCTTCTTTAGGAACTCTTATTCCAACTGTTTTCTTAAGTGTAAAAATGATTATGAAGGCCGAGATACAGCAGAATACTCCTACTGAAGCAATTCCGGTTAATTGATATATTAACTGTTGCCCCCCTGCTAAATCTCCAAATATGCCTACTGCAAGTGTTCCCCAGATTCCGCATATAAGGTGTACGGTAACTGCTCCAACAGGATCATCTAATCGAATCTTATCAATTAGAGCCACGCCAAGTACAATTATCACACCGGCAATAAGACCTATAATTACTGCCTCGGTCGGCGACATAAGGTCAGCACCTGCCGTAATACCTACAAGGCCTCCCAATATTCCGTTTAGGAACATAGTTAGGTCCATATTCTTATACATAATGGTAGATAATGCTGCGGATGCAACACCACCAGCCGCTGCGGCCAAACAGGTAGTTACAAGTACAAGTGATGTAGTAGCCGGGTCTGCAGATAAAACAGAACCACCGTTAAATCCAAACCAGCCCAACCAAAGAATTAAAACACCCGCTGTGGCCATTGGAATACTGTGGCCCGGGATAGCATTTGCTTTCCCGTCCTTATCAAATTTGCCTATTCTGGCTCCTAAAAGGTAAATGGCTATTAAAGCGCCCCATCCACCAACGGAATGTACCAGAGTTGAACCTGCAAAATCATAAAAGCCACCTTCTTCTCCACCTAAGGTGGATAGGAATCCGCCACCCCACTGCCAGGAACCGGCTATAGGATATATAAGACCTACGTATATGATTGTAAAAATCATAAAAGAACCTATTTTAATACGCTCGGCAACCGCTCCTGATACAATTGTTGCCGCGGTGGCTGCAAACATTCCCTGGAACAGAAAATCTGTCCACCAGGTGTAACCTCCATCGGCGTATTCAGCTGTCATCCCATTTGCAGGTGGGTCAATACCAAAACCGGCAAATTCGAAAATACCCATTGAACCTTCTTCAAATCCGGGATACATTAAATTAAAACCACCTATGTAGTACATTAGTAATCCTGCCGTAATAATAAAGATGTTTTTAAAAAGTATATTAATTGTGTTTTTTTGTCTGGTGAGGCCAATTTCTAAAAAGGCGAACCCTGTATGCATAAAAAATACAAGGGCGGTACATACCATCATCCAAACATTATTAGCTGTAAATAATCCTGCTTCCATTTCTTTTAAGTATTAGTTAGTGACTTTTTAGTTGATTCCGGACTGGCCGTTTTCCTTGGTTCTTATTCGATAAGCCTGCAGGACATCGGAAACAAAGACCTTACCATCACCTACATTTCCTGTGTAGGCGGCTTCCAGCACTGTGTTTATGGTTCTTTCAAGAAACTCGTCAGACACCACGATTTCCAGATACCTTCTTTGAATGTCTGTGGTACTGTATGAAATACCTCGATAGACATGTCCTTCTTTTTCATTACCTACTCCAGTTACATCCCAGTAACTAAAGAAGTTTACCTCAATTTCATGAAGTGCGTTTTTCACATCATCAAATTTGGATTTTCTAATAATTGCTTCAACTTTTTTCATTTTTAAATTTTATTGTTGATCGCGACAAATATATGTTAAATAAATTAACACCCCTATAAAAAATAGGGGTAGATATCTAAGATTTATAATTATATGAATTTTACCCCCTTAATTTTAAGGGTAAACCATTAAAAACATAAAAAATTGTTTATTTGATTATTTTGTGAGGGAGTATTAACTAAACTTGTAGGAAAGCAGAAAAACCTGATTATTATTTCAATTATGAAGAGGCTTATAAATTGCTGTTAATAAGGCAAATAGCACTTAAATACCGGTGGTATTCATATTAATCTGGAAAGCCAAAGTCCCATTACAACAGCAAGAACCCCTACTGCAATACTGCTAAAAGTATAGAAGGAAAAGTGCAACAATTCCCCGGATTGAAGCAATTCGTGATTTTCTAAAGTAAATGCAGAAAAAGTAGTAAACCCTCCGCAAAATCCTGTAGATAGAATTAAGATTTGATCTTTTGAAAGTAGATTTCCTTTCAATGTGGTGCCCAGAAGAAAACCTATTATTAGGCAACCTATAATATTAACCAGGAATGTACCAAGGTAAAAATTCTGAAAATAATCGTTGAAAGTTTTGCCAACAATAAAACGAAGAAAGCTACCAAACCCACCCCCAATAAAAACAAGTAAAAACTGTTTCATACCCTAAAGGTAAAAAACTAAATGGCTTTTTTGTACTTGGTTGGATTTAAATCCAGAGGATAAATTTTAGTCAAAGATTGCTCTGAAATACTTTTCCTTATATTACTTACTCGCTTTCCAGCGCTTGATACGCTAAAAAATAAAAGTGCTGCATTCAAAAATATAAGAACAAAAAAAATAGTTAAAAAAGTGGTCATTTTAGAATAATGATATATTTGGTTAACGCAAAATTACTTCTTTTCTTATATTATACGAATGAAAAGCCAAATTTGTTGTGAATCACTAAATTTTTGTGGTGTTGGCAATAATTATGTTAATTTTTGAGGATGTACTTAATTGCAAATAAGAATACTACGAATATTATAAACACAATTCCTACCCACTTTACACCCCGGTAATTTTTAGCATGAAGTTTTTTGTCTTTTCGATAAGAAAAGATCAGGATCAATGTGAATAACAAAATAAAAACTACTGCAAATACTACTTGTCCTGTGCTAAACATATTTATTATTTTTACGCAAAACTAAAACAAAAAAACCATGAAAAGGAAAATTGCTTCTGTTGAACTTTTTCATAAATCTTTTGGCCTGGGCGTGTCCCACTCAATGAAGGCAGATCTGGGTGCTGCAAAGAACAAGTTGCGATTTAACCTTATGGACGAAGAAAATAAGGAATATTTTGAGGCTGCCCAAAATAATGATTTGGCAGAGGTAGCCGATGCTTTAGGTGATATGCTTTATATTCTTTGTGGAACTATTCTGGAACACGGTATGCAACATAAAATCGAGGAAGTATTTGAAGAAATACAGCGTAGCAATATGAGTAAATTAGGAAAAGATGGTAAGCCTATTTACAGGGAGGACGGTAAAGTGCTAAAAGGGCCAAAATATTTTAAACCAAATATTCAGGCTATTCTGGATAAATAAAATGGACACTAATCTTTAGTGCCCATTTCTTTTTGCTTTATTGGATTATAGTACTTTGTACCTCCATCCAAACTTATCTTCAATCTTGTTATATTGTATATCCAATAGTTGTTGTTTTAAGATTGACGCATACGAATTTTCAATTTTTGGTAATTCATAGCGTTCTTCTTTATAACCAAAGCCCAAAATTGGATTAATCACCGCCGCTGTTCCACTACCAAACATTTCTTTTAGAGAATTATTCTTTATACCATTAACCAGTTCAGACACTTTTATAGGTCTTACTTCTACCTCAATGCCCCTGTCTTTTGCTAATTCAATGATACTTTTTCTGGTTATACCATCTAAAATTCTATCGCCGGTGGGACAAGTAATTAGTTTGTTGTCAAATCGAATAAAGATATTCATTGTACCGGCCTCTTCAATGTACTCATGTGTGCTGGCATCTGTCCAAACCACTTGTTGAAACCCTTCTTCCTTCGCAAGGTTGGTTGGATAAAATTGTCCGGCATAGTTACCGGCGGCTTTGGTAAAACCAAACCCACCATCTGCGGCCCTGCTATATTTTTCGGCTATCTTCACTCTTACCTCACCTCCATAGTAGGATTGTGCAGGAGAGCAAATAATAATAAATTTATATTCTTCTGAGGGAGAAGCAATAATCCCTGCTTGGGAGGCTATTACAAAAGGACGGATATACAAAGAATTACCTATACCTGATTTTATCCACTTCTCATCTAATTGTAAAAGCTTTTTAAGACCATCAAAAAAGTACTCTTCAGGAAATTCAGGCATTGCAAGTCGAACACTTGATTTATTTATACGCCTAAAGTTTTCATCCGGTCTAAATAACCACACACCACCTTGATCGTCTCTGTAGGCCTTCATCCCTTCAAAAACTGCCTGACCATAGTGAAATACCCTGGAGGAGGGTTCCATTTGCAAAGGCTGATAAGGAATTATTTTGGGAGTTTCCCATGCACCATTCCTATAGTCGCAGACGAACATATGATCTGTAAAATATGCTCCAAAAGGAAGATCATCAAAATTAACCTTACTAATTTTAGATGTTTCAGCCTTCTCAACTATCAGGTTTTTTGCTACTGTATCCATTGAAATCACGTTTTCTAAGATTAAAATTAATCAATTATCACCTTTCATGACTTCTTTTTTCTAGGAAAAATCACCAGTTTTGTAGAAGTGTCATAAATATTATTAATAATGAAAAGTTTTAACATTATACTTGTGTTTTTAGTACTGTTAGTGGGTTGTAAGAATAACCAAAAGCCATCTGAAGAAAGTAAAAATGTCCAAAGTGAAAGGAATTATGCTTCATTTGGCAAGTTAATTGACTTCGAAGGCGCCATTGGCGGCGAAGAAATGCTAGATGAATTCCAGGCGCTTAAGGATGCAGATACTCTGGAAACAAAGTTTTCAGCCATAGTTACTGATGTCTGTAAATCTAAAGGTTGCTGGATGAAACTGAATTTGAAAAATGGAGAGGAAGTAATGGTGAAATTTAAAGATTATGGCTTTTTTGTACCTAAGGAAATAGAAGGCCGGGAAGTTGTTGTAAATGGAATTGCTTTTGTTGATAACATGAGTGTTGATGACCAAAGGCATTATGCTGAAGATGCTGGTGAATCTCAAGAAGATATTGCGCGGATTAAAGAACCTAAAAAAACTTTTGAGTTTGAAGCAAATGGGGTACTAATTGGGCAATAAGTTGACAAGAAAGATAGTTACCACAGGCGATGGTTCTAAAACCATCCAAATACAGGATTGGAATGAGCAATATCATTCCATGCACGGCGCCGTAAATGAGGCTTACCACGTTTTTATAGATAAAGGCTTTGCGCATTTGACCAATGAGGCCCTTAGTATTTTGGAAATTGGTTTTGGAACAGGTCTTAATGCACTCATTACTTTGATTGAGGCCGAAAAGAATAACAGACTGGTTGATTATACGGGAATTGAAGCATATCCGATAACTATTGAGGAAATATCACAATTAGACTATATCGAAACTTTAAAAGCTGATGCTTTTAGAGAGGCATTTTTTGAGATGCATAGCAGTGCCTGGGCAAACAAAATAAGACTTACACCGCATTTTTCATTTAACAAACAAAAAAAGGACTTCCGAGACATTTCTGACAGTAATCTTTACGACCTTATTTATTTCGATGCCTTTGGCGCCAGGGTACAACCAGAACTTTGGACAGAGACAATTTTTGAAAAGATGTACAATGCTCTAAATGAAAATGGAATTTTGGTAACCTATTCGGCTAAAGGTAGTGTGAGAAGAGCAATGCAAACCGTTGGTTTTGTTGTTGAACGGTTACCGGGGCCACCTGGCAAAAGGGAAATGCTGAGAGCCCTTAAAATATCCGTGTAAACCAATTTTATCAATAATTCATAAACGATACTGTTAAATCCAAATTAAACCTGATTGCCACAGGTATAAAAACCAATATCTTTAGCCAAAATTACGCGATGAAAGTTTTGATTACCGGAGGCACTGGTTTAATTGGGAGAGCGATAACCGATTTATGTTTTGAAAAAGGGATTTCAGTAAATTATCTTACTACTGATAAGTCAAAAATAAAAAACGAAACAAATTACCGTGGATTTTATTGGGAGCCAAAGACAAATGAGATAGATGTAAATTGTTTTGAAGGAGTTACGGCAATCATCAATCTGGCGGGGGCTAGTATTGCTAAAAGATGGACAGAATCTTATAAAAAGGAAATTCTATCAAGTAGAGTAGATAGCTTAAATACACTTTATATTGCTCTTAAAAATCTGAACCTGGAAGAAAGCATATCATTTATTTCGGCATCTGCCATAGGTATCTATCCAAATTCCTTACCTAATTTTTATACTGAAGAAGAAACAAGCTTTGATTCAAGTTTTTTGGGGGATGTAACTGAGATTTGGGAAAAGGAAATCGATAAATTTCAAATGCTTAAATGTACCGTTACTAAAATACGCATAGGTCTCGTTCTGTCATCGGAAGGTGGTGCATTGCCAAATATGGCCAATGCGGTAAGAAGATATTTAGGGGCTTCATTTGGTTCAGGTAGACAATGGCAATCGTGGATCCATGTGAATGATCTTGCCCGAATGTTCTTATATATAGTCGAAAATAAATTGTCTGGTGTTTATAACGGTGTTGCGCCAAACCCTGTTACAAATGCAAAAATGGTTAAAGAACTGGCCAAGGTTCTTAATAGACCTTTGTTTTTGCCCAATATACCTCATTTTGTAATGAGACTTATCCTGGGCGAGATGTCTTATCTGTTATTTGTTAGTCAGCGTGTGAGCAGTAAAAAAATAGAAAAAAAAGGCTTTAATTTTAAATTTAATAATATTTGCAGAGCGTTGGAAAATATATACTTAGAGGAAGTTAATGAGGATCATCTGGATGATGTATTGACCAAAGAATATGTATAGATTTTAACAAAGAACTAGGTAGCAAACTTTTGAACATCCTTCAATTAGGGTGTTTTTTTTGTGACATTTTGACATTTTTCAAGAATTGGCAGTACTTTTGCCATCCTAATTTGAGGTTTATATAAAGCTATATCAAATGAATAAAAAAGATAAGTCAGAAGAGATAAATGAAATGATTCCCGAAGAGCAGGAAATACAGGATGAGCTGGATTCGGAATCAGATCTAAATATGCACCAGAAAGAGGCAAAATCTATTGAAGAGCAATTACAGGAAGATCTGAATAAAGAAAAAGATAAGTTTTTAAGGCTTTTTGCGGAGTTTGAAAATTACAAAAAACGCACTACGAAAGAACGTATGGACCTTTTTAAAACTGCCGGTCAGGAAGTCATAGTAGCCCTGTTGCCTATCATGGATGATTTTGATCGGGCTCTAAAGGAGATTTCAAAGTCTACCGATAAAGAATTGTTTAAAGGTGTGAATCTTATTAGCAACAAATTCAAAGAAACGCTTAAATCTAAGGGTTTACAGGAGATAAAAACCAAAGAAGGCGATGTTTTTGACGCTGAAGTGCACGATGCAATTACTCAGATCCCGGCTCCTCACAAAAAACTAAAAGGTAAAATCATAGATGTTGTTGAGAAGGGATTTAAACTTGGAGATAAAATAATCCGACATCCAAAAGTGGTTGTTGGAAATTAAATTTACAAAAGACTTATGAAGCAGGATTTCTACGAAATATTAGGTATTTCCAAAAATGCTACAGCAGCCGAGATTAAAAAAGCATATCGCAAAAAAGCGATAGAATTTCACCCGGATAAAAATCCGGGAGATCACGAGGCAGAAGAAATGTTTAAAAAGGCAGCTGAGGCTTACGAAGTTTTGAGTGATCCAGATAAGAAAGCCAGATATGATCAATACGGGCATGCTGCATTTGAAGGCGGCGGTTTTGGCGGTGGAGGTATGAACATGGAGGATATCTTTAGCCAATTTGGTGATATTTTTGGCAGTGCATTTGGAGGTGGATTTGGGGGATTTGGAGGTTTCAGCGGTGGTCAACGCAGGATGAAAGGAAGCAATTTGAGAATTCGTGTTAGTTTAACCCTTGAAGAGATTGCTCATGGTGTAGAGAAAAAGGTTAAAGTGAAACGCAAAAAGCAGGCGGCTGGTGTGACCTATAAAACTTGCACTACCTGCAATGGCGTAGGACAGGTAACAAAAATAACCAACACAATTCTGGGTAGGATGCAAACGGCAGCTACTTGTAGCAGTTGCGGCGGAAGTGGGCAAATAATAGATAAAAGACCAAGTGATGCTGACGCTCAGGGCTTAAAAATAGTTGAGGAGACAGTTTCTATAAAAATACCACCGGGTGTAGAGCAAGGCATGCAGTTAAAAGTATCCGGTAAGGGTAACGAAGCTCCTGGTGATGGAATACCAGGGGATTTGCTGGTTGCAATAGAGACAATCGAACATGGATCCTTAAAAAGAGAAGGTGATAATTTGCATTATGATTTATACATAAGTATTTCGGATGCGGTTTTAGGCACTACAAAGGAGATTGATACCGTAACAGGTCAGGTTCGCATTAAATTAGAATCCGGGATTCAATCGGGCAAGATTCTGAGATTAAGGGGAAAAGGTATTACCAGTATAAATGGTTATGGTACAGGCGACCTTTTGGTGCACGTGAATGTCTGGACACCCAAGGAACTAAATAAGGAACAACGCGAATTTTTTCAGAAGATGCAGAATAGTGAGAACTTTGAACCTAAGCCTGAAAAATCTGATAAATCCTTTTTTGAAAAAGTAAAAGATATGTTCTCTTAATGAATTAAAGTTTTCTTTTTAAATAAAAAACGTATATTTGAATCAATATTGGGAAACCAATATTAATTTTCTTTTTCATAGCAATTTTTTTCCCATCCTTAATCCTTTTAAGGGTGGGTTTTGTTTTATATACGATTGAACAACTCAAAACATTGCTCTTTTTTTTAATGTAAAATTGATTTTGAGTCGATTAATTCCTTGGATTTAATACTGATGATCTTTGATCTTATCAGAAATTTAGGATCTATTTTTTCCCTTTATACACTATAGTATAGCATGTTAAATATGATTGATATAAGCTTTTATCGACACATCAGTGAGACTAAAAACAAAATGCAATGAATTACAAAACCATTTTAATGCATTTCTATATCTTTGAATCCTATAAAAAGAGAATAATAAAAGATACCAAACTCTAAGCTTATTAATATAGTATAGGCGGTAATTGTAATTTGTTCTTACTTAATTCAAAACTCATTTTGAACACTTTACAGATACAATCAAAATATAAAAAAAATAGCCTGAATGAATAATATTCTTGTTACCAGTAATGTCACTAAAAAATTTGGCAACCAATTTGCGCTAAATAATGTTTCACTGGCTATACCTAAGAATAGTATTTATGGGCTCTTAGGACCAAATGGTGCTGGTAAGACTACCTTATTAAGAATAATAAATCAAATTACCTATCCGGATTCCGGTGAAGTTATATTTGATGGAGAATTACTGCAACCCCATCATATTGTACATATTGGTTATCTTCCTGAAGAAAGAGGTCTTTATAAAAGTATGAAAGTTGGCGAGCAGGCACTATATCTTGCCCAGCTTAAGGGATTGAGCAAATCCGACGCAAAACAAAAGCTCAAGTATTGGTTTGATAAGCTGGAGATAGGTGATTGGTGGAATAGGAAAATTCAGGAGCTCTCAAAGGGTATGGCGCAAAAAATTCAGTTTATCGTAACAGTTCTGCATGAGCCTAAACTCCTCATTTTTGATGAACCTTTTAGTGGTTTCGATCCAATAAATGCCAATATTATAAAGGATGAGATTATAAAGCTAAAGGAAAAAGGGACATCTATTATTTTTTCAACTCACAGAATGGAATCTGTTGAAGAATTATGCGAATATATTACCTTGTTGCACAATGGGGAAAAGATTTTGGACGGCAGGCTTGAAGATATCAAAAAAGAGTATAAAAACAATATGTTTAAAGTAGGGCTTGAATTGGAAAATGGAGAAAAGTTTTTAGAACTGATTTCCGATAAATTTGATATTTCAAATTCTCATTATGATATGAACAGAAAGCAGTTAGACTTTACGGTTCAACTTCCCACAGATGATACCAGATCTTTTTTAGCATTGCTATCTTCAGAGTCGATCATTAATAATTTTGTGGAGACCATCCCTACCGTTAATGATATTTTTATTCAAACAGTACAACGCAAAAATGACCATGAATAAATTATCTCTTATCATTAAGCGCGAATATCTGGCCAAAGTTCGAAACAAATCATTTGTGATCATGACTTTTCTTAGTCCAATTCTGATGGTGGGAATGATCGTACTTATTGCTTATCTCACCAAGGTAAACGATAGTCAGAAGAGAATAATTGCGGTATTTAATGAAAGCGATTATTTCTCTACTGACTTCAATACGACTGAAAGAACTTCCTATATTTTTCTTAAAGATTTATCATTACAAGCCGCAAAGGATTCTACTTTAAGTCTTGGCTTTTCTGGTCTCTTACATATTCCTGATCGCAGCGACCTTGAAGAGGTAACCCAAGATTCTTACTTTTATTCAAAAGAATCTCCAAGTAATATCGTTCTGGATCCTTTGGAAGATATATTTGAGGAACGCTTAAGACAAAGGAAACTAATCGATATTGGGGTTTCTACAGAGGAATTTACTACAATAAATGACAGATTCGAAATTAATATAGCCACTTTTGGCGGGGAGCAGAATTTAAAAGGAATAAATGAAATGAAAGCCTTTATAGGCGGCGGTTTTGGTTATTTGATTATGATGTTTATTATAATTTACGGGGGTTTTGTAATGCGCAGCGTTATAGAAGAGAAAACGAGTCGTATTATTGAAGTAATAATCTCTTCTGTAAAGCCATTTCAATTAATGTTGGGTAAAATTATCGGTACTTCCTTAGCAGGAATAACGCAATTTGCTATCTGGATTATATCTGCATCCTTGTTATTGCTTGGGGTATTTTTGGTTTTTGGAATAGATCTGACAGGGCTTAGTGATCAATCTGGAATAGCTTCTAATCCTATGAGTAGTATTTCGCCTTTACCGGCAACGACAAATACTATGCAATTGTATGCAATCGAACTTCTGGAGATACCTTGGTTTATGCTTATTTCGCTGTTTTTAGTGTATTTTATTCTCGGATATTTAATTTATAGCTCTATTTATGCAGCTATAGGGGCAGCAGTGGATAACGAGACGGATACTCAGCAATTTATCTTTCCAATAATACTGCCTTTAATGTTGGCTATATATGTTGGATTCTTTTCTGTATTTAGCAACCCCAATGGCCCTATTGCTGTTGCGTTTTCCCTGTTTCCATTAACTTCGCCAATTGTTATGCTTATGCGTTTACCCGGAGGAATTGGAGAAGGCGGGGTTCCATTGTGGCAGGTAATTTTATCCATTGTATTCTTAATTGTAACTTTTATTGGTATCGTATGGCTTGCAGCTAAAATTTATCGGGTGGGAATTTTAATGTATGGTAAAAAACCTACCTATAAAGAACTATACAAATGGTTAAAATACTAATCATGCAAGATCAGCAACCAAGCCAGGTGGAGAAATTCATTCGGGAAGATGTTTGGGACTCCATTTATGACTTTTTAAACTGGGGACTTCATCTGGGTGAAGGGGAGCATTCAATTCATATAACAATTGAACTTTTACTTGTAATTCTTATTACTTTCTTTATTACCCATTTTGTATTAAATACCATAAGGAGATTTTATACAAATAAAATGGAAGGTGATGATAAATTAAAGTTCATAAGCATCTTTAAATTTATCAAGTATCTGGTCTATCTGGTAGTAATACTAATTACCCTGAGTGCGGGGGGCATAGATATAACACTTCTTATAACAGCTTCAGCCGCTTTATTTGTTGGATTAGGCCTGGCCCTACAAGAACTTTTCCAGGACATCATTGGAGGTATTTTTATCATTACTGATAAATCGCTTCAAGTGGGAGATATTGTTGAAACTGAGGGAAAGGTTGGTAAGGTAGTCGAAATAAAATTGAGAACTACAAGAGCAATTACACGAGATGATAGGGTGATAATTATACCCAATCACAAATTTATGAGTGATATTGTTTATAATTATACCCAAAACCATAATATTACCAGAGAGGAAATTAAGGTAGGAGTGGCTTATGGAAGCGATATTCAACTGGTGACAACTGTTCTGCTTTCCTGTTTGGCAGATGATAAAGAAATCTTAAAGATCCCGGAACCATTTGTTCTTTTCGATGATTTTGGGGATTCCAGTCTTTTATTTTCAATCCATTTTTATATTAATGACAGTTTTAAAGCTTTAAAGATAAAAAGCAGAATTCGATATATAATAGATTCTAAATTCCAAGAAAACAATATCAAAATCCCTTTTCCACAGAGAGATGTTCATTTATTTTAACAATAAAAACCTAAAACTAATTGATGAATTTATATAGTAAGTCTAGAGTAATAAAATGGTAAAACGAATAGGATTATTCTGGTTCTTACTTTTAGTAAGTGGAATTTGTTTTGCTCAAAGCACGGATATTTTGAGGGTTGAATATAGTTCACTTCCGAAAGGAGATTCGGGTACCAATGCATCACGTTTCCGATTTTTACTGAATGCACCTATTAAAGTTGGCTTCGATAAGTATCTGGTACTTGGCGGTGAGTTTAATCTTATTGATTTTGAAATCACTAAGGAATATCCATTTGATGCCAGTGAATTGAATACACTTTATGTCATTGATCTTAATGTGGGCTATATTTTTAAATTTAATGAAGACTGGCGATTTGTGGGTATTGTAACTCCAAGAATAGCATCTAATTTGGTAAATGGCCTTCAGGGAGATGACTTTTTATTAAACCTTACTGCAACTATGTGGAAGGAGAAAAAGGATATTGATAAACCCTTTAGATTAATACTAGGCCTAACCTATAATAGTACTACCGGTCTACCTTTTCCTCTGCCACTTGTTAATTATCACAAACGGTTTCACAGGTCCTGGTCTTACTCCCTGGGAATTCCAAGAACAGATGTTAGATATCACTTTAAAGATAAACACACCTTACAAATGGCACTATTTTTGGACGGTTACTTTGTAAATGTGCAAAATGACATTCTATTGCCGGATGGTGAATTTGGATCCTCTGTTTCACTTTCGGCGATTGTTAGCGCTTTTGGGTACCAATATAATATTAATAAGCGTATGTCTTTTTATGGAATTGGCGGAGTTACGCTAAACCAACAGGGTTTGCTCAGAAATAGTAAGAGGGAAAAAGTTTATACCTTAAATGATAAAAAGGCTGGAGGTCTTTACTGGAAAGCGGGATTTAAAATTTCAATTTTTTAATAATAAAAACATGTCAAAAATACTTGTTATAGAAGATGAAGCAGCTATCCGCAGGGTTTTAGTTAAGATTTTATCTGAAGAAAGCGAAATGTATGAAGTGGATGAGGCAGAAGATGGTTCACTTGGTTTGGAAATGATTAAAAAAACGGACTATGACCTTGCCCTTTGTGATATAAAAATGCCTAAAATGGATGGTGTTGAAGTCTTACAGGCAGCAAAAAAAATTAGACCGGAAATACCCTTTATCATGATTTCGGGACATGGGGATTTGGATACTGCGGTAAATACAATGAGGTTAGGGGCTTTTGACTATATCTCCAAACCACCTGATTTAAACAGACTTCTAACAACAGTGCGGAATGCGCTGGATAAAAAGGAACTTGTTCAGGAAAACAAGATCTTAAAGAAAAGAGTTAGTAAGGGCTATGAAATGATTGGCCAAAGTAAAGAGATCACCACTATCAAGGATATGATAGATAAGGTAGCACCAACAGATGCAAGAGTTTTAATAACCGGATCAAATGGTACCGGAAAGGAACTTGTTGCACATTGGCT
>RCNB010001512.1_pt1 | contig 14597 bp, 13 predicted proteins | sample 2041321 | NCBI WGS metagenome assembly RCNB01 (sample SAMN09708232, study PRJNA481090) | Marine sediment metagenome, whole genome shotgun sequencing project. | reverse complement strand
CAGCCATGCAACACAGCCAAGTTACCGCTACCGTCTGGATGAAAATGCCAGCGCGATCGGTGATTACACGATGTTTTCAAACACCGGTGGACTGGTGATCGAACGGGATTCAGCGGAAAACACAAAAGCCCAGCTAAAGAAAATCTATAAGGTTGATTTTGAACACCTGGATGCGGATGGTTTTCTGCTCAAGACCCTGGTCGCCGACCTGCTGGATATCGATGACCCGCATGACCTGAACCAGGACGGCCAACTAAATTTCACATTCCCATTCTGGACCATCGAAGGTCTTGTGGTGATAGATCGGACGACATTGGGCGTTGTGAATGACAACAATTACCCGCTTGGTCAGGCGCGTGACAGTAGCGGCACACAGCCGGATAACAACGAGTTCATCCTGATCAAGGTCGAACCCTTATGGGATTAAACAAAAAGCTATAATAAGTCATCATTTGGGAGAAAAAAACATGAAGTCACGCGCTGCTATTGCCTTGAAAGCCGGTCAGCCACTTGAGATTACCGAGATTGATGTACAGGGCCCGAAGGAAGGCGAAGTACTGGTACGCATGGTAGCCACGGGGGTGTGTCATACCGATGCCTTTACACTTTCAGGAGAGGACCCTGAAGGCATTTTCCCATCAGTACTTGGTCACGAAGGTGGCGGTGTCATTGAAGAGGTCGGCGCCGGCGTCACAAGTGTCAAACCGGGTGACCACGTGATTCCGTTGTACACGCCGGAATGTGGTCAATGCAGTTTCTGTAAGTCGGGCAAAACCAATCTTTGCCAGGCCATTCGTGTTACCCAGGGCCAGGGTCTGATGCCAGATGGCAGTTCACGGTTTTCACTCAATGGTAAGACGCTTTATCACTACATGGGTACTTCGACTTTTTCGGAATACAGCGTTATGCCGGAAATATCAGTGGCAAAAATCAATCAGCAGGCGCCATTGGACAAGGTTTGCCTGCTTGGTTGTGGAATAACGACGGGTATTGGCGCGGTATTGAACACCGCCAAAGTGGAAGCAGGTGCCAGCGTGGCGGTTTTCGGTATGGGAGGCATTGGGCTCAGTGTAGTCCAGGGTGCAGTCATGGCGGGTGCATCCCGTATTATGGCGGTTGATCTAAACGAAGATAAATTTGAAATGGCACGCATGTTGGGCGCTACCGATTGTGTTAACCCCTCCAAATATGACCAACCGATACAGGATGTCATCGTGGAAATGACCGGTGGCGGTGTAGATTATTCATTTGAATGTATCGGCAATACCAATGTCATGCGCTCTGCACTGGAGTGCTGTCACAAGGGTTGGGGCGAATCTGTCATCATCGGTGTGGCCGGTGCCGGTCAGGAAATCAGCACACGACCATTCCAGTTGGTCACAGGCAGGGTCTGGCGTGGTACGGCTTTTGGTGGTGTCCGCGGTCGCAGTGAATTGCCGGGTTACGTAGATAACTACATGGCTGGCAAAATCAATATCGATGACATGGTCACCCATACCATGGGTCTCGAAGACATTAACAAGGCTTTTGACCTGATGCACGACGGTGAAAGCATACGTTCGGTTGTTATTTTCTAAACCAGGTACCCAATTAATTGAGCGCTGATATGACTGCAGTTAGAGAGATTTCACGTAACCGTGTGTTTAGTGGTCAGCAGATACGACTGCAGCACCACTCCGAAACACTCCGATGCGATATGATTTTGAGTGTATTCCTGCCACCACAGGCAGAATCCGGTCCAGTGCCGGTTCTGTACTGGCTTTCCGGCCTGACATGTACCGACGAGAATTTCACCCAGAAAGCCGGTGCGCAACGCCTGGCGTCTGAGCTGGGTTTGGCAATAGTTTGTCCCGATACCAGCCCACGTGGCACTGACCTGCCCGGTGAGCATGACAATTGGGATTTTGGCTCCGGTGCCGGTTTCTACGTCAATGCGACCCAGGCGCCTTGGTCTGATCACTACAACATGTACGACTATGTCACCAAAGAGTTACCCGCGTTGGTTGAAGCCACACTTCCTGTGACGGACCAACGAAGTGTCAGCGGTCATTCCATGGGTGGTCATGGTGCCTTGATGTGTGCACTGAAGGACCCCGACCTGTACCGCTCCGCCTCTGCGTTTTCACCAGTCTGTCATCCTTCGGAAACGCCTTGGGGCGTCAAGGCTTTCAGTCATTATCTCGGTGAAGATCGTAACGACTGGCGGGAATGGGATGCCACGCAACTGGTGTGCACTGTGAAGAAGCAGTTGCCCATCCTGATTGACCAGGGACTGGATGATGAGTTTCTCGGTGAAGAACTAAAACCTGGAAGCCTCGAGCAAGCCTGTATCTGTACACATCACCCGTTAACGGTGCGTATGCAGGAGGGGTACGACCATAGTTACTTTTTTATCGCCAGCTTTATTGACGATCATTTGCGTCATCATGCCCGGGCATTGGGGTTGCTGGATTGACGCGAACTGTAGGGTGGGTAACTTGTTACCCACGGTTTTAAACCAAATCGCTATGCACCATTAATCCCTTCAAATCGTGCGTAACAAAACTAAACGTGGGTAACAAGTTACCCACCCTACACCATCCTTCGACCTGGCACCGTCTTAAGAATTAGCACCGTTATGATGGTGCCTGATACAAGCGCCGATTTAATCCTGATTCATCCAAACTCGCGCTTGAAGACCAATTTTCGTTGAATAACCCACCGAGCGGCTGACAATCTTTCCATCTCCATCAATAACAAAATACGTCGGAAACCCACGAACCTGCCAATCTCTCGTTGTTTTCTGACTACCCAGCAACACAGGCAGATCAACCCCTGTTTCACTAATAAACTCGCGCACGTCATCAAGACTTTCATATTCCAACGCGACCACGCGTGCCCAGGCCAATTTGCCACTGCTAACCAGTTCGTCAAGGTTATCGATGCTCGCACGACAGTAAAAACACCAGGGAGCAAAAAAGTAGACCACACCCACCTTTCCTGAGACCATCACGGAGTCTGCAGTTCTATCATCCAGCCAGAACGCCTCTAGAGCCGGGGTATGTTCGTCATCCGGCAGATCTTTTGTCTGCCACATGCTGACCAGCATAAAGGCCATGATAATCAGCAGGACGTCAACGGCCAGTGATCCCCAGAAGTGGCCCCGTAGCGCTTTCCAAGCCGTTTTAAGTCTACTGATCACAGACCGTCTTCGCCCCATAACAGGCGATCCACCGCACCACGATAACCAAATCGTTCAAGATCAACTTTGCCGTTCAAAAACACCACACCCTCGTTTTCAAGCTTGTCTTTCTGTTGCATCCAACCACTGGAATCCTCAGGAAAGGAGATTTTTCCCTGGGCGTTAATGACTCTGTGCCACGGTAACTCCATGCCGCGTGGTGCCCGTCTGAGTGCTTGGCTGACACGCCTTGCTGCCCGTGGCATACCGGACAGACGGGCCACCTCGCCATAGGTCAGCACATGGCCTGACGGAATCTCTGATACCACCTTCCAGACACTTTGATACCAATTCGCATCATCCGTTTTTTTGACTTCTTTATCTGAATCCATATTTGAATCCCGTCGAGAATCTACCCATGCAACCACACCACAACAATAAACATATTTTCCCAATTACATTGGGTGGCGCGACAGGCTAACATGTTAGTGGTTGCACAAACATATATTGAGACCCTTATGACAGCAAAAGTTGACACAAAATTCAGACGTGAGCCCAAACGCGGCAGTCATGACTATAAACTTGCCTGCGAATTTCTTGATGCCGGCAAAATTTGCCATGTGGGTTTTACGCTCGACGATCAACCTTATGTCGTGCCCATGTCGTACGCACGAATGGATGACCAGTTATTGATTCATGGTTCAATTGCCAGTCGCCTGGTTAAAAACCTGGCCTCAGGTCTGCGCTGCTGTGTCACCGTTACTCACTACGATGGCTTGGTTTATGCGAGATCCACTTTCAACTCGTCGATGAACTACCGTTCCGTCATGGTTTTCGGGGTTGCACATGTGATTGAAGATTTGGAAGACAAACGCCGTTGTATCCAGGTACTTGTCGACCACCTGATGCCTGGCCGCCGGGCTGACCTGAGAAAATCCACCATCAAGGAACTCAATGCTACCAGTCTGCTGGCTTTGCCTATTGAGACTTTCAGCACCAAAAGCCGCACCGGGCCACCCGGGGACAGCAAATCTGACCTGGATGCACAGGTATGGGCCGGTGTCGTACCTTTGAGTCTTAACGCCGGGGAACCCATTGATGCGCCCGATTTGTTACCTGGGATGACCCAACCGGACTATTTATAAATGGCCTCTTAGAAAAATTTATGGTTAAAGATTAACTCAGGAAATTTGATCAGCAATTAGTGCTTTTTGAGCCCGTGTTTCCTATCGCCGATTGGGTTGCCATCGGCATTGAATTGTCGTTCAGCAAAAGTCATATCGCCGTTGTTCTCCACCAACAACACCGTTGAAGAGCGGGTTCCATAGACCGGTGAATCGATGAAAATCCTTTTGTTCATCTCCTCCGGTTCTGATTGCAACTCTTCAGTTGATAAGCGGGTGGACGACGTTGTGGACCGGTCAGCCAGCAGTTCAAACAGTGTCTCCGGGTTCACCTGCTCGTCCTTCAGTACAGAATTTAATCGGTCACGCCCGTTGTGTACTTTTGGCCAGTCAGTATCCAGCAGATGGTTACTCAGACCATGACAGCCCGCGTTAACTCTTACGGGTCTGCCCATGCGGTTTGAAACATAAAATAGCGTGTCAGAATCACCTACAAGAATATTGAATCCCCGGTAATGCTTGCCCCGTGTTTGAAGTTGCTCAGCGTAAGCTTCAGTAACTGAGGCTTCAAGGAGGAAGTCCCTTACAAGGTGGCCCCGGGAATATTCCAGATCCGAGGCCTTGTACTGTGATTCGCGGTAATTGCTGATGGCTGCAAAGCGCCCACTACGGCTGACTCCCAGCCAGGTTCCACCGGCCTGCAGGTCCCGTCCGGCCAGGATAGCCGGGGTTTCTTCCCAAAATTCAGCTGCTGCTGTAGGGCGATCATGAAACTCATCGCGGTTTGCCGCGACCACCAACGGGTAGCGGGGATGAGATTGCCAGGCGAACAGGATCAGACACATAGTATGGAATGATATATAAAACCAGTCAGGGGGAAGTAATTAAATGAAGAGCGCGGGAACCATGTCTCTCTGATCAGACGCCTCCAAATGATGATAGTGACCGGCTTTGCCTGATTTGTTATCCCCCTGGTTAATTCACTTTTCAAAAGTACCGGCTGACTGCTGTGTCGAGGTCAATATCCCACGTAAAATGTTGATCTCATTCTGATCTGGGCGGGCCCGGTTGAATAATCTTCGCATACGCGCCATCAAACGCTTGGGCTGATCGGGGTTCATGAATTTTATATCCAGCAAGGTCTGCTCCAGGTGAACAAAGAACATCTCCATCTGCCCGGCATCCACCGGCACCCAGTCAGAGGGAGCAATTGTGACCCCGGCACCACCTATGACAGCCATTCGCAATTCATAAGCCATGACCTGTACTGCCTGTGAGAGATTCAAAGACCCGTAACTCGGATTGGTATCAACATGGACCAACTGGTGACAGCGATGAATTTCATCATTGGTCAGACCTGCTCTCTCCTGCCCGAAAATAATCGCAATCTGTTGCCCCTCATGTTCACTCAACGCACTTTCGGCAGCACTACGCAGATCCAATTGAGGCATCGGCAAGCTGCGCAGACGGGCACTTGTGCCCAAAACCAGCGAGCAACCATCAAGTGCTGATTCGAGGGTTTCATGTACGACTGCCCGCTCCAGCAGATCATCAGCTCCCGAGGCCATTGCGGTTGCTTCCGCACTGGGAAAGGTCTTCGGACTGACCAGGTGAAGATGCTGCAAGCCCATGACTTTCATGGCCCTGGCAGACGCCCCGATATTGCCCGGATGACTGGTATTGATCAAAACTATACGTATATGTGACAAACGTGCTGCCACCTGCGCTTCGCTTCTGGTATCCTGTGCCGCCTTCGAGTTCATTGAATTAATACTCTTTCAAGGTTGTAAGTCATGGCCCATCCAACATTAAACATCGCTATCAATGCCGCCCACATCGCCGGAGACCTGATGCGTCAGGAGTTCCATAATGTGGCCAGCATTCCCGTGACCCAAAAGGCACGGCATGATTATGTCACCGAAATCGACAAATCCAGCGAAATGCAGATTGTACGTGAAATTAAGCGTTACCACCCTGATCATGCGATCCTTGGTGAGGAAGGTGGTGAACAGGGTGAAAGTGAGTTTGTCTGGATCATTGATCCGCTCGATGGCACGAGTAATTATCTGCATGGCATTCCTCATTTTGGCATCTCCATCGCCCTTCAGGAAAAAGGCAGGACGGAACATGCAGTTGTTTATGATCCTATGCGGGATGAGATGTTCAGCGCCAGCCGTGGAAGAGGTGCGCACCTGAATAACACACGTATCCGGGTATCAGCACGCACATCAATGGACAGCGCCATCATGGCGACCGCATTTCCATTCCGTCAACGCGGCATGATGAGCACCTATACAGGTATTTTCAGCGATGTTTTTCGAAAAATTGAGGACATCCGTCGCAATGGTGCGGCCGCACTGGATCTGGCCTGGGTCGCAGCTGGACGTATGGATGCCTTTTTTGAAATCGGCTTGAAACCATGGGATGTTGCTGCTGGCGCCTTGCTGGTCAGAGAGGCCGGTGGGGTTGTTACTGATTTCGATGGCAACGATGCTGTGGAGGAGTCGGGTTCAATACTGGCCGCACCTTACAAGCTGATGACCCCGTTACGAAAGATCATTGAGCCACGTTGGGCCAAGGCCAAAAAATAAGCCCGTAGGGTGGGTAACTTGTTACCCACGAATACCATGTGTGGAATAAGAAACCCGTGGGTAACAAGTTACCCACCCTACAAAAAATATGAAAGCAGAAAATCTGCTGATTAAGGTCTCGCGTCGAGCGTCGCGCCTTCTTTCTCTACTTCCATCAGGTCATATTTACTAACACCCATCAACAACAATGTCGTACTTGCAACATAGATGGATGAGTAGGTACCGACCACGACACCCACGATTAGCGTAAACGCAAAGCCGTGAATAATCTCACCACCAAAAATGAATAATGCCAGCAGTACCAGCAAGGTGGTGGTTGATGTCATCAAGGTGCGTGACAGGGTTTCATTGATGGAGGTGTTGACCACTTCAATCGGTTGACGTTTGCGGTAGCGCGGAAAGTTCTCGCGGATACGGTCAAACAAAACGATGGTATCATTCAATGAGTAACCCACCACCGCCAGGATGGCTGCAACAACAGTCAGGTCAAATTCAATCTGAGCCAGGGATATGATGCCCATGCTGATAATAATGTCATGAAACAAAGCCGCAACAGCACCGACCGAAAAACGCCACTGAAAACGGAACATGACATAGAGAAAAACACCGACCATGGCGTAGATAACTGCCAATATGCCCTGCTCGGCCAGTTCATCACCCACTTGCGGGCCAACAAACTCAACCCGACGCATTTCGATTTCGCCTTCAACTCCCTCGCTCAACGCGGCCAGTACGCGGGTGGATAATTCTGCGCTGCTCTCCTCTACATCATTAGGAGGGATACGCACGACGATATCTGTCGCTGCGCCAAACGTCTGAACCAATGAATCATAACCTGCATTGGTCAGTTGCTCCCGAATCTCGTTGGTATCCGGAGCAGAAGGATAGCCAACTTCAATCAGGGTGCCACCGGTGAAATCCAGGCCGAAATTCAAGCCAAACGTCGACAGTGAAGTAATGGAGATGACGATCATAACGGCTGAAAAGATCAACGCAATTTTGCGCCGACTCATGAAATCAATATTGGTTTTACTGTTTAGAAATTTCATGCTATTACCTTAAATTGCCAGCTTACGGACGCGTTTCTTGCCACCGTAAATCAGATTTATGACAGCCCGAGTACCCATGATTGCAGTAAACATGGAAGTCAGGATACCCAGCGATAGAGTAACCGCAAAACCCTTGACCGGGCCGGTTCCAAACAGGAACAGCACGAAGGCTGCAATCAATGTTGTAATGTTGGCATCCGCAATGGTTGAAAATGCTTTTTCATAGCCTGCCCTGATACTGGCCTGCGGCGTATTGCCATTTCGTATCTCTTCACGGATACGCTCGAATATCAACACGTTCGCATCGACCGCCATACCAATGGTCAAAACAATACCGGCGATACCCGGCATGGTTAAGGTCGCACCCAGCATGGATAGCAGTGAGATCAGCAGAACCAGGTTGGCAAACAAGGCCAGGTTAGCTACCAATCCAAAGACCCTGTAATAAAAGGCCATGAAAATCAGCACGAGTACGAAGCCAATAGCAACGGCTTTAAAACCCTGTGCGACGTTGTCAGCACCGAGGCTTGGACCCACTGTTCTTTCTTCAACGATTTCCATTGGCGCCGCTAATGCGCCAGCCCTGAGCAACAGGGACAGCTGTGAAGCTTCCTGAATTGAGCCCAGTCCGGTGGTCTGGAAACGCTTGCCGAAGGGCTCGCGTACAACGGCAACACTGATGACGTCTTCAATCTTGCGACCGTTGGGTTTCTGTTCAATATAAACAACCGCCATGCGATTACCCACGTTGTCACGTGTGAAGTCCAGCATGCGTTTGGAGCCGACACCATCCAGCGTTACGCTAACCGAAGGCTGTCCGCTTTGCTGATCAAATGACGCCGAAGCACCAATCAACTGGTCACCGGAAACAATCAAACGTTTCTTGAGCAAAACCGGGTTGCCTTTATGGGTATATAAACGGGATTCAGGTGGAACACGTCCTGTTTGTGAGGCAGTGAATGCATCATTACTTTCATCAACTGCACGATACTCCAGTGTCGCTGTCGCCCCGATGATTTTCTTGGCTGCGACGGTATCCTGCACACCCGGCAACTGCACGACCACGCGGTCTGCACCCTGTTGCTGGATAACCGGTTCAGCTACACCCAGTTCATTTACACGATTGCGTAAGGTTGTAATATTCTGCTTCAGCGCAGTTTGCTGCAAAGCAAGTAATTGTTGTTCCTGTACCGTAGCGGAGATACCAAAAGTCTCACCAGCCGGCAATTCGGTAATATTCAGACCTTGCAGACTTTGATCTGTACGCAGGAGATTCAGGGTCTTGTCCCGGTCTTCAGCGGTGCGTAGCATCGCCAGCAGCCCGTTACCTTCATGGCGAACCGAAACATAGCGTATGCCTTCGTCACGCAACACCGCACGGATATCATCTACGAAACGATCCAGTTGCTGACCGCGGGCAGTATCCATATCGACTTGCATCAGGAAATGTACACCACCCTGCAGGTCAAGACCCAGTGTCATGGGCTTACCGCCGATGGCCCGCAAGCCATTAGGGGTCGCATGTGCGAGATTAAGTGCGACCACGAACTCGTCACCTATAGAATCACGTACTACATCGGCCGCTTTGATCTGATCTTCGGCATTATTAAAACGATACAGCAAGCGGTTGCCCTCTTGCTCACTACTGATAAAGTCGATTTGATTGACCAACAAGGCATCATCGATAGTGGTGGTCAGTTCAACGGGCAATGCAAAGCCACGTGATGATGTGATCTGCAAAGCAGGGTCTTTACCGTAAAGGTTGGGCAATGCATAGATAATGCCGGTCACGACGATGGCAACTATCAGCAGGTACTTCCAGACAGAATACTGGTTCATGGATCAGTCTCTAAAAAGTGAATTTGATAACGAAAAATCAAGCAGACTTGATCGTGCCCTTGGGCATGACGTTCGCAACAGCCGAACGCTGTAACTTGATTTGAAGATTGTCAGCCAATTCCAGTGTCACAAATGAATCGGACACATCGGTGATTTTCCCCAGCAAGCCGCCATTGGTAATCACTTCATCACCCTTGCCCAACTGTGAAACCAGCTGTTTGTGTTCTTTTGCACGCTTCATCTGCGGGCGAATCAGCATGAAATAAAACACTGCAAAAATAACGATCAGTGGAAGAAAGCTCATCAGGCTACTCGTTGCAGCAGCGTCCTGGGCATAAGCATTTGAAATAAAGAAGTCCATGTGTGTTCTCTCGTTTATCCCTTGGGGTTTACCCCAATAGTTTTTATCAGATTAGGGTCGTTACCAATCTAAGTGGGGCCCCTGTTTTCATTTTCAAACAGGCTAGCCTGTATTAAGCCGGCCATTATAATCCAAGCGGAAACATAAAACCGCGATTTTTATCGATATTTCACATGGAGTGGATAAATTATTTACACTGTTTTTTGATAATTATGAAGCATGGGGTGTATACCGAATTTTGTTAATGGCGTAGGGTGGGTAACTTGTTACCCACGTTGTTACCCACGAGAAACAGTGAGCCAACCATCACGTGGGTAACAAGTTACCCACCCTACACGCCGATAATGTTCAAAATACCGTGCAAAACAATCACGTGCCGATAATGTTCAAAATACCGTAGATATCATTTACGCATCGTCGTTGGAATCAATACCGCTGGAATATAACTCCAGGAACTGGCTGGTGTACTCTTCCAGCACTCCCTTTTCGATGGCTTTTCTCAGTCCAGCCATCAGTTGTTGATAGAAATACAGGTTATGTACCGTGGCCAGATGGGGGCCTAACATCTCCTTGCAACGATCAAGGTGTTTCAGATAAGACCGTGAATAATTCTGGCAGGTATAACAACCGCAATCCTCGTCGATGGGCCGTGTGTCCATCGCGAAACGGGAATTTCGAATTTTAAGCACACCACGCGCGGTAAAATAATAGCCATTGCGGGCATTGCGGGTGGGCATGACGCAATCAAACATATCCACACCGTGTTTTACTGCGGCTATGATGTCCTGTGGTCGCCCTACTCCCATCAGGTAGCGGGGTTTGTCTGCGGGTAAGTGTGGCAGTGTGTAACCCAGGACCAGTTCACGCTCATGCTCTGGTTCGCCGACCGACAATCCTCCGATGGCATAACCGTCAAAGCCGATGTCCGTTAAAGCCTGCACTGATTGCTGACGCAAACCCTCATACATGCCTCCCTGAACAATACCGAACAAGGCTGAACTGCTTTCCCCATGCGCCTGGCGGCAACGCGCGGCCCAACGCATGGACATCTGCATGGACTCAGAAGCCTGCATCTGCGTCGCCGGATAAGGTGTGCACTCATCGAAACACATAACAATATCTGATCCGAGGTCTGCCTGGACGGCCATGGATTCCTCGGGCCCGAGAAACACCCGCGAACCATCGACCGGTGAAGCAAAGGTCACGCCCTTCTCGGTTATCTTTCGCCGCTCGGATAAACTCCAGACCTGAAAGCCACCGGAATCGGTCAATATCGGTCGTTTCCAGTGCATGAACTCATGCAAACTGCCATGCCCCTTGATGACCTCTGTACCCGGACGCAACATCAGGTGGAAGGTATTACCCAGCAGGATTTCTGCACCGGTATCACGCACCGCCTCCGGCGTCATGGCCTTGACAGTGCCATAGGTGCCGACCGGCATAAATGCGGGTGTCTGAACCGTGCCCCGGTCAAAGGACAGGCTGCCACGACGGGCTTTTCCATCCGTTTTCAGTAATTCAAATTGCATTCGTTTTGAAGCCCAATATTAACTGGTTAAGCGTATATTCTGACACCCAGACCCGTATATTGCACCCGTATTCCGGGTCAATAGATGAGCATGGCATCGCCGTAGCTGAAAAACCGGTATCGATTATCTACCGCATACTGATAAGCCGCCAAAATCTGTTCACGTCCGGCAAATGCGCTGATCAACATGATCAAGGTCGATTCGGGCAGATGGAAGTTGGTAATCATCGCGTCCACCACCTTGAATTGATAGGGCGGATAAATAAAGATCCGGCTATCTCCGGAATACGGTTGCAATTGCCCACCCTGCGCGGCGGTCTCAAGGCTACGCACCGCAGTCGTGCCGACAGCAACCACGCGCCCCCCGCGTGCCCTGGCAGCCTCGATGGCATCACAGGCTGATTGGGGGACTTCCAACCATTCGGCATGCATGTCGTGGTCTTCAATATTATCCACCCGCACAGGTTGGAAGGTGCCTGCACCGACATGCAGGGTGACTGTTGTCGACTGAATGCCTTTCTGATCGAGCTGATCCAGCAAAGCCTGGTCAAAGTGCAATCCCGCCGTGGGTGCCGCCACTGCACCCGGTGTTTGGGCATAGACCGTCTGATACCGGCGCCGGTCCCGGTCTGTATCTTCACGTGTGATATAGGGTGGTAAAGGCATATGACCCAGGTTCTGCAATAAGGCCATCAAGTCGCCATTGACAAACTGAAGATGAAAAAAGCTGTCCTGTCGCCCTAATACCCGTAATTCACTGCCGTCTTCCAGTATCAGCAAGCCGCCCGCTTTCGGGGATTTGCTGGCCCGCACCTGTGCCAGGCATTCCTGTTGGTTCAACAGTCTTTCGACCAATATTTCTACCCGCCCACCACTGGCCTTGATGCCATAAAGCCGCGCGGGAATAACTTTTGTGTTGTTGAATACCAACAGATCGCCGGGGTTCAACAAGGCCGGAAGATCGGAAAACCTTCTGTCTTTCAAACCACCGGACAGCTTGTCAAAACACAGTAAGCGACTGGCGCTACGTTGCTCCAGAGGAGACTGTGCAATCAGTGCAGGTGGCAAATCATAGTGAAAATCTGTGCGTTTCATCAAAACCCTGATCGAATAACAGGAAGGTGCCAGTCACAAACCCGACTGACGCAGGGCGGAAACCTATTCGCAGGACACCGGTGTTGTCAGCTTGCTGGTATCATCCGAACGATTGATGGAACCACTTAAAGGTGTCTTCAACACATAATCCAGATTCCAGTTCATGCTACTTTCGCTGGTGAACTCCCTGGTAAACAAACCCACCGAATCGATCGTGATCGGACTATCAGAACATACAGCGCAAAAACCGCTGAACTGCAATAAGGTTGATTCCGGTTCAGTCCCGCTCTGTGGCTCTGGTGTACCGATCAACCAGACAGGTCTGCCACTGTCATCAAAAATGTAATGTACAAACCCCTGCGATACGTCATTAACAACCACCGTGGCCCCACCGACACCCGTTGCCGCCCGTGACCATGTTCCGTTATAACTGCGTTCGGTTCCATCGATGGTTGGGCAGCCTACCGGAAAAGTCGGATACTCCCTGTCACTGCCTTCCTCACCGAACAACACGAATGAAAAGATCGAGTCATCCTCGGCCAGCAAGGTGACTGAAACATGTCCCACCGGTGATTCCTGTTGCAGTGTCCCGTCATTGGTCACGCGTAACAAATCAGCTACCCAGACGTTACCAGCCGGCTCAAGACCAGAAGCGATGTACCAGGCAGGCTGTCCCGTTTCATCGTAGGTGTACCAGAGAAACGCGCGGTAACTACCAGCTTCCGTGTAATCAAAACCCTGACTGAGGTCTTCCCGGGAAGATGCCTGCCACATACCTTTTCTCAAAGGCACAGGAGTGCCTGAGAAACTCATGTCAGCCATGATTTCAACACTCGCATCTGCAGTGCTCGTGTTCTTGAGTACAACATACCAGCGACCGGGTACGACATCGTCACCGCTGATGGTTAAAGTCGGGCCATGATCAACGGTACCTGATGCAGATTTCAAAGGACCACCACTCATATCAGGTGCTGCAATTAAAGGTGCGTCTGTGAATGCATCATCGAAGTCATCCCGGTAAAGCTCCATTTCGAGGAACTCATTCAACTCGGTATCCGGGCCTTGCCGTGATGCTGAAATGGTAAATGAGTCTGTCCCTGGTGCGATATCGACAAAAAGACGGTCGTGTGTGCCATTGCCGCTAACTGTCAGACCACGGGTAACACCATTCATCAATACCAGTGTTTCGGGGGCAGCAACGCCTGTCTTGTTGAACACAACAGGAATAATACCGATGTTATTTGGGTTATCGCGATCGGTTCCTATACCAACTGCACCGACCAACTGAGTACCCGGAACCGCGCCTACATTATCCCAGGACAAACGTAGGGTCTGGGCTTCACCCGCCGGAACAATTCCGTCACCGCTGGCAATGAGACCAGAACTGGTACTCTTACCGACAACTGCAGATTCCAGCGTAAGTTCGTCCGTTGCACCACCCGCGGCCCAGTTCTGTGAGACGACCCAGTAATTACCGGCAACAGGTGTGAACAAATCACAGGACTCTACGTCTATTGGAGAATGACTTGAACAAAGCTCCTCACTCTCCTGGGCTTTGCCATCACCATTGCTGTCGCGACCGACATAAAGGTCAACGTCATCGGAACTCGATGGTGGCGTCTTGGCGTACAGCCAAAGTGTTTCGGCGGGTACCTGGTGCCAAACTGTCATCACCCCCGCGGAACTATCATAAGGATCGTCAGGGCTTGGGTCCTGTGGCACATTCTCCACTGTCACGATGGGCTCAACCAGGCCTCCGCTGGTAAAGGTGGCATCCGGCATGGCGGCAAGTCCATCAAGGGTAAATTGCTTTGAACCCGAGATTTCCGTGCTGTCGATCTGCCATTTGT
>RCNB010001511.1_pt1 | contig 14606 bp, 16 predicted proteins | sample 2041321 | NCBI WGS metagenome assembly RCNB01 (sample SAMN09708232, study PRJNA481090) | Marine sediment metagenome, whole genome shotgun sequencing project. | reverse complement strand
TATTATGCATTGTTAGAGGAAATTACAAGTCATGGGTATATTGTATTAAATATCAATCATACATATGAAAGTACAGGTACATTATTCCCTAATGGAGAAATTAAATATTACAATAAAGAATACGATCAAAAATATAATAATCAGAAAATGGGTGAAATGGCTTGGAAAGCAACGCAAGGTTATTTCAAGGCTGAGAATTGGGAAGAAGAGCATAAAGCAATTGAAAATTGTTTAAGAGAATACATTGCAGCGGAAATTACGGAGAGGTGGTCAAAAGATATGAGCTCTGTTATCGACGCATTAGTAAAGTGGAATAAAACGACGTTTTTATCAAATCATATAGACATATCAAAAGTTGGTGCCTTTGGGCATTCACAAGGAGGCTCGGCTGCTGGTCAAGCACTGCTTGACGATAAAAGAATAAAAGCTGCAATTAATGTTGACGGAACTCAATGGGGATCAATGGTTGATACAATGATGACAAAACCATTTGCCTTGCTATCCTCAGATTTGCCTGATTCACACCCAAATTTTAACAAACATGCGTATCATAATGGTAGCACTACAGATTTTTATAATGCAAAAATTTTGAACTCTGCTCATTCAAACTTTATGGATATTCCATTAATGGTAAATTTAAGAATGATAAACGAGGCAGGAACTATAAACCCAAATAAGGCATCAAAAATAACGACTGATTTAGTCGTAGATTTCTTTAATAAATATTTGAACAACAAACCAAAAGAAATACTGAGCCTTCAGGAAAAATACCAAGAGTTAGAAATATCAATGCTTAATAAAAGTAACTAGAAAATAGAATCTAATTCATATTTAAGATATTCTTTTCTAAAAGAGAAAAGAATATCTTTGCTTTATGAATAGAAAAATCAAATTGATATGGGATTTTCACGGTCCAAATGCAGAAAAGACGGCTGAACATCATTGTATCCATCTCAATGAATTTACCGCTATTGAAAAGTTGACTTTTCACAAAATTGATATTCAAAAAAAATCAGATTTTCAAACGTCTGCTTATATTATTGTAAATGAAGGCGATATGCTTACGTATCGTGATGCTTTAAAACCTCACAGAGGTGAAGTGGCTACATAATTTCATGTTTTCAGTACCCAGCCGTTACCTTTTTCCTTTTTGTTCGTCGTAACTCATGACGCTTTCCTTGTAAGCGTTAAAAAAACAATAAAACTATCTTAAGGAAATCATAAACACATGGTTTTATCCATAAGAATACTTTAATTCGCTATCTGTAAAAAACCAACAATGCACAAAACAACTCTCAAAATCTCCTTTCTTTTTGTTCTATTTTCTTTCAGTACTACAGCGCAAGAAATTAGCTCAAAACTTATTGACTCGATTACAAACGAGCCAATACCTTATGCAAATATTATCTTTAAGAGAGGAGGGACCATTAGTAATGAAGAAGGTAAGTTTACCTTTTTATTTAGCAAAAGTACCAACCCAAAAGACACGTTGTTTATTTCATGTATTGGTTTTGAAACGATTAAAAAACCGCTGAATCAGTTTAAAGATAGTATTATTTATATGCTACCAAAAACAAATGAACTTAAAGAAGTTATTTTAAGTTCTAAAAAATATACAGCTAGGGAGGTGATTGCGAAGGTGCAAGAAAATATCATGAAAAATTATAATTTTGACCTTACCAAAAAGCGCATCTTCTTTAGAGAGTCTAATATTCAAAATTTTATAAAAACCAATTACACTTTAAAAAAATCAACAATTGCCGAATTTAATAAACCTTTTTTAGACAGTGTCTTAAATAGTCTACCAAAAAGCAATGCTTATTACACAGAAGTTTTATGTGACCTTTATGGAGATTTTACTAAAGAAAAACAAAAAATAGATTTAATAAAAGCTTCTGAATTGTACGATAAAAACAATGAAGTTGGCTTCACTGCTTTTGAAGAAAAATTTGAGCGAATTATCAATCAGAATGTAAAACCTGACTCCTACTTTAAAGTGAAATCAGGTATTTTCGGACAAAAACTTGATATGGAAGAGTTCAAAGGCTCTGAAGTAGATTCTACAGATACCGCAGAGCTGAAAAAGAAACTAGAAGAAGAGAAACAAAATGAAGCTGATAGAAAAACAAACTTTTCAAAATATAGAAAAAACAGTATCGCTAATATGATGCAAGGTCTGTTCTTTCAAGAAAAAACAAAGCATAATTTTATCAATAAATCTGGTAAGTATAATTATGAAATTACCGACTTTACTTATGTTGGAAACGATGCAGCCTACGTTATCAAATTCGCACCAAAAGGAGCTGCAGATTTCAAAGGAACTTTGTATGTAAACATGGAAGATTTTGCCATTTTACGTGCTGATTATGAAAATGTAAAAAATGTAAAAAACTTTAAGCTAATGGGAATATCGTTTACCATTTTTCGTTCTCGCGGAAAAATGATTTTTTCAAAAGGAGAAGACAATCGGTATAGCCTGCTCTATTTAGAAAAAGATGACGCAAGTCGATTTGGTATCAAACGTCCATTAAAAATTATTGAAAAAAATAAACACGTAAAAGGAAGGCGGAAGCAAAATGAACTCTATGTTAAATTAGACATGGCCATGCGTAATTCTAGTAAGAACGTATTAGTTTTTTTCGATACGAATACAATCACTGCCTCCACATTCGACAGTTTCGAAGAAAAAAATACAATGCTACCAACATACATGCCGACATACAACCCTGAATTTTGGAAAGGATATAATATTATAGAACCCAACCAAGCAATTAAAGACTTTACGGTAATTGAATAGCCCGTTTAAGTTGTTTTCTTTTGGTCTCTCCAGGCTTTCCAAGCACCAGTAGACCACAATGCCCAAGCAATTAATACGGGTTGAAAGAACAAGCGAATCAATCTGGCTCTATCTGAATTTAATACCCCAAAACCGTCAATACCATTTACATATTGCGAAATATTCCCTGGAAAAATAAGCACAAAAAATAGAGCCAAGGCAAAACCAACTTTTACACGTTGCTTCGCTAAAAAAATCATCAAAAGTCCTAATGTTATTTCGACGATACCTGATAATAGCACGACTAAATCTTTACTCAAAGGAACCCATTCTGGGACTTGCGCTTGAAATTCTATACGGTTAAATGTAAGGTGACTAATACCTGCATACAGCATAAAACATCCTAATAAAATTCTAAAAATTGTTTGAATAAGTGTCGTTTTTACATGTGATTGCATAGTAATTCGGTTTTCTTGAGACAATGGTTAATATAAGGTGCAAAGATGTAAATTTTAATTTAAGAGATCATTTTAAGAAAACTTGCAATTCAACATATGGTCTTTTATAAACGCTATATGAGCATTAACACAATTAAAAACTGATAGCCAATTCCACCATACTGTACAGTATTACTCAATATATATTCTCAATTAAAATCTAAATTATCAAAATGTAATAACCTGGTAATAAAATATATATATCTACTAATATTCTTGTTGTCTCGTCAATAGTGCCCCAGTATATTTGCTTTGTAATTATTTAAAAATTCTAATTATGAAAAATTCAATTCATAGAGGCATGACATTCAAAGGGCTTTCTACTACATTAATTTTTAATAACAAATCCAACTCTTTAGATCTAGAAGATGAAAAAAGAGCGAATTTGAAAATGGTTTTGTATGTTATAACATTATTACTTATACTACCCGTAATAACAGCACTTTTGCTACTCTTTTTTGAAATAACATAAAAAATATCTCTCTCAAATAAGACAAAACGTTGACCAACTTATGCTACGCCAAAATATGGTGTTCGAGGTTATAATTTTGGATGAGAGAATAATACTCCTGACTTTATGAACAAACTAATTTGGTAGCTTAAATATTAATCGTATATTTGCGATTAACTATGAATAAAACTATTCAACATATAGATTATAGTGAGGAAACAGAAGTACTAGCTCGTTTTGCGAAAGCTCTCGGACATCCTACACGCTTGATCATTTTAAAATACTTAAGCAATCAGAGTTGTTGCTATACAGGTGATTTGGTAGAAGCATTACCCTTGGCACAATCAACGATTTCACAGCATTTAAAAGAATTGAAAGATGCAGGTCTTATCGAAGGAGAAATTAATCCGCCAAAAATTAAATATTGTATTCATCAGGAGAATTGGCAAAAAGCCATGACATTATTTTCATCTCTCTTTAAAGAAGACTTTAAAGCCATTAAGTGTTGTTAGTGCATTTTTTTTGAATTGTATTATCGTAAAATAACGATTACAATTAACATCATGATAAACGAAGAGCCTTAGTCTGTTCAATGCAATTACCATAACAACTCAGAAATTTGAGTTGCAATGACGAGTAAAAAATGGAAGTAAACATCAAACATATTAACCCCCAAGATTGGCAAGCAATTGCTGCCATATACAAGCAAGGAATTGATACTGGCATGGCTACATTTGAAATCGAAACTCCGTCATGGTCAACATGGAATACAAAGCATTTAAAGTCTTGCAGACTTGCGGCTTGGTTGGACCATATACTTGTTGGTTGGGCGGCACTATCTCTCGTTTCTGAACGATCTGTTTATCGAGGCGTTACTGAAGTAAGTGTATATGTAGATCCCACTTTTAATGGAAAAGGCGTAGGCAAACAATTAATGTTAGAACTCATTGATGAAAGTGAAAAAGCAGGTATATGGGCCTTACAATCGGCTATCTTCCGTGAAAACGAAGCAAGCATACATTTGCATAAAAATGTAGGATTTAGGCATATGGGCCACAGAGAAAAAGTAGGCCAACGAAATGGCGTTTGGTATGATAATATCATCATGGAAAGAAGAAGTAAAACAATAGGAATAGGCTAAAACCGTCGCAGAATGCTCAGTACATAAAACCTTAAAAGTCCATTACTGCGCTCAAAACGACACAAAATTAATAAGACATGAAAACACAAGAATTTTTAAGTGCATTGAAAGAAAATAATAGTAAAGCATTACTTTTTGAATATAGCGATGGCCAATTTGTAGATACCAATTATCATATTACGGAAGTAAAAAATACCGTAATTCATGCTGTTGATTGTGGTGGCAGAGCCGATCAATGGAATGAAACCATCATACAACTATGGGAAAGCCCCGAAGAAAAAGGTAAAATAGGCTATCTAAAGGTACACAAAGCTTCAGAAATATTTGATAGAGTTCATAAAATTCATCCACTTGACGGAGACGCCATTGTAAAATTCGAATACAGTAATGATCATTTTCATAAAGCCCATTTAGAAGTCCAAAATATAGAAGTAACGACAGGTAAAATCATTGTACAGTTGTTTGTATCTAAAACTGATTGTAAAGCAAAAGACATTTGTAGTACCCCAGAAACAATAACAACGAGCGAAAAAGAAAATGCATGTGCGCCAGGTTCTGGGTGTTGCTAGCTGCAGCAACGCTATTTATTATCATACTAAAAATGGATAAAATAATATGAAAAATAATATTTACCCTGAGATCAAAACAACCATCAACAGCTTTGACACCTCAATTATTACAAGCAAACGCAAACAAACACTTCAATTATTCATAGATTATATCCAAACAAAAAAAGATGCAGGTGAAGCAATTAAACTAAACTTTATTTGCACCCATAATTCTCGAAGAAGCCATATGTCGCAAATATGGGCGCAAGTCATGGGCACCTATTTTAACATTAAAAATTTAACATGTTATTCTGGCGGAACGGAGGCCACAGCCGTATACCCTACGGTTGTAGAAACTTTACAGAATGTAGGTTTTCATATCTCGTCAGATTCCCAAGAAAAAAATACTGTTTATACCATAAAATATGGTGAAAATGTCACACCAGTAGTTGCCTTTTCTAAAGTTTTTGACGACACATTTAATCCAAGCACTAATTTTGCTGCTGTGATGACTTGTTCACATGCCGATGAAAATTGTCCATTTATAGCGGGTGCAGAAAAGCGTATTGCTCTCACCTTTGAAGATCCGAAAGCATTCGATCATACATCACAAAAAGTAGCAAAATATAACGAACGTAGTCTTCAAATTGCTACAGAATTGTATTATGTGTTTTCAAAAATTAAGACCAACTCATGAGCACTAAAAAAAAATTAAGCTTTCTTGATAATTACTTAACCTTATGGATTTTCTTAGCAATGCTTATAGGAATATCTCTTGGTTATTTTGTACCCTCTTTTCCGAAACTACTAGATTCTTATAGCAGTGGAACAACAAATATTCCAATTGCTATTGGACTTATTTTAATGATGTATCCGCCTTTAGCGAAGGTAGATTATAGCCTGCTGCCAACTGTTTTTAAAAACGTGAAAATTTTATCGATCTCGCTACTTTTAAATTGGGTCGTTGGGCCAATTTTAATGTTTGTTTTAGCCGTGCTGTTTCTACATGACTATCCTGAATATATGGTTGGACTTATATTAATTGGTTTAGCACGTTGCATAGCAATGGTGCTTGTTTGGAATGATCTTGCTGAAGGTAGTAGTGAATATGGCGCAGGCTTAGTGGCACTTAATAGTATTTTTCAAATATTTGCTTATAGTTTTTATGCTTGGTTATTTATTACCAAGCTGCCACCACTTTTGGGGTTTGAGGGTGCTATTGTAGATATTTCAATTGTGACTATTGCTGAAAGTGTTGCCATTTACTTAGGCATTCCCTTTATATTAGGCATATTAAGTCGATTGATCTTAGTGAAAATAAAGGGCAAAGCCTGGTACACTAATAAGTTTATTCCGATTATTTCACCATTCACACTTATCGCTCTCCTCTTTACTATTATTGTAATGTTTTCTTTGAAAGGGGAATTGATTGTAGAAATTCCGATGGATGTTTTGATTATTGCAATACCATTACTCATCTATTTTACAATAATGTTCCTTATTGGATTTTTCGTAAGTAAGGCAATGGGAGCAACATATGATAAAAACGCGGCTATTTCGTTCACTGCCGCAGGCAATAACTTTGAACTAGCCATCGCTGTAGCTATTGCCGTTTTCGGATTAAATTCTGGTCAGGCTTTCGCAGGGGTCATAGGCCCATTAGTCGAAGTACCGGCATTGATTTTATTAGTAAGAGTTGCATTTTGGTTAAGAAAGAAATACTATCCGCCAGCGGTTTGATTATGAATTCACTAGCTGCTGTTGCCATTTCCATGCAGAAGCAAGAGCTTCTTCTAAACTCAATTCAGCTTTCCAGCCCAATTCGGCATTTGCAAAACCTGTATCAGCATAAGCTTCTATAACATCTCCTTCCCTACGGTCTACAATTTTATAATTTAATTGTTGTTTACTCACCTTTTCAAAAGCTTTAATGACTTCCAAGACCGTTGTTCCTTTACCAGTACCAATATTAAATACTTCAAAGGAAGTTTTATTTTTTTGTTCAAGTAACCGTTTCATACTTACCGTATGCGCTATGGCCAAATCAACTACATGAATATAGTCTCTTACAGCCGTACCATCTGAAGTTGAATAGTCACCACCAAAAACAGATAATTGCTTCCGAATACCAGATGCCGTCTGAGTAACATAAGGAATCAAATTTTGTGGCACTCCAATAGGTAATTCTCCAATTTTAGCACTTTTATGAGCTCCGATAGGGTTAAAATAACGTAGTGCAATTGCATTTAAATCAGATGCTTTTGTGGTGTCCAAAATAATTTCTTCTCCTATTTGTTTGGTATTTCCATAAGGAGATTCAGCTGTTTTAAAAGGTGCTTTTTCTTTAATTGGCATTACATCTGCTTGACCATAGACCGTGCAAGAGGAGCTAAAAATAAAATTATGGACATTATGAGCATTCATTTGTTCTAGTAAATAGATCAATGAAGTAATATTATTATGATAATATACTAGTGGTTTTTCTACACTTTCTCCTACAGCTTTGGAAGCAGCAAAATGAATAATACCATCAATATTCTTGTATTTTTTAAAGAAATAACGAACAGCATTCTGTTCTTTTAAATCAATCTTTTCGTAGGCAGGCCGTATTCCTGTAATCGATGTAATTTTTTCTAGAACATCTATTGAAGAATTCGACAAGTCATCAATGATGATTACTTCATAGCCTTCACTTTGTAACTCAACAACAGTATGCGAACCTATAAAACCTAAGCCACCGGTTACAACAATTCTTTTCATCAAGTTTTAGTTTACAAAATCTAAAATAGTTTGTGTGATATATTGTAATTGTTCTGTATCAAACTCTGTATGAATAGGTAGTGAAATAACAGCTTCAACCAATTCATTTGTTACCTTAAAGTCTTCTTCTTTATAACGATCATCTGTATACGCTTTTTGCTTGTGTAATGGCACAGGATAATAAATGGCACTAGAGATTCCTCTACTGGTTAAGTGCTCTTGTAAACCTGTTCTATCAACATCTTTTAACCTCAACGTGTATTGATGAAAGACATGACAATTACAGTCTGAACAGATATTCGCTGTGTTACATTGACCAGTTTTTGGGGCCGTTATTTTATCACTTTCTGCAAAAGCACTATTATAAAATCTTGCTACATCTCGTCGAGAATCGCAATAGGTATCTAAATGGGGTAATTTTATATCTAACACCGCAGCCTGTATTGTATCTAAACGCGAATTCACACCTACAACATCATGGTAGTATCGTGTATACATGCCATGATTTACCATCCCACGAAGTGTATGTGCTAATTTGTCATCGTTCGTAAAAATTGCACCACCATCACCATAACACCCTAAGTTCTTAGATGGAAAAAATGATGTGGTACCCACATGACCTATAGTACCAGCCTTTTTCTTAGAACCATCTTTAAATGTATAATCAGCACCAATGGCTTGCGCCGTATCTTCAATGACAAATAAGTTATGCGCCTCTGCTATCTCCATTACCGCATCCATATTGGCGCATTGACCAAATAAATGCACAGGAATAATCGCTTTCGTTTTTTGGGTAATTGCTTTTTTCAAAGCTTCAATATTGATATTGAATGTATCGGCGTCTACGTCTACCAAAACTGGGGTTAGCTTTAACAAAGCTATCGTTTCAACGGTCGCTGCAAAAGTAAAATCAGCTGTAATAACTTCATCTCCTTGTTCTAAACCTAAGCCCATCATGGCAATCTGCAAAGCATCTGTTCCGTTAGCACACGGTATTACATGTTTTACATCTAAATAATCTTCTAAGTTTTTTTGAAAGGATTTTACTTGTGGACCATTGATAAAAGCGGTGTTTTCAATCACTTCTATAATAGATCGGTCTACTTGATCTTTAATTTTTGCATATTGACCTTTGAGGTCAACCATTGGAATCTGTTTCATTCGACTAAATTTCTTATTGCTAAACGAACAAAAATACGAATTATTTAAGTGCTGTAACCCTAAATTTATATTTTAGCAGCTCCTTATGTTTTTTTTATATAACATCATAATTCACCTTGTTGGCTTTTTATTAAAGATCATCGCCTTTTTTAATAAAAAAATGAGCCTTTTTGTGAAAGGTAGAGCAACCGTTTTTCAAAAACTAGCTGCTAAGCTGTCTCCAAACGATGCCGTTGTCTGGTTTCATTGTGCTTCATTAGGCGAATTTGAACAGGGAAGGCCAATTATAGAAAATTTTAGATCTCAATACCCTAATCATAAGATCCTTGTTACTTTTTTCTCACCTTCCGGTTATGAAATAAGAAAAGAGTATACTGGGGCAGATATTATTACATATTTACCCCTAGACACATCAATTAATGTCAAAAAATTCATCAAAATAGTAAACCCTCAACTAGCTGTTTTTATAAAATATGAGTTTTGGCCAAATATACTCAAGGAGCTACAATCTAATCACATCAAAACCATTTTAGTATCGGGTATTTTTAGAGAGAATCAAGCATTTTTTAAATGGTATGGAAGTTGGATGCAAAAATCATTAAAAACATTTGATCACTTCTTTGTGCAGAATGCTAGTTCAAAAGAATTATTGAAAAGTATTGGATTTGAAAATATAACCATAAGTGGAGACACACGTTTCGACCGGGTTTTTGATATTTCAAATCAAGACAATCAAATAGATTTCATAGAAAATTTTACAAATCAAAAACAAACCTTGGTGGCTGGCAGTACTTGGCCAAAAGATGAAGCATTGTTAATTGAATACATCAATAAACACGCTGGTGATAATGAAAAATTTATCATTGCCCCTCATAATATCAAACCAAAAGATATTGAAGAGTTAAAAAATAGCTTCACAAAAAAAGTAGTTTTATTATCTAATACCAATAAAACTGATGATACGCAAATACTAATTATAGATTCTATTGGTATGTTGACCAAAATATATAGTTATGCCGATATAGCCTATGTTGGTGGTGGATTTGGAATAGGTATTCATAATATTCTAGAGCCTGCTTCTTTTGGCGTCCCGATACTTATAGGTCCTGTTCATCAAAAGTTTAATGAAGCACAAGAATTAATTGCTTTAGGTGCTTGTAAAGTAATTGCTCAATTTGACACTTTTAATTCTGAACTAAAAAATCTATTTAATAACCCTAAACTTTGCGAAAGTAAAGGCGCTATTTCTAAAGCATATATTTTAAAAAATAAAGGTGCAACAAAAAAAATATTTAAGTATATAATTGAAACTATTCCTACAAAATAGATTAAATTTAACCATAGAAATTACCCTTGAAGATGTTACGAGAAAAATTAGAGGATTATTTTAATGTAGTTTTTGAAAAAGAATTAATAGATGAAATTATCCGGGTTGGTACGTATAAAAAAGTCAAGGAAAATGAACTTCTAATTGATCTTGGCGATAAATTTGACCAAATTCCATTAATTCTCTCTGGCGCTATTAAAATTAGTCATGAAGACGATAACGGTGAAGAAATTATACTCTACTTTTTAGAACGTGGAGATACGTGTACAATAACATTTGGCAGCGGGCTTCATAGTAATAAAAGCAAAATACGAGGCGTCGCCGAAAAAGAAGCTGAAATTGTTTTGATTCCCATAGAAAAACTGGAAGAGTGGATGATTAGCTATAAATCTTGGCGAACTTTTATTATTGATAGTTATAATATTCGACTATCAGAAATGTTGGAGGCCATTGATACACTTGCCTTCATGAAAATGGATCAACGTCTGTATAAATATCTAACTGATAAAGTTAAAATTATGCGATCTCCTATTCTCAACACTACACATCAACTTATTGCCAATGACCTTCATACATCACGAGTTGTGGTATCACGATTGTTAAAGCAACTTGAAAACGAAAAAAAAATACAATTGCACAGAAATAAGATTGAAGTGTTACAATATTAACCATGTAACAATTGTTGCACAGTTCGATTTCATCTTAACTAGTTTTGCATAAAATTTAATATATATGGAATTTATTTTACAGCCCTGGCCTTGGTATGTCGCAGGGCCCATGATATCAATTGTAATGTTCTTACTATTTTATCTAGGCAAGACGTTTGGAGTCTCAACAAATCTCGAAACTATTTGTTCTTTGAGCGGCGCAGGAAAATTTCTAGACTATTTTAAATTTGACTGGAAGGCTAATAGTTGGAACCTATTTTTTGTGCTAGGGTCTATTATTGGTGGTTTTATCGCTTATCAATGGCTCACTCCTAGTGAAGCTGTCGCTATAAGTGCACAAACAATTCGTGATTTATCCGAATTAGGGTTTGAAAATGCTGGAACACAGTATTTACCAGATGAAATTTTCAGTGTAGAAACACTATTTTCTTTAAAAGGTTTTTTGATTTTATTAATCGGGGGAATTTTGGTTGGTTTTGGCGCTAGATATGCGGGAGGTTGCACCTCTGGACATGCCATTGTTGGATTGAGTAATATGGAATTACCATCACTTATTTCAGTCATTGGCTTTTTTATCGGTGGACTACTAATGACCTGGATTCTATTACCATTAATATTTTAGAGTATGAAGCAACTAAAATTTTTATTCGTCGGGATTCTTTTCGGGATTATCTTAAGTAAAGGAGAAGTTATTTCTTGGTATCGAATTTATGAAATGTTCAAATTTCAAGCATTTCATATGTATGGCGTTATAGGCTCTGCTGTTGCCTTAGGGATAGTGATGGTTTATCTATTTAAAAAAGGAAAGATAAAAACATATCTGGGACACCAAATAAGTGTTGCACCAAAGAAAAGAGGGTTTTCTAGAAATATCATTGGTGGTATTATTTTTGGCTTAGGCTGGGCATTAGTCGGAGCATGCCCTGGACCAATGTTCATATTGTTAGGTAGAGGTATTGCAGCTATTGCAGTGGTCATTCTTGGTGCCTTGTTAGGTGCTTTTTTCTATCATGCTGTTAAAAGCAAACTCCCGCATTAATTCAATACTTTTCTTTTGTAACTTGCATTCTCTTAAAGACTGAGACAATGGAACGTTTAACGGATAAATTTGGTAGACAAATAAGCTATTTACGCTTAGCTGTTACCGATCGCTGTAATTTGCGATGCCAATACTGTATGCCTGCACATGGTATTGATATTGTTGACAGAAAAGAGCTCCTCACTTTTAAAGAAATGTATAGAATCACCCGCGTTTTAAGCGAATTGGGTGTAAACAAAGTACGTTTAACAGGAGGTGAACCTTTTGTGCGAAAGGATTTCGTGAAGTTTTTGGAAATGTTATCTTTTAATGACAAATTAGATGAAATTAATATTACAACCAATGGTGCCTTAATTTCTAAGCATATTCCAAAACTGGAATCACTTGGTATTAATACTATTAATTTAAGTATCGACAGTCTTAACAAAGAAAATTTTGCTAAGATCACACGAAGAGATGTTTTTGATGAAGTCTATGCAACTTTAGAAGCACTTGAAAATAGTACTATGAAATTAAAACTAAATGCTGTTGTGCAATCTGGCGTCAACACACATGAGTTGATAGATTTTATAGAGTTCACAAAACACAAGAATATATCCGTTCGGTTTATTGAAGAAATGCCCTTTAATGGAACTGGGCAACGCGACACGAAAGAAAACTGGAATTACATTAAAATACTAGAAACGATAAATGCACATTACAAAGAAGTAATTCCGTTACAATCTGATAAATCATCAACATCTCGTAATTTTAAGATTGAAAACTACCAAGGTTCTTTTGGTATTATTCCGGCATTTACACGTACCATCTGCAATGATTGCAATCGTATACGAATTACGGCCACTGGGCTATTTAAAAATTGTTTGTTTGATGAAGGAGTTTTCAATATTCGCGATTATATTCGTCAAGGTGCGAGTAATGATGATTTAAAACAATTGTTTTTATCAATCGTGAAAGAAAAGCCTGAAAATGGTTTTATTGCCGAAGCAAACCGAAAAAAGAACAAGAACGTTTCAGAAAGTATGTCAACTATAGGGGGATAAGTTTATGATTTCATCTCAAGAAGCATTGCAAATTATTCTAAACAATACACAAAATTTTGGTATTGAAGAAATTTCATTTTTAGCTGCGACAGGGCGTGTCTTAAAAGAAGATATCAAGGCTGATAGAGATTTTCCGCCATTTGACAATGTTCGTATGGATGGAATTGCCATTGCATTTAGTGCTTACACGGAAGGTAAAAGAGAATTCACTATCGAAAATATTCAACCAGCTGGCAGCGAACAATTAGTATTAAAAAACACCTATAATTGTATTGAAGTAATGACAGGCGCCACCTTACCTAAACAGGCAGATACTGTGATTAGATATGAAGATGTTAGTATCCTTAACGGGAAAGCTACAATTAATATTGAAACAATTAATAAGGGACAAAATATTCATATCAAAGGGAGAGACAGGAAAAAGAATGATGTCTTGATCAAAAAAAATAAGATAATTTCTCCTGCTGAAATTGGCGTACTAGCAACAGTGGGCAAATCTACCGTAAAAGTAGCGAAACTACCAAAGGTCATGATCGTTTCAACAGGTGACGAATTGGTGAAAGTTTCTGAACAACCGTTGGCATATCAGATAAGAAAAAGTAATGTATATACCTTAGTTTCTTTATTAGAAAACCTCACCATTAAGGCAGAGACCTGCCATATAGCTGATGACAAGCAACTCTTAAAAGAAAAAATCAAACAATTTTTAAAAGACTATGATGCGCTACTTTTCAGTGGTGCTGTAAGTAAGGGTAAATTTGATTTTTTGCCAGAAGTATTAAATGAATTACAAGTCAATAAGCTATTTCATAAAGTAAAACAACGCCCCGGAAAACCTTTCTGGTTCGGATGTACTGAGCCTTTTAATACAGAAATTCGCGATGAAAAAAACACTAAAAAAACAATTGTTTTTGCCTTTCCAGGAAACCCAATTTCTACTTTTATAGGCTGCTTAAAATACTTCTATCCTTGGTATAAAAAGTCAGTAGATATAGTATATGAAAATCACGATAAAGCAATCTTAGCCGAAGACTTTACCTTTAAACCCCAGTTGACTTATTTTTTACAAGTGCGATTAGAAAATAAAAAGGGGCTACTAGTCGCAATTCCATTTGCTGGAAATGGCTCTGGAGATTTGGCAAATTTAGTAAATGCCGATGCCTTTTTAGAATTACCAGATCATCAAACCAATTTT
>RCNB010001510.1_pt1 | contig 14606 bp, 13 predicted proteins | sample 2041321 | NCBI WGS metagenome assembly RCNB01 (sample SAMN09708232, study PRJNA481090) | Marine sediment metagenome, whole genome shotgun sequencing project. | reverse complement strand
CTGAAAAAATAGCTATTAATGATCTTCCAAAACCAGAGATTTCTTTTGTTGACTTGAAGGAAAAAATTGCCAATGAAATGCTAAAGTCATGTCACTTTTGTGAAAGAAGATGCAAAATAGATAGAAGCGAAGGAGAAACTGGGCACTGTAAATTAGGGGAAGAATCCTATATTTCTTCAGCCTTCCTCCATACAGGAGAAGAATCCATACTTGTACCAAGTGGAACAATATTTTTTACAGGCTGCACTTTTAATTGTGTGTTCTGCCAAAACCATGACATATCTCAAGGTTGGTGTGATGATAAGAAACACATTGTAGGGAATCATCTCCAAGTGGATGGAAAAAAAGTATCAGTACTTGCAGAACGGCTTTGGAAAGAAGGAGCAAAGAACATAAATCTTGTAGGTGGTGATCCCACACCAAACTTGCATACAATTATTTCTGCTTTGAACATTTTTGATAAAAATATCACAGTTTTATGGAATTCTAATATGTATCAATCACAAGAAGCAACGACACTTTTACTTGAGTTAATGGATTTCTGGTTACCAGATTTAAAATTCTGGGAAAACGATTTTGCAAAGAAAATGTCTGGTGTGAATAACTATCAAGAAATTGTTACTAGAAATATTAAGATGGCTTATGATAAAGGATCAGGAGAAGTACTCATCAGACATCTTATTATGCCTGGAAGAGTTGAATTGGATACTTTCCCTATTCTTGAATGGTGTGCAAAAGAAATTCCGAAATCAATGATAAATCTCATGGACCAATACCATCCAGATTATTTAGTAAAAAGTAAACCTTCATTATATTCTACAATTAGTAGAAGAATTACTCAAACAGAATGGCAAAATGCAACAAATAAAGCAGACGAGCTTGAAATTTTCTGGCGTCCTGTATCATAAGAAAATAAGAAAACAAAAGAAGAATGCTATCTTCTTCATTTTTACTTAGATTTTAATTTGTCTTTTGTTATACAAGAAGACAGATATCATAATTACGAGCAAGGCAATCATTTGAACAAGTGCGTATTGTGCAACCGGATCAAGATAACCAAATAACTCAACAGTAGTGGCTATTCCGTAAATTATGAAATAGAATAAAATATAGGCACTAGAAGTAATGGCTACAGATAAGAAGGGTGCCCTATAGTCTCTGATATCATATGATCGTAAGCGGATTAGCAAAGCTTCGTACAAAACAATTTCTGCATTAGCAATGATAAACACGGAAGCAATTGTGACTGTGATGTAGGCTGCTAAATAGCTACTATCAATTACTTGAAGAATCTCTCGTGCATGAAAAATTATTGGAATTTGTGATAAAACAGCGAATCCGGAGAGAATTGCCATGATTCCAAATGGTTTTCCAAGTTTCCATTGTATGTTTAGATTTGACATCTTGAAGACCTTTTTTATCTTATAATTAATAATCTTAAATTAAGTTATGTACATAACCAAATTATAGTTCGCATTTTTGATTACACATTAAAAATATTTTCGGAGAAACTCAAATATTTCTTGCTATTTTCTCATCTTACTTTAATAAAACGCTGAAAGTCTTCCACATGGTTTACTACTAAACGTTCCCTGATAAGGTCTCGTAAGGCTCCAAGGTTCTTTCCTTGTTTTGCGCTTACATGAACGATCATTTTTTGAAGCTCTTCATCGAGTTTCTCAAAACCAATTAATTCCTTAAAGTGCTTTGTTGCTACCTCTAATTCAATAGGAGACACTTTATCTATCTTATTTATAGCAACGATTGGTTTTATTTTCAGGCTCAATAGATAACTGTAAAGCTCTTGGTCTATTGGGATGATATCTTTCTTTGATAATCGGTTAGAAACATCAACAAAACTCTTAGCATCAATTACTAGGATACAAGCAGGTATTCTGTACCGATATTCCTCGAAAAAGGAAATAATCTCATCCTTGATTCTTTCTTCGTATTCCTTAGTTCGGTCGTGTATTTTACCCCAACCAGGAACATCTACCACAGTGAATTTATTGGTGAGTATATACTCATTTATTTTGCGAGTTGAGCCAGGTTTTTTACCAATTGTTGGTTTAGCAGAAGTTAATCTACTTATGAGAGAACTTTTACCTGCATTAGGTCGTCCAATAAAGACTAGATACCAAGAAAATTCTTCCATGACAAATCACAAGATTAGAACTAAATTAGTCTTTTGTATTAATCTCCCCAGAATGGTCGTGTTCTTGAATACTCTTTTTCTGCATTTATGATCTCTGAATAGAATTCATAATCATCTCTTGAATAACTTCTTTCGAGAACTTTGCTGGCACTTCTTGGACCAATACCCCGTGCTGCTAAAGCAATTATTGCTTTTTTACCTGAGGCAATCACAAGATCAGCACTCTTGTACCCTCTTTTCAGTACCTTTTCTTCGTCCTCGTTTAGTGCTTCTCTTCGCAAATGCTTCTTCAAAATACGATGAAGTTCTTCATTCCACGGACCAACTGCAGCAATATATCTTGCACCACATTTAGGACATTTTGGTTTATCATCAATATTACCTACCTTGAATACTGAATTGTATTTTCCGCACCACATACAAATTAGTCGTATCTCTTTTGTTTGGAGTCTTTCCTGTACTTTTTTTGCTAATTGTCGATCCGGTTTCTCTGGAATAATAAAACCGGTATACCGAAGTTGATTAATTGAACTTTGAGCTAAAGGTGAAACTTCTTTTAACGATTTCTTCTCACTATAGACGATTTCTATTTCCTGTCTGTCAATTTTCTGCAACACATCATTAGTTTTCTCAATATCCATTTTATCGTGAATCAATTCATTCATTGTTGCATCAGCAACTAAAGTACCCTCATAGGCTCGAGCAAGATAACGAGGATGCATTTTACCACTTTCCCATGGTCCTCTAATCACACCAAACTTTTTAGCGATGTGTATGAATCGCCATTCATACATAGTTGTTTGTGGTAGCGTTCGTTTTAGAAGTTCCTCTACAAATTCTCCCTTAAGACTTCTAATGGCTGCTTCGATATGCGCTGGTTTTAAGTAGTAAGGATAGTTCAAGAGAATCCTATATGAATCAGATCTCATTCCAATAGAACTGCCAAATTTAGCCATTAATATGGAACTAATTAATTGCCCAAGAGTTTGATTTACTTTTGTTCCAAAATCACAATGAATAATTCCATAATTCGTTCCTAGAGTTTCAATGACAATTCTCTTATCCGTAGGCATTGGATTATCTTTCGAATAATGTTCATAGAGATAATCAATAACCTCTTTCTTTGCATCTGCATCAATTGGATATTTTTTTAGAGCTTTCTTTGCTAGAAGGTAATCGTCGTTTTCAATGAATTCTTGCCAGACCATTCCTCTAACTTTACCTACTTCTTGTGCAACTGAAAATGGCACGGGTATCAATTCCCCATCCCAAGCAGGAATAGCGCCGATAGGGTTGTGCACAGGAGCAACTTCGACTCGATCCTCATTTATTGCCAAGATTTTCCATGGAACACCTTTTACAATGAAGATAGCACCTACTTTTCCAGAAATTTCGACGAATTCGTCGTCTAAAGAACCAACAATTCTATTCGTTGCTACATCATAAATCTTGTATCTTTTAACATCACGAATAGTACTCAAGTTGTTATAATAGTAATGGAGGGTGAATTTTCTTCTCGAGATATTATTATCTTCCAACCATACAAGTCCTAGTTGTCTCATTTGATCCAGAAGCTCTCTTAATTGATCCATTGTTATCATTCTAAATGGATAAGCTCTTCTAACCATCGCAAATAGATCATTATAGGTTATTGGACTGTCTTCCATTAGTATACCTGCAATTTGATGTACTAATACCTCCCATGGTAAAATATGGGGAATAGGTGGCTCAAGTTCTTTCGCTAATGCTTTACGTCCTATGATCATTGCTTCAAGAATATCTTCGGCATCAATTGTGATTAGTATACCTTTACTTGTTTGATCGATCCTATGACCACTGCGACCAATTCTTTGGAGCAAAGGAGCTATTTCTCGACTAGACATCATTTGAACGACCATATCTACAGAACCAATATCGATGCCTAATTCAAGTGACGAAGTGCATATTATTGCTTTCAGACTACCACTTTTGAATCGATCTTCTGCTTCCTTTCGAACATCTTTGGATAGGGAACCATGATGAACACCAAATGGGAATTCCGTACCAATTAACCTCATTCTATTTCCAAGGATTTCAGTGAATTGTCTTGTATTTGTGAAAACAAGAGTATGGGTGTTATTTTCAATGATATTGATTACTGCATTTGCGCGAGCTGTTGCTTCCGGACTAGAGAAGATCTCACCGGATTGATCTTTGTCTTTATCAGTTGGTTTCGGATAAATAATCTTAAGATTAATCGGTTTTAAGGTTGGTTCTTCAAGTATCTTGCATTTTCTTTTTGTTCCAGCAAGTAATTTGGCAACAAGTTTAGGATTTCCAATTGTGGCAGATAAACCAATGCGTTGGAAACTATTTGTGCAAAATCTTTCAAGTCGTTCAAGTATGGTAAATAACTGGGTACCTCTTTTAGAATCAACTAACTCATGAATTTCATCTATTATCACCCATGAAACATTTTTCAAAGATTGACCTAATCGCTTTGCTGTAAGAACGATCCCTAATGTTTCAGGAGTTGTTATCAATAAATTAGGAGGGTTGAGTGTTTGTTTTCTTCGTTCATGTTGAGTAGTATCACTATGACGAATACCAGTTTTAATTCCGAGTTGTTCACCAACATCAATTACTCTTTTGAAAATATCTCGATTTAATGCTCGTAATGGAGTGATATAAAGAATGTTAATGCCTGGTTTTTGCTCCACCTCTCCAGATTGCATTTGAATATATTGATCAAACACAGGCAGAACTGCAGCCTCAGTTTTTCCAGACCCTGTAGCACTAATGATAAGGGCATTCTCTCCATTCTGTACTGTTGGAAAAGCAAGCTCTTGAATAGGAGTGAATTCTGTGAATCCTAAACTTGCAATTACCTCTTGAAGTGCAGAACTGAAATTGCCATCATTAAGCATATGTAAAAGCCTTCTAATTGACTTGAAGAGATTGCTTTTTTAAATTGAAAGATGAGTTTGGGTAAATAACTTTGGTAATATAATGAAACAATGATAAAAATTGGGCTGGATTAGTAGGATACTGAAAGAAGTTAATCTTCTTCCTCGCCAGAAACTAGATGATACCCAAGTGCTAAGAATCCACCGATGATTATTAGGATATATATAATGTAAAGAATGGTATTTGCTGCGATCATTTCTATCAATCTCTTTTGGTTTTGAACGGAATTAAAAGAATTATTACTCATTAAAAACTCTTTTGTTAGTTTGTAAGAAAACTGATGATTATTTTCAAGTTGCTTTTAAAAATGAAAAACTACCTTTGTAGTATATTTGGGGGAATAGTTTCACCTATCTCCCTTAGGAAAGCTATTTTCTTTAAAGTTCTTTTTCTTTCTTTATTTACTTAGTAAATGGAGATATAGCTTTTTGGCTCTCATTCAACAAGTTACAACTAATGAAAAAAATGATTATCCGCAAGAATTCTTGTTTCATGTTGATTTAGATTGTTTCTATGCTGCTGTTGAAATGAGAGAAGATCCTACTTTAGTTGGTAAACCGATAATTGTAGGTGGTGATAAGGAAACAAAAAGAGGAGTTGTTTTGACTTGTAATTATGAAGCAAGAAAATTCGGTTTACATTCAGGAATGCCGGTAAGAAAAGCACTTGAATTATGCCCAGAAGCTCTTTGTGTTAGTAGTCATCGTTCTATGTATAAGGAAGTTTCACAAAGCATTATGTCAATTTTAGCTTCATATACTGAGGCTTTCAGAAGTGCGTCAATAGATGAAGCCTATCTAAATCTAACAAAAGAAGTATATGAGAATTATAATGGTGATCCTATAACATTAGCTCAAGAAATTAAAGATGAAATCTTTGAAGAGGAAAGAATAACCTGTTCTATAGGAATCGGTCCTAATACTTCAATAGCTAAAATAGCTACTTCACAAAACAAACCAGATGGAATAACCTATGTTCGGAAGGAAGACATAAAGGAATTTTTGTATCCATTAAATGTGAGAAGATTAAGTGGAATTGGTCCTAAATCTGCTACAAGCTTAAAAAATAAGCATAGTATCGAAACAATTGGTCAAATCATAGATATTGGTACAGAATATGAGATGATTAGAAAGTTTGGAGATTTTGGCAAGTTTTTTTACAGGATAATATCCGGTCAAGGAAGAACAGTAGTCGAACCTAGCAATTCTTATGGTGTAAAATCAATAAGTCGAGGTCGAACGTTTTATGGATCTGTTAAAGATGGCGAACCTGTTACTGCTGAAAAGCTTCTCCCAAAATTAATAGAAAGTGTTCATGAACGATTAAAAAAGAGATTATTTCGTTTCAAAACAGTTACTTTAGAAGTTAAGCTCCAAAAAGGTTTGAGAACATTAAATCGTAGCCGTTCATTTCTAGCAGCAAATGATGATAAAGAACGTATAACTACAACTGCTTTTGAGTTATTAAATGAAGTAAAAAAACAACATCCAAAACAACCAATAAGAAAAATAGCTATTAGAGTTTCTAATTTTGAGAGGTTAGATCCACAACAAAAAACATTAGCAGAATTTTTCAAATGAAAAAATTATTTCTTAGCTAATTTTTTAGCACCATATCTTACCTTAACAGCAATACCTTTCTCAAAAGCTAACATATATTCTGCTGAAAGTTGTGCTTTCCCTATTGCTAATAATTCATCTTTTTCATTCACTACAATTACTTCATCTTCAGGATGAATATTTGAATCAACATTTACTACGTGTTTTGCAAAAGCATTTCTTCCTTCGATAATGAATTCCGAAACATCATTTTGAACAATAACTCTATGCTTTGGTGCTTTTGTTGCAGCAAGCATACGTTGGGCGCCAAAAAGACCGATGGAAAAATAACCATCTGTTGGACGAATAGTTGCTATCCTGTCCTCCCCTATCAAAATTTCTCGAACTTTTTGTGTTTTCTTAGAGATAGTTATTGTAATATCATCTGGTACCAAAATAGTAGCAAACTCTTCTCCGAACTGATATTGAGCAGTTTTTCTCAATTGTTCTAAAGTCCATTTGTCAGGAGTTTTTGCTATTTTATTAGACAAGTTAATCACTTCTTTCTAGAATATTTTGATATCAATAACTATATGATCAATTCCAGGCGAATACTTCTTCACTCTTTTTTGATTGAGAACTTCCAAAGTTCTGTTTTCTTGTTCAACGATTTTCTTAATTTTATTTAAAGGATTATCTAGGATTTCTTTATTATTAGGAACTCCAGCATGAAAATGTAGTATTCCCCCTTTCTTACACAATTTTACTCCAACAGAAATTTGTTCTATATCACTTGCTAGATAACCTGACAACACTCTATCAGCTTGCTGATAATAATCCTGTAAAACAATTCTGTTATCACCAAGGATACTTTTCATATGATCTTGAACTTTATTTAATTCAATATTATACTCGAGATACTTGTGAGCTAAAGGATTTATTTCTGCAGCAAGAAGCATTTTTGGCTGCTTATGAACGGCTAAAGGTAGTGATAGGTTTCCAATACAGCTGAACATATCAATGATGAATTCATTGGGTTCAACTATTTCGAGTAAACGTTTTCGCTCTCCATGATTACCTGGTGAAAAAGTTAACTTCGCAGCATCGATTTTAAACATGCATCCTAGTTCTTTGTGTACCGTTTCAGCATTCCCATCTCCTGCTAAATGAGTAAAACCAGGTTTTCTAGTTACACCTTTTGTTGGACCTGTTTTTCCTAAAACAACTCGGATATTTGATTCCATTTTTAGAAATGCTTCACCAATATCTTCTTTGTATTCCATCAATTCATTTGGAATTGTTGTAATTAAAACATCACCAATTTTCCACCATCTGTTTGGAAGAAACGGAATAAGATTCTGAGGTAGTTTCTTTTCAAGTATGGTGGATAATTTTTCACTAATCATCCTCAGCTCCTAAGATAATTCATTTTATCGAATTGTTTAATCTTTCTTGAAAAAATCAGCTAGGAAAGGAATAAGATCTTCAATACTCTTTTCTGTTTCTTCTGTAATGCTTTCCATATAACTCAAATTACCAGGTTGTATACCAATGAAATAAGCCTTTAGATTTTCAAGATAATTCTTCAAGTAAGTCATATACATCGTCATTGAAACTTTGTGAGGAGTTACCATATATGCATCATCAACATCTTTTTCTGTAAAGACGCGAATCGTTCCAGGTTTTTCATCCATCATTGCTGCATCAATTATGATTAAAATATCCGGTTCTTGTTTTTTAATTACACCAGTAAAAGCTTCTGGAACTGGTCCGGCATTAATTAGAAAGATATTTTCAGGAAATTTGATTTTCTCAAGCTTTTCAATTACTGCAATACCAGCTGCATCATCTGCTCGATCAAAATTTCCTATGCCCATTATACAGATTTTTTTTGTAGGGTCAATTTTTTTGAAGAATTTAGATCCTTTAAATTTAAGTTTCATTCAATCTATACCTTCTATTTTTTCTCTGACGAGTATTTACATGAAAGTTGGTGCTGTTGGTAATTTATCAATATACTTCATTATTTTCTCAGGCCAATTCTTTGGATCAGTTCCTTTCTGTGCTACGAAAGCAGAAACATATCGTTCGAAACTTCCACCACCACATCCGGACCAAAGCTCTTTTCCAGATTGCGATTTCACGGTGAACGCCTTAGTATATTTGTCTCCTAAAATGGAAATGTTTTGTGTTTCCAACCATTCGCTTTCTTTGCGTTTTCCTTTGTATGGAAGATAAATCTCAAAATCAATTGTGCCAATTTGATCGAAATTATCTAATGTAACTGAAGCTTCCTCATCTGTCGCAGATCCTTCTTGTGCCGACCACCAGGGAGTAACCCAAGCTTCTCGGAACTCGAGATCTAATATATCACCAATTATATGTCTAAATTTCAATCGCAACTCTTGTGCGATTTTCTTTATTTGTTCAGGGAATCCAATATAGATAGTTTCAATTCGATGTAATTCATCGACACGCTCAAAACCATATGCTGCACCACTTTCATACCTATATGTTGGTCCTGACCAATCATAAATGACTAATGGGAAACTATCATCAGAAACGGTTTTTCCTTGTAGATAAGAGTAAAATGGTGGGCATTGTGCAAAACTCAAACCGCCAATGGGTGGTCTAAGTTTTTCCATGATTTTATCAGGTTGAACATCTAATGTTATTCTATAATAATCGGCTATATCTTCCCAATATTCTGGATCAGCAGTTTTAGGTGTACAAACGAAATATGGTTCAAAACCACCTTGGTATATTCCAGATAAATGACCGCTCTTCTTCCAAACATCCCAGGGAACGACTTTTGGAAAAATCATGTTCTTAAAACCAAGTGGTTTGTAAAGATTCTCAACCATGATAACTTTCACAGCTTCCGTTAGTGCTGTAATAGCAGGAGCAAATATCCATTGATTTCTATAACTGGTTCTTTGAATCCAACCGTCTTTGATCATAGCATCGGTTGGATTTCCGGTAAATTTCTCTTTCTTCTCATCGCTACTCCAAACAACCATATGGTGTTCATCTTTACCTCGGATGATTTCCTCAATTACTTTATTTCGGACTAGTTTTACGATACGATCAATAGCCCCTTTTTCTATGAAGTCAATAGGAATATCTTTGTCAAGGACAAGAGAGGCTGTAGTATCGCTAAATTTAATGGTCTTTACAAATGGTAAGCTAAATTCTTTTTCGGGTTTATTTGGGATATCAATATCAATCTTGTATGATTTTATTTCTACATTACCAATACCTACTCTGTAGGTTTTCCCTAATTTTTGGGCAAGGAATTTACGCATACGAAGTAAAGCATGATGTGGTGGCATAACGCCTCCACTAACGACTGTTAGAATTAATTCATCTTCTTTTGCTGATTTTGATTTTACTTCCCAACTTTTAACTCTGGAGATTTCTTTTAGGTCAGTTTCCTTAATTCCTTTAGCAAACATTGCATGTAATTCATCTAACCAATTGTCAATCTCGTTCTTAGCTTCAGGAGGTATTTTACCTCGTAAAACAAAGCTGAATTTAAGATTATACTTCATAACATTGTCCTCTGAATTTCAAAAGTAGATAAACCAATGATAAAACTTTCGGGTATTACCTTTTATCATTAGGGTACTAGAACAGATATTAATGGGTACAAGAACAAGATGACAGCCATGCATAAGAAGAGTAAAACGTAAAGTCTTCTTCTTTTTCTTTTGATATCAAAGAAATAGGCATTTAGTCTCATTTCAGCTATTCTATCCAGTGTAAATGGAACGTATTCATCTGTGGCATTCCTGCCTGGAAAGAAGACGTTCACAGTCTTTCCACCACCAACATCAACGTCAGCAGAGATAACACCTTTTTCTTGTCTTCTTGGATCGTAAACAGCACTTATTTTATCAGAAAAATCTTGGTGTAATCTTGGGAAGATATGAAGATCGCCAATTTTTAATCCTGGTTTAGCAACATTTAGCTCCTCAAGTTTATGTGCTCTTTTCATAAATTTCACAGCTTTTGATTCAGCAGAAACAAACCAACATTCAACATCAATGTGTTTGGTTTTCTTGCCAGTAGCAATCTCTTCATGAATTTCTTTGAAGAATAACCCATTTTCATCTACTTCAAGTACATCTTCATAAATTACTTCTTTTTCTGTATCGTAAATTGTAAGCTCAATTTCATTATCTATGCAATCTTCAATGACATACCCGCAAACCATTAATCCGACTCCAACAACAGAGGAATCAGCGGGACTAACCATTCGAATTGGAATATTTCTTTGGCCACCCCAGAAACCAGCAATTCCCATTGAGAATATAGCAAAAGCACCTGCAATCAAAAACATAACACTTAAAATTCCAGCAAAATTATAAAATGGATTTTCGGAGACAACATCAATTATTTTACCGATTCCAACTGCTAATCCAGCAATGACAATTGTTGCAATAGCAAAGATCAAAATTGTCTTTCTAACAGACATTGGAGGTTTGGTATCTTTCTCTTCTTTATGAATTTCTAAATTAAGAATATCTAATTTACCTTCTTCTGCTTCTTCGAAAATGTCTTCTTCCGTATTTTGAGGGGCATCCAATAAATTCACCAACAATATTATGTGATTGAATAGTGAATTTATATTGTAAAATAGGGTAAATAAAAAATTGCATTATGATGAAAAACATCAATCACTAATGCAATTATTCACAAAATTGATTATTAATCATTCTAGAAGCTATCCGAGACATATCAACAGCTGCTTTGGTTTCACCCAGCTTGATAAAAACTACTGCCATTTTATTCCATATTCGTGCATTCTCCGGCTCGAAAGAGAGTAGTTTAAGATAGCAATTTAGTGCGCGTAAAAAGTTCCCTTCTAAGTAATGACAATCTGCTAATTGCCAAAGAGTATCGATATTTAATCCTTCCTGGATTAACGAGTTCTCACAAAGAGCAATAGTATCTTTGAGATTAATTTGGGTGGAAATTTCCTCATTTCTAACATTCATCATATTTAATTCACCGAGTGGTTCTAAACTTTAATTTCACAGTGTATATGCGATAAGACTTTCTGGAAATTTTCCCCGTTGTTGTCTTTCAGAAAACTCAGGAGTTCATCCAATTTTAGCCATCCAGCGCCTGCTCTTTGGTCATTTAAACCGTCGTTATCGATAATTTGTCTACCAATAAATTCAGATATACGTTTAAAAGGACCCTCTTCTTTTTCGTAGCAAGCTGAGATAATCACCTTTTTTCGAGCACAAAGTAATGCATTGTCTATCAATTGTTGATGTTGTGGTGTTACGTGATGAAGTACGTCGGATAAGACAACGGTATCTGCTTGAAAATCGCTGAGATCTTTTAGGATATCCCTTACATGGGCTGTTCCTCTGTTTTTCTTATTTACAAAAGCAATAAAATCCTCATTTAAATCAAGCCCAGTATATTCGACAGTATCCGGAAGATGAGTGTATAATGTTCCCGTACCGCACCCTAAATCGAGGACTGAATTTCCTTCAATATTTTTGGCTAAAGTTTTAACGATAAGCTGTTTTGGATCATTCAACCAAATAGCAAAATCATAAATTCGTGGGTGTTGGTACATAATTCCAAAATTTAGTCGTTCTTTAATCGTTTTTCTTTTACGAGTTCCTTTCATCTCGTTTTGTGTTACTGTATTTATGTTGGGATATTTCATACCAATTTTAATTTCTTCCATAAGATAACCAACCGTATAAAATGACTTGATATATTTTCAATCATTTCACATGCTTTTTTCTATAAAAAGTTCTAAATCAAGAATACCTTCGCAAAAAAAATGACTTATATATTTATAATGAAAATAACCTATGATTAATTATGAGCTCAGAAAGTATTCTTACAATTATTGGAACGGGATTTGTAGGTCTAGTAACTTCTGCAATCTTCGCTGATAAAGGCTATAAGACAATAGCATTAGACATCAACGAGAAAATTATTGCTAAGGTCAATAAAGGCGAAGCCCACTTTTTTGAGCCGCACTTACAAAAACTTCTAGAACGTGTTGTATTGAAGAAAAAAACATTAACAGCAAGTTCGGAAATCATAGAATCCATAAAAAACAGTAATATTACTTTTATTTGTGTGGGAACTCCCTCAAAAAAAGATGGAACATGCGATCTCCAATACATAGAGAAAGTAGCAAAAGATATTGGAAAAGCTCTCGAGAGTAAAAATGAATATCATCTAGTAATAGTGAAATCCACTGTGGTTCCTGGGACAACTCGAACAAAAGTGAAAGAAATAATTGAAAAGAGTTCTAATAAAGTAGCTGGGAAAGATTTTGGTTTATGCATGTGTCCTGAATTTCTACGAGAAGGACAAAGCGTTCATGACACACTATATCCGGATAGAATAATTATTGGGCAATTTGATGAGCAATCCGGAAAACTAGCAAAAGAATTATTCGAGAATATGTATTACAAACAAGAAGATGAATTCGTATCAAATTGGGAAGCTGTTTACGGAAAGATAACAAATCCCCCAGAGATACTTAGGTTCCCATTGGAAACAGCAGAATGCATAAAATATGCAAATAATTCATTCTTAGCAACAAAAATTTCCTTCATAAACGAATTCGCAAATATTTGTGAACGAATCGAAGGAGTTGACATAAACGATGTGGCAAAAGGTATTGGTTTAGATTTTCGTATTAATGCAAACTTCTTACGTGCAGGAGCAGGATTTGGTGGTTCTTGTTTTCCAAAAGATCTACAAGCTATAATCAATTTTTCACTCGAACAAGGATATCAACCGCAGATTTTAGAGAGCGTTGTAGAAGTAAACAAGAAACAAGCTATGCGCATGGTTGAATTAGCAGAAGAAAAACTCGGTTCATTACAACAAAAACAAGTAGCAATTCTAGGATTATCATTTAAACCTGAAACCGATGATATGAGAAATGCTCCATCTCTAATAGTAATTAATTCTCTCCTTAAGAAAGGGGCAAATGTAATTGCTTGGGATCCAGAAGCAATTAATGAGGCAAAGAAGGAAGAATGGTTTGGGAGTAAAATTACTTATGCAACAAATTATCAAGAAGCTTTGAAAGATGCAGATATTTGTTTGTTACTTACTGAATGGGCTGTCTTCAAAGCACTAAAACCTCAAGATTTTCAGAAGATGAAACAACCAATTATCATTGATGGGAGAAGAATTTATGATTCCAAAGATTTTTCGAAATCTGGTATAGAATATACAGGTATCGGACTTGGAACAAAAAGAGATAAATGATACCAACAATAGTGATTAATTGGTGTGCAAAATATGTTTGATAAAATTTCACTTACGAAAGAATCTTTGAGTTATGTTAATGATCTTGAAACGAATTTTGAAAAATACCAAGTAACGGTTCAGAAAATAAACGATGCTACAATAATTGATTGTGGGATAGACGCCAAGGGGAGCGTTGCAGCTGGATTACTTTTCATTAAAATTAGTTTAGGAGGATTAGCCTCTGTTAGTTTAGATTATCCTGTAACAGAAAATGAACATACAATGATTGCTGTAAGTGTTGAAACATCATATCCTGTATTATCAACTTTAGGATGTCAAGCAGCAAGTTGGAATGTAAACAAAGATGAATTCTTTGGCATGGTTTGTGGACCAGGAAGAGCACTTGCTCAAAAACCATCGAAAATTTACAAACTTTTAGAGTACAAAGATTCAAGCGATACAGCTATATTGTGTATTGAATCAGATAAATTACCAACGCCAAAAGTAATTGATTACCTTGCAGAAAAATGTAATGTAGAAAAGAAAAACTTGAAGATATTAATGATTAAAACAAATTGTCTAGTTGAATATCTCCAAATGGCTGCAAGAGCAATAGAGATAGGTGTGTTTCGTTTAGTCGAACAACTAGGATTCTCTAAAGAAAAAGTTCAACATGCTATAGGTTCAGGATTAGTTCCACCATTATCGGATGATGTAAACCT
>RCNB010001507.1_pt1 | contig 14630 bp, 13 predicted proteins | sample 2041321 | NCBI WGS metagenome assembly RCNB01 (sample SAMN09708232, study PRJNA481090) | Marine sediment metagenome, whole genome shotgun sequencing project. | reverse complement strand
AAAGCACACTGGACCGAGGCGCATATGCGCTATCTACGAGAGCTCGTCCTACCACACCCCGCTCAAAAGCTCATCCTTGAGGAGTACATCCAACGCATCGACACCACCCTCTTGCAAATCGCCCGGATCGAAGATCAGATGGATTTGCTACTTAAAACCTGGAACCGCCGCCCGTTCGTGGAAGCGTTGATGGGGTTCCGCGGCTTCCAGCGCACGGCGGCCATGGTACTCATCAGCGAGATCGGCGACTTTAAGCGTTTTAACCATCCCAAAAAACTCATGGCCTATCTTGGACTCGTTCCCACCGAAGACTCATCCGGAGGAAAACGTCGGCAGGGCGGCAGTGGCGATTGACTGAGCGATCGCCGCCAGCGGCATTAGCATCAAAGAAAATGCGACCTGAACGGCCGTTACACTGCCTTCAGGCATGCCGGAGGCCAAGCGAACATTGATCCAAAAGTTCAACTGCACCACAGCAACACCCAATATGCGGGGTCCCATTAAGCGGGCGACTTCCCGGACATCAGGCGAGTCCAGGCCTAGTGATGGAGTGTAGGCAGCTTTTTGTTTGAATAATAGAGGCAGCTGTAAAATGAGGTGTAATGCGGCCCCGATCAAAACACCCCAGGCCAGACCGTAAATTCCCATACTGGGAGATAGAACAACAACACCAAAGATCATCCCGATTTGATACATGGCTGGAGTTAATGCCGGTATAAAGAACTTCTGATGGGAGTTTAGAACGCCCATAATCAAGCCGCTCAATCCGAACAGAACCGCCGCTGGCAGCATTAAGCGTGTGAGCCCAATTGTTAATGCTTCTTTGGCTGGATCAACTGCATACCCCGGAGCAAGGACATAGCGAACTAACTGAGGGGCGAATATGGCCGCCAGGGCCGCCAGGGCTGTGAGGATGATCAGGGTCAAATTGAATATTGATGAGGCCAGCTTCCAGGCTTTCTGGCGTTTTTCCTTTGCCAACAAGCTGGTGAACATGGGAATAAAGGCAGAACCGAGGGCCCCGCCGGCAACCAGGTTAAAGAGTGTTTCGGAGATCCGGTTGGCTGCATTAAATGCTTCCATTGGCGCAGAGGTTCCAAAGGCATTGGCAATTAGAATTTGGCGGATTAGACCGGCGATATTGCTGAGCACATATGCAGCTGTAACAAGGCTGGCTGCGCGGGCAATTTGGCTATTCGCTGAGGGTGGAGCAGGGTTTTCGGAATGGTTCTTCACAATCTTGGATTATATCATCACCCATCTCCTTGTACTTCCCGCCAACAGGCCTGCTTCTTAGAATTTGTATATACCATTATGCTATAATCGCTCCAGAACAGGCAGAAATCAAACCAGGAATATATACTCTAAAAGGTGAGCTGATGTTAGCTAAAATTGTCCGTTTGGTGGGTGGAGATCCCCATCAGAAGATTCTGGATGGCCTCGCATTTGAGGTTGAGGCGATTAATGCCCTTGAAACCGAATATGAAGGATTAAGTGAACAGGAACTCCAGGGCAAAACGAATTCTTTTCGAATACGCCTTGCCAAGGGTGAAACCTTGGATGATATCCTCACTGAAGCATTTGCCACCATCAGGGAAACCAGTAAACGGATGATCGGGCAGCGTCATTATGATGTCCAAATGATTGGCGGGATTGCCATGCACCGCTGTTTTGTGGCGGAAATGCGCACTGGTGAAGGCAAAACGCTTGGCGCGACCTTGCCTCTCTATCTAAACGCTCTCAACTTATCTCCGGAATGGATTAAAAAGGCGCAAGCAAAATGGGGAGAAAACCCCGATTCCTGGCAATTCATCCCATTGGGCGGCTTGCCTGTTGGTCAGGGTGCCCACCTGGTGACGGTCAATGATTACCTCGCCCGGCGTGATGCCCGCTGGATGTCTCCGATCTATTATTTCCTCGGTTTAAATGTTGGTGTGCTGCAAATGGCTGCCAGAACTGAACACGGCAAAAAAGCATTCCTCGTCAACCTTGAAAATAAATCCCCTCAGGAAGATCGCAATCAGCTGGATATGGTACTGAGGAAAGAGGCTTATAACGCGGACATTGTTTACGGAACCAATAATGAATATGGTTTTGATTACCTGCGCGATAATATGGCTATGATCCTGGACAGCCGAGTCCAGCGGGGACACCATTATGCCATTATTGACGAAGTCGATAATGTGCTGATCGATGAAGCCCGAACACCGCTGATCATATCTGGCCCATCCCATGATGATCCGGAATGGTATCGCCGTATGGCCACGGTTGTGAAGAGGCTTAAACCTGAGGATTATGAGATCAGCATTCGTGACCGCAATATAACCCTGACTCCATTGGGTGAAATGCACGTGGAAGAGCTGTTGGGGCAGCCGCTGGGAGACCCGGATAATCCTGAAGATATCACAAATGAACAGGCACGATTATTGGGCTATCTTGAACAGGCCCTGCGGGCTGAATTCATATTTAAAAAGAATAAGGATTACTTAGTTCAGGCCGGCAAAGTAGTGATCGTTGATGATTTCACTGGACGATTGATGCCAGGACGGCGCTGGTCTGATGGCCTGCATCAGGCTGTGGAAGCCAAAGAAAATGTCAAAGTCCAGGGCGAAAATGCCACCTATGCCACGATTACGATCCAGAACTATTTCCGGATGTATGAAAAACTCTCCGGTATGACTGGCACGGCAGTGACTGAATCTGAAGAATTCAATGAAATTTATGGTCTGGATCCGATAGCTATCCCAACCAACCTGGATTATGCAGCAGCCCAGGAGGAGACTTCTCTGGTGACACTCAAAGGGAAGGAACCCGAGAGTGGTTTCGAGTATATATATTATGCTGACAAGGAAGACTCTGAGAAAAACCCGCTATTCTGGAAAAGAAAGGATTATTCAGATCTGATCTATATCAGCGAGGAAGCCAAGCTGCGGGCGATTACTGAGGAGATCCTGACTTTCCATGTGGTAGGCCGACCATTATTGGTAGGCACCACATCAGTTGCAAACTCCGAAACCTTGTCAAACCGATTGGATGGGCCATCGATCCGAAACCTGGCTTTTACCTTGATGATCCGGGAAAGCTGGATGCGGAAACATGATCGCTTCCCCGATGGTAGGCGGATTCCTGAACTTCAGGGGCTGAACGTTCCACTTACTACCCTAAAATTAGGCAATCTCAGGAATATGATCAAAGAATTGGATCTGGTCCTTGAGCTGAATGTTAATGATCCAGAAAATATGCAGCTACTGTTGGATATTTTAGAACTGAATTCATCCCTTTCTGACCGTCTGGCCCAGGTTCTGAAAAGGGGAGTTGACCATAATGTCCTAAACGCTCGCAAACATACTGAGGAAAGCCAACTCATTGCCGGTGCCGGAGCGTTCGGGGCGGTTATGATCGCTACCAGCATGGCAGGCCGTGGAGTGGATATTAAATTGGGTGGTGAACTTGCAGAAGAGGTCACTGCGGATGTGGTTCGGGTATTGACCCGGGCAGGTTTTGAGGATCCCTTTGAGCTGTCGCTCCAGGAACAGGAAAAATTGGTCAAGCAGCTGGATGAAGAAGATTACGGCATTTATGAAACAGAAATCAACTTTTTCTTGCAGCATATGCGGGATCAAGAGCAAGTGAAGGCATTGGGCGGCTTGCATGTAGTAGGTTCAGAGCGGCATGAAGCTCGTCGGATCGATAATCAGCTGCGGGGCCGTGCGGCTCGTCAGGGAGATCCCGGATCATCCCGTTTTTACCTTTCCATGGAAGATGATCTGATGGCCCGTTTTGGCGGCCAACAGATGGAAGCTCTCATGACCCGCCTGAAGGTTGATGAATCAATGCCAATTGCAAACCCTCTGGTTGATCGGGTTGTAGAGCAATCCCAGAATCGGGTGGAAGGGGCGAACTTTGATGTCCGCAAACATTTGCTGGAATATGATGATGTCCTAAATACCCAGCGTGAGAAGATCTACGGCCAGCGAGATCTGGTTTTCCGGAAAGATGACCTTTCGGAAGATATCCTTGAGATGCTCAATACAGAAGTCCATCGGCGGGTAGAAAATACAGTTTGGGAAGCGGAAAACGATGGAGATCAGGAAAGTGTCTGGCGGTTATTGGCATGGCTGTCACAAACTCAGCCTAACCTGACATTTCAGCATCAGCAAGTGCCTTCCTATACAATACGCCTGTTATTAAATAAGATCCGGGAAGAAGCTCCTGGATTCAAGAAAGATGAGTTAGTACCCGTTTTGGTTGATCTGGGTAAAAACGTACTGGCGGCAGAGGAGAAATATATACTGGGGGCTGTAGACCGAATCCTGGTTGACCGCCAGTTCCGGTATGAGGATCAATTGGACAGCCGAATGGAAACCCTAGACACTTTCCTGGAAGGTTTGTCTCTGGGAAGCGAAGAACCGCTTAATCCCCAGGTTGTATTCAATGAGATGCGGGAACTGATCAGAACTCGGTTTGAACTTACTCAAAACCAGATCAAGGAATTAATTGAAGGTCCAAGTGTAGAACTAGAAGAAAATCTCAGAGGACAGGTTGAATCTCAATTGAAAGACCTGGAAATTAAGCGTCTGATTGGCGGTGTAGAACGATTGCTGGGGGCACCCCTGGAAGGTGAACAAATCCAAGTAGAAGGTTCAAGCTGGGATTCTGTCACTGAATGGATCTTGAAGCAGATAGAGGATCAATTCGCGAATCGGACCAAGGCTTATTTTGAGGATCCAGAGGATTCCCATGTTACGAAAAGTATTGAAGCTGGACTAAAAGAGGTTCAGTCCGCTGAACTTACTGATTCAAGCCTGGTGAAGATCCTCGGTTTAATGGCGGAAGGAAGAAAAGCGGCTTTTGATAAGAAGAGTCATAAACGCATATGGCTGCGTACTCAGCGCTTGCGGTACACCTTCTATGCAGCGGGACTTCTATTGGAGATGGATCAAGAATCTGCCCAAAATGATGTTTCGGATCATCTCGAGAATGCCCGGCTCATCGTTAAAGAAGCTTGGGGCATGAATGAGATCGCCCGCTTAAAAGAGGTTCAGTTATCCCAGTTAGAGGATAAACTCAGAGAAATCATCCGCGAAGAGATCGGAGAAGAGGTTTTCCAAAAATACTCCCATCAAAATCTAGAAACCCTCCCGGATGATATCGAAGAGATAGTTCAAGGTTTCTTAGGACGCTCGGTTGTTAGCAATATCTACCGGGATCTATTCCTGCGGGTGATATCAGAGTTGTGGGTAGAGTATCTAACGCAAATGGAAGCCCTGCGGGTGGCAATCGGCCTGGAAGCCTACGCCCAGAGAGACCCGTTGGTCCAGTATAAAAACCGCGGATTTGAGATGTTCCAGCAATTGATGGAAGATATGAGGGTTGGTGTGGTAAATCGTGTCTTTACCTTCCAACCCCGCAATTTGGAACGGATCCAAGCTGGTTATCAGGAGACTCCCTCAGTAATAAAAACTGACTGATTGCTCAATAACCTCTCTAATAGTCAACTAGCCAGACTGCCCATTTATGAGTAGTCTGGTTTCTTTTTGGTATTGATTATCAGGTACAATGAATGAAATCAATCTCCGGTGCAAGAAGAGATATCAATGGCTGAAAATCAGGTTCCTGAAGTAGCTGAATTCTATAAGAATCTACCCAAGGTGGAGCTTCACCGCCATTTGGAAGGTTCTTTGCGCGTCAAAACCATGATGGAAATAGTTCGTGCTCATGAAATGGATGTCAAGAATACTGGCTATTTGCGTCCGTTAGTTCAGGTGGAACACGAAGATCCCTATACATTTGAAAATTTTCTAGCCAAGTTCGGTACGTTGCGCCTTTTTTACAAATCCCCCGATATCATAAAACGCATTACATGGGAAGCTGTTGAAGATGCTGCCATGGATAATATCCGGTATCTAGAATTGCGCTTCACCCCCGTTGCTCTCAGCAGGGCAGAAGGTTTCCCCATGACGCAGGTGGTGAATTGGGTGATAGAAAGTGTCAAAGAAGCCTCAGCTCACTTTGATATCCTGGTTCGACTGCTGATTAGCATGAATCGTCATGAAAGCATTGCCCAGGCCCAGAAAGCGATCGAGATTGCCCTTGATAATAAGGATCAGGGAATTGTCGGAGTTGATTTGGCTGGCAATGAAGCAGAATTTTCTGGAGAACCTTTCCTGGAGTTGTTTGCGGCTGCTCGCCAAAGTGGATTAAAGGTGACAATCCATGCTGGTGAATGGGGAGGAGCAGAAAATGTGAAACAGGCAATTGAGGTGCTGGGGGCCGAGCGGATCGGCCATGGTATCCGGGTTTTGGAAGATCCATACACCGTAGCCCTGGCTAAAGAGCGAGGAACACTATTCGAAGTTTGTGTGACCAGCAACCATCAATCCGGTGTTGTAGAAAATATCGCGGATCATCCTATCAGGAAAATGATCCAGGAAGGTTTAAATGTCACTATCAATACTGATGATCCCAGCATCTCCAGGATCAACCTTTCCAGTGAGTATCAAACTGCAAACCAAGTATTGGGGATTCCCATGCAGGTGATAGGAGAACGGGTAATTGCTGCTGCTCATGGAGCATTTTTGCCCGTAGATCTGCGCACAAAATTAGGCGCGGTTATTTCAAACGATTTCGCTAAATTGATCAATGAGCGGGATTGAACTTATTCCCGACTCTCTTCCCATTCTCTTACAGAATCATCTATGATCTGCCGTACTTCCGTGTCCGGGATCTCATCCACGTCGTTGTAGGAATTTAACCCCACCCAAAAACGTATTTCCTTATTGTGGTTCTCCATCAAGTGGATACCTTTGCCTGCGAGGGGGGATCCATGAAGTTTCTTCTGGAGAATGTCATTCACCTCATCGATCACGCTGAGCATTTTGGCCTCGGGTTCCCCTTCTTCCTCGGATACGATTCCCGGGGCTTCGAGATCATCTTTAATGGGGGGTTGAGGTTGAATAGGAGTCTGAGGTGCAGGCTCGGAACGTGCATCTTCCTGCACAGTGATGATGTTTAAGACTTCCCGGGGTAATTTCTCTTTCTCCATGTAAGTGCCATTGAGATCGTAGACCGGCGGTTTGCCTTCTTCTTTCCAGACCCGCATCAAAAGTTGAGAATTTGGGCTGGGTTTCTTGATTTGGGGAGTAGACCCAATATCCCCTACCAGGCCTGTTTCATTTGACCCCGGAAGAATATCCTCTGTTTCTGTTTCGTCTTTTTGGAAGAGTTTATTCAGCAGGGGCGAATTCATGGATAGCAGGAATAATCCCAGAAAGAATCCGATCGCCAATGCGAAGATCACAATGAAGATAAGCAGTGCTATTTGCATAGTAACTCCTTCTCACTCAGGAAGCGTTTGGCAGGTGGGGCAGTAATAAGTACTGCGCTGCGCAACTTTTATCCGCTTAATGGGCGTTTTACAACGTTTGCACGGTTTTCCTTTTAGATTATACACCGAGAGATATTTCTGGTAATCCCCTCCTTTGTACATCCAATCAATGCTGGATCCTTGATTCTGAATACCTTCTTGGAGAACCTCCCGGATACTTACCCAGAGTCGATGGGATTCGGTGGAATTAATGGTATCAGTTTTCCTGATCGGGTGAAGTTTTGCGCGGTATAGTGCCTCATCGGTATAGATATTTCCCATACCAGCAATCATTTCCTGGTCCAGAAGATAATATTTCAACTGCCGGCTGCGTTTTTGAAGGTTTTGATGAAAGAGCTCTGGTGTGAAATCATCTGCCAAAGGTTCAGGACCAAGCTTCCCGATCACTTGGTTAGGGTCTTCAACTAGCCAGACACGTCCGAATTTGCGGATGTTATTAAAAGCAAAGCGGTATCTATCTGTAAAATTCAGGATAACCCGGTAATGTTTTCCAACCGGGTTGGTTTTTTCTTCGACAATCAACCCGCCGCTCATGCGTAAGTGGATGATCATAGTGTCCCGGGAGAGATGAAGGAGCAGGTTTTTCCCGCGCCGACCAACTCCAGTGATAAATTGCCCCCGGATACGGTCCTTAAATTCAATGGGTGTTGGAGAAGCCAGCGTTTTGTCCCAAAGAAGTTCAGCCTCCTTGATCTGTTTGCCAAGGATAGACGGTGATCCTGATTCTCCCTGAAGGAGATATCTGCGGAATGTTTCGACCTCTGGTAATTCTGGCATAGGGTTTATTCGTCGAACATCTCGCCGACGCTCCGTCCTTCATGAGCTCTATGGATGACCTCGCCCAAGAGGGGAGCGATATCCAGGATATCCACTTTGCGGTTCTTCCTGAGGATTTTAATGCCTTCTGGCGCTACTGGAACAGTGTTCGTTGTTATCAGATGAGTTATGGGGCATGCTGCCAATTTCTCAATAGCAGGACCGGAAAAAACTGGATGCACGAATACGGAATATATATCCCGGGCGCCATTCTTCTGAGCAACCATGGCTGCTTCTGCCATCGAACCTCCGGTATCCACTTCATCATCTACTATGATGACATCCCGGTCAGAAGTATCGCCAATCAGAGACAAGGCCTGGGCTGCATTGGTATGTTTCTGGCGCCGTTTTTCGATGAATGCTATTGGTACACCCAGTTCGGCGGCCAAGTTGCGGCCCTTTTTTGCAAAACCAAGATCGACAGTGAGGACTACTGGATCTTTCATACCTGGTAATAATTGGCACAGGCGGTCCTTCAGTAGGTGGAAGGCCGTTAGAACGTCTCCGGGAATGGAGAAGAATCCTTGGATCTGGCCTGCGTGCATATCCATAGTCATATAGCGGTCTGCCCCAGCAACTTCGATCATGTCCGCGATCAGACGGGCAGTGATCGGAACCCTTGGTTTATCTTTTTTATCTGACCTGGTATAGCTCAGGTAGGGGATTACGGCGGTCACCCTGCCAGCAGAATCCAGACGCAGTGTCTGAAGGGAGATTAGCAGCTCCATTAAATTGCGGTGTACGGGCCTTGAGGTGTTTTGGATTAGGTACACATCCTGTCCACGCACACTGTTTTGGAGTCTGACCCAGATATTTTCGTTGGGGTAATCGATGATATCCTGACCGCTGATAGGGACGTTCAGGTAATCAGAAATGCCACGGGCAACTTCGGGAATAGCTGTCCCGGCAAAGAGCTTGATATCGCCATACATTCCTCGAGTCAGGGAGTTTTTTTTCGCCATATATTATTCCTTTTCCTGGTGAGCTTGCCATTCGGATTTCAGCATGCTCATAATCATAACATCCACATACTTTCCATCAAGGTATTGTGCCTCACGAAACTTTCCTTCCACCGTGAAACTAGCTTTTTCATAAGAACGGATTGCCCTCTGATTGGTTTCAAAAACCCTCAGCCAGATACGGTGAAGATTGAGATTTTCAAATCCATATTTAAGAATTAAACGGATAGATTTTGTCCCGAAACCCTGATTCCAATATCCCTTTTCACCAATGAAGATACCAACTTCAGCGAATCGATTTTGCCAATCAATGCCAAATAACCCGCAGTTACCTACAAAGATCCATTCATCTAATTGGGGATCGGGCTGAATCTCAATCGCCAGAGGTTTTTCAAAGGGAGGTCTTTTCGACAATCCCGCAAACCAATCTTCTTCTTCTGCCAGGGAGAAAGGCATGATCATAGATAATCCCTGCCGGACCTCTGGGTCATTCAGCCATTTGACGAAATTTGGCAGATCCTCTTTTTCTATGGCTCTAAATCGTATTTGTTCTCCAATGATCATAATCCTGCTCCTGAGATCAATTCTTCAACTGCCCGCCAGGGAGAAAGTTCTCTATTGATGACTTGAGCGAGGGCAGCTTGATATATGTCTGGAGCGATCCTCTTCTCCCATCGAGAACGCAGCGCTGATCCCAACAAGGTTTCTAGCTGGTTCTTCAATCGTTTTTTTTCTCTCACCTGCCATAATCCGCTGGATTTTAGATATTCATAATGTGCTGTAAGACTATTTACCAGGTCTGGAATCCCTTCCCCGGACGTAGCAACTGTGGGTAAGACATGCGGGATCCAGCCATTTTCGGATGAATCCTCTTCGGGATCTAACTCCATGACTTGTCCGTGGTGATTCATATGATTCCCATCAGGATGAGCTAGTGACAACATATTTCTGAGACCACGGAGAGTGTTCTCCGCACCTGGTTTATCGGATTTGTTTACTACCAGGATATCGGCAATTTCCAGGATGCCAGCCTTAATGGTCTGGATCTCATCTCCCAATCCTGGGGCTTCGATGACGATGGTTGAGTGTGCCAGCCTGGCGATATTCACTTCAGCCTGTCCTGCGCCTACGGTTTCGATAATAACGATCTCAAAACCAGCGGCGTCAAAGACCTGCACAAGCCCTGCAGTTGCTGCTGCCAAACCGCCTAGAGAGCCGCGGGAAGCCATAGAACGGATGAAAATACCGGGATCACCGGCCAAGTCCTGCATGCGAACCCGGTCACCCAGAAGGGCCCCGCCGCTGAATGGGCTGGTGGGGTCTACAGCCACGATGGCCACCCGGGGCGGAGTAAGACCATCTTCGGGTTGGCGATATGCCAGAGCTAATTGGTTGACAAGAGTTGATTTTCCCGTGCCCGGTGCACCAGTAACGCCAATCAGATGGGCTTTTCCGGTATAGGGGAACAGTGCTTCGAGGATTTTTAATCCTTCAGCGGTATTATTTTCGACCTGGGTCAGGGCGCGGGATAAAGCCAGCCGCTCCCCGTTGAGAATCGCTTGCGCGTGGATTACTGGCATGCCTGTTGAATATCTTCAATAATAGTCTGAGTGGAGGTGCCGGGACCGTATATCCCATTCACACCCAGTTTTGTAAGTTCGGTTTTGTCTTCATCCGGGATAATGCCACCAAGGAATAGCTTGATATCATCAAGCCCTTCTTTCTTGAGCAAATTCAGCACTTTGGGGACCAGAGTCATATGCGCCCCGGACAGGATGGACAAACCAACCAAATGGACGTCTTCCTGGAGGGCCGCCTCGGTGATCATTTCCGGGGTTTGGCGTAAACCGGTGTATATCACTTCCATACCGGCATCTCGCAGAGCCCGGGCGACGACTTTGGCCCCTCTATCATGACCGTCTAAACCGGCTTTTGCAATTAATACTCTGATCTTGAATTGAGTTTTTCCCATACTACCTCCAGAGTACATTTGTCCTCAAAAAATTATACCCCAAAGGAAGAGGAGAACTTCATTCGAGATCGATCAATAAACTCACGGGGCAGTGATCTGAACCCATTACCTGGTCGTGAATAACTACATCTTCTACCTGATCAATTAGTCCTTCCGAGATCAGGAAATAATCCAATCGCCATCCCACGTTGCGCTCCCGAGCGCCACCCCGATAGGTCCACCAGGAATACTGCTCTTTATCGGGATATAGATTGCGGAAAATATCCACAAATCCATGCGCGAGGAAAATGTCGATCCATTCCCGTTCTTCAGGCAGGAACCCGGTATTACCTTCGTTGGCTTTGGGGTTTTTCAGATCAATGTACTGATGGCAGGTATTGAAGTCACCGCCGATGATGATCTTTTCGCCTTTACTATGGAGCTGGTCGCAGATTTCCAAAAGTTCCTGGTAGAAATCCAGTTTATAGCCGACCCGGCTCAAATCGCGCCCGCCATTGGGGAAATAGATATTGAAGACCCGTGCTCCGGGCACAAGCGTTTGAATGACCCGGCCTTCAGTGTCAAAACGGGGGATTCCCAGGCCTATTTCCGAAGAGGCAGAGTCAGTCTTTGCGAAGGTGGCGACGCCACTGTAGCCAGCTTTTTCAGCCGGATTCCAGACAGGATTCCTTTTTTCGAGGGATTCCCGCTGGGCGGCAGTGAGTTGATCCGGCCGGGCCCGAACTTCCTGCAGGCAAAGCAGGTCGGGGTCGTATTCCTCCCACCAGGTATCGCCTTTATTCTTGAATGCGGCCCTCAATCCATTGACATTCCAGGTTGTTATTGTAAACATATTCTGATTGTAACAGATTCGCAGAGACCGCCGAGATCGCTCTGCCGCCCCACCCTCAGGATATTAATGAAGCATCTCCCAGGTCTCCGTGAATACCAGTAAGATTTCTGATGTTGAATCCATCTTGATGATGTGAAACAAAAGTTATACCTACTCCTGTTTCTCTCCTCCTTAGTAACGGCGTGTGGGCTGAGCAGTTCACACGTTGTTGCTTTTCCAGAAGTGGAACTATATCGATTACAACCCGGGGAATTAATTCTTGCCTCATCTGAGAAGGATATCCCATCCATTCAGGCGGAAGAAAACTATTTCGTGCAGGTTGAGAAGGCGGGTCTGGAGGACACAGACCTGGTTGTTGGTCTCCTTATTGGTGGTGAATCCAGGGCTTATCCAGTCCGCCTTCTCAGTTTGCATGAAGTTGTCAATGATCGAGTAGGGGGCAATGCCATTGCAGTTACCTGGTGTCCGCTGTGTTATTCGGCAGTAGTTTTTGATCGCACTATTGAAGGACAGGAACTATCTTTCCGCGCTTCTGGTTATCTTCTAAATGATAACTTGGTTCTGATAGACCATCCGACTGATACGCTCTGGAGCCAGCTGCTGGGACAGGGAATCAAAGGGGCCCGAAGAGGTTCGATACTGAAAGTGTTCCCGTCCACGGTAACAACCTGGGGGATATGGCGAGAGGCTTACTCGGATACTTTGGTATTGTCAGCTGAGCGAATGGGTTATGAAGAGGAGCTTGCCGATCCATATTCAGGTTACTTTAACAGCGGAGCGGCAGGGTTAAGCGGGGCAGGGCAGATTGATTCCCGATTGCCGGCAAAGGAACTCGTGCTTGGTGTGGTTCTGGGGGAAAATAATAAAGCTTACCCATTGAATGGGATCATGAAAGAGCGGATCATTGTCGACCAGATCGGTGATTTTACGATCAGTATTGTTTGGGATGAGATACAAGGTGTGGGGAAAGCATTCCTGGGTGATATCACAGAGGACCTTTCTGAATCCAGTAGTATCGATTATGGATCTTTGACTCCTGTTCCGTCTCAACTGGTATACTGGTTCGCTTGGACAGGATTTTATCCAGACTCCAACCTGTATCAGCCCAGGTGATCTGCCCCACCTATTTAAAGGTCTATATTTATTGATTAAATGATTTCAGGCTATAATGGTTCCGGTGTCTTGATCGTTATCAAAATGAAGAACTTTTTCCATATTTTCAATAGGGTATAGTTTTAATTAGTGGGAGAAATTGAGTACTAAAATGGCTAGATTAAATTATTCTGAAACAGACCAAAAATCTGATAAAAATCGATTACTGAAGATCCCTGGCGTCTCAAATTTCCGGGACCTTGGTGGTTACTTCACCAAGGATGGACGAACAGTGAAATGGGGGCAGCTTTATCGGTCCGGTCATTTGGCTGGCCTGACCCCCCGGGGGTTAGATCTAACCACAAAACTTAATTTAAGTACCACAGTTGATTTCAGGTCCACCTATGAAACCCAACGTCATCCAGATCGGGTTCCTGCAGGTGTGCGGGCTCTTCATTTGCCTGTTATGGATCAAGCCAATCGGGAGATGTCGCAAGAGATTCGGGAAAGAATAAAAAACAATAATATTGCGGGTTATTCCCCAGTACCAATAATCACAAAAGCCTATCAACAATTTCCAGTCGAGTTCACTCCGGCTTTTAAAACGTTTATTCATGCTGTGCTTGAAGCTAAGGGTAAGCCGATCCTGTGGCATTGTACTGCAGGAAAAGACAGGACCGGATATGCGGCTGCTATTCTGCTCAGATTATTGGGTGTTGATCAAGAAACCATCTATCAGGATTATTTACTCAGTAATAAATATGTTAAACGCTTAAATAAACAGACGTTGACCGCAATCTTTGTCAGGGGATTTAAAGCTTACAGAATGATCAAACCATTAATGGGAGTCCAATTAGATTGGTTGCAAGCTGCGTTTGATAATCTTGATGAAGAATGGGGGAGTTTTGGGGCCTACATCAGTGATGGGCTGGGTCTCACCCCTTCTGATGTGGAGCAGATGAAGGATGATTTGTTGGAGTAGGAGACTTTGAATAATTTACTGATGTTACAATTAATCCCTGGATGTCATTATTCAGGGATTAATTATGTCAAACCCTCTCATTATTTCTCTGCAAACAGCGCGACGCACACTTCTGGCCAACCAGGGACTCTATCCACCCCGGTCCTGGGCAGGTAAAAGGGGTGCAAAAACCTTTCTGAAGAGGGTGCGCTCAATCCAATTCGATCCCATTAATGTAGTTGGGCGCAACCCGGATCTAGTTCTGCAGTCCAGGGTTAAGGATTTTCGTCCAAAATTGCTGGATGAACTTCTTTACAAGGACCGCTATCTGGTGGATAACTGGGATAAGATGGCCAGCCTCAGCCTGGTTGAGGATTGGCCCTATTTTTCTCACCATCGCTCCCGGATGGAAGAGATCTTTGGCGTGCCTTCGGAAGTGGTGATGAGTTTAGCTCCCATTGTGCTGGGTCAGATCCAACAGGAAGGACCGCAGTGTTCCCTGGATTATCAGCTTGAAGAAAAAACCGATTGGTCCTGGGGACCTACCCGAGTCACCCGGGCCAGCCTGGAAGGTTTATTTAAGATCGGTACCCTGGGCGTGCACCACTTCC
>RCNB010001506.1_pt1 | contig 14630 bp, 14 predicted proteins | sample 2041321 | NCBI WGS metagenome assembly RCNB01 (sample SAMN09708232, study PRJNA481090) | Marine sediment metagenome, whole genome shotgun sequencing project. | reverse complement strand
AGAACAATTATACAGGCGAGAAAGAGCTTGTATTCACGAATAATTCGACTGTAATGTTGATCTAATTAGTTTAGGAAATTCATAGATTAAAAATCGTTTTTGTTATTGTCCAGTTATTGAATCTACGTTTTTAAAAATCTCTTTGAGTTTTATTACATCCTTTTCTGGGAGTGGGGGTCTTTGCATAATATTAATGTTTTCTTTTAGGTGATCAAGATTTCCTGTACCTGAAAGAATTACGTGCGTCCCTGGTTCATAATGACAAAACCGATATGCGGCATCAACTATACTTTTAGCACCATTAGCATGTATTAGAAAACCAAGAGGATCTTCTTTATCTATCATGGAGGGATTGATCTGTTTATTCTGAATCAATTCTTCAATACACTGTTTAAGACGTTTAGTTCTACTAAGAGCAAGTCTAACAGCGAACATTATTAAAATGCCTATTTTTTTTTCCATTGCAGATAAAAAAATTCGTTCCCGTGCTGATTGGTTTAATATGTTAAACCCTACCATCATTACATCCCAGATATCATCCTGCAGTGCTCTCTGCAACATCCCATGATGAGGATCAGGATTAAACCTTTCTGTAATACCCAAAAAGCGTATTTTACCTTGATCTCGTAATTCAAGGAGAGTAGGTACCACTTCTGAAAAAAGATTGTCATAATCCTGCAAAATAACTCCATGAAGGTGATATATATCAACATAATCAGTCCCAAGATTCTTAAGGCTTTTCTCAAAACTCTTTATAACCTTATCTGGCTTTATATTTCCCCAAGTAGATTTTTTAGTTGATAAGACGAGATCCTCTCTGCTAAAACCTTCAATAGCCTTCCCTACAATCTTTTCTGTGCGATATATCTCGGCAGTATCAACGAAATTAATGCCAGAATTTAACCCATGCCTAACTATTGCAATAGATTCTTCTTCTGTGTTTCCAGTAGCTTGACCGATACGGCTAGGTCCACCACAACCTAAACCCATAACGCTGACCTTTAACCCCGTACGCCCAAGTGTAGTATATTCCATAATTTCTCAGACTTTTCCAAGTATTATCAAAGGAAATTGAAACATAGACTTTATAGTTTAAGGTAAAATTACCGTAATAAAATATCTTTAAGTCTTAACCTTCCTCATCACGTGTAAAATTTTACCACTTTTCTCCTCGTGTTTTTTGTTTAAATATACTACTTTTTTAGGGTCTTGAAGTATATTTAGTGCTTAATTTCCATAAAATCAATTTAAAAATCATGATAACTAAGCAAAAAGTAAGAAGTTACGAGGTAATTGGGTTAGACACACCTTCTACCCCATTTTTAACACGGTTAGGAACGATTCTTTTTTACGGTAACGCAAGCTATCTTGTAGTGTTATTCCTTTTCGTTTTATGGTCTTCCTTTTTCGGATTTTCGCTTACTTCAAATTATGTGAGCGACTTGGGAAGCAAGAGTGTTATCCCTTTTCCTTACGTGCACGATCTAATTTGCGTATTTGGTGGCCTTGTGAGCCTTCCAGTTAATTTTTTTATGAGAAAAAAGTTACGGATCGTATACAAGAGATCTAAACATTCTGTATTGTTTGTCGAATTCGGTGCCGTTTTGGGGGTAATTGGAAACGCGGGATACGTGTTTTTAGGAGTGTTTAGTTTAGACAGAGCGGGCCCAGGACAAATCTTTCACGGCGTGACTGCGCTGTTAGCCTTTGGTGGATCGGTCGTCTCCATCTTCTTTTATAGCTTGAGCATTATTTTGTCTCACCGATGCAAATTAAGGAACTTGGGGTTATTTGGACTGATTGCCCCCACAAGCCTATTGTTTTTATTCTGTGTAATTTCGATCCCTCTTATCGAATGGTTTTTGTTAAGCTCCATCTTAGGCTTTTTATTCTTATTGGACTATTATGTGTTCAAATTATAATGCTCCCATGTTATTTTCTCATAAGAGTTTTACTTGCTATTTCTCTATTTTCGTTTAGCATTTTAAGAACTTTTTTATAAGTGGCATTTTTTGTCTAAATATCTTAGTTTTTTTATAGTTGAAAATCATGATAACTAAGCAAAAACTGAACGCGTATGAGCTCTTCGGCTTAGAAAAACCTTTTAGCCCATCTTTGACGCTTTTTGGGCAGATTCTCTTTTACGGAGGCGCTAGCTACATCATATTGATAGTCTTGAACGTTTTGTTGTCTTTGTTTTTCGGATTTTCGCTTACAATAAATTACATTAGCGACTTGGGAAGCATAAGGTTTATCCCTTTTCCTGAGGTACAAAACTTTATTTGCGTGCTAGGAGGTGTGGTAAGCCTTCCAATTAATTTTTTTGTGAGGAAAAAGTTATTGGTCGCATACAAAAGTTCGAAGCATTCCAAACTCTTTCTCGAGTTCGGTGTCGCTTTAGGAATAATTGGAAATGTTGGATACGTGTTGTTAGGAGTGTTCAGTTTAGACAGGGCAGGTCCAGGAAACATTTATCACAGCATTATTTTAATTATTTCGTTTGTTGGGTATATTTTTTCAATTTTCTTTTTTAGCTTGAACATCGTTTTGTCTCATAAGTGCAAGTTGAAACATTTGGGCCAATTTGGGCTGATTGTCCCGACGAGCTTGATGCTTCTATATTGTATAATTCCGTTCCCTCTTATCGAATGGTTTTTATTAAGCTCTATCTTGGGTTTTTTGCTTTTCTTGAACCTTTATGTGTTCAAACTTTAGTTGTCAAAAACTAATTTTCCTTTTCTTAAATATTTTACATCACATTAATATTCAGCGAAGGCCAACTGTTATCTCCGTCTAAAATAGAAGGATCACTTCTGGGTTGAGTTTGATCATAAATATCAGTAGCTTTCACATATAATGTTTTCATTCCTCGTTCGAAAATCGTGATATTTATTTTCCAAAAAACCCAAACATTGTCAAAATCAACGCTCTTAAATATTTCTGCTTGATACCAAACAAATCCGTTGTCGAGTGAATATTCCACTTTTGATATTCTGACTCCTCCGTAGGCAGCGCCCCCAATTAAAATTGGATCTCCGCTTCTTGCTGGTTTAGTATTATCGGGGTAAAAGATTTTTGAATCTACAGGCATGCGAGGCGAAGTATCCCAACCACGATCATCCCAATAATCGTTTAAAGGCACATCAAGTACCTCAATTTCGATTACCCACGCTGGTTGTTTAGCCCCATAATAACCGGGATTTATTATTCTTAAAGGAAATCCCTGAATTGGAGGTAATGTTAGATTATTGAGGTAAATCGCTCCGATAACGGTGTTATTCATCAGTTGGTCCATTGTGTGAGTCGCATAATATCCATCTGCTGCGTAATATTTAACTCCAGTTGCATTACTCTTTAATCCAAGCGTGATCAATAGGTTATAAATGTTAAAACCAGTCCAATTAGCAGTGGAAAGTAAGGGACCAGTAGTTGGATTTCCAATGCATTCTATTGTTAATGGAAATTCTATTAATGGTAGATTTTGCAACTCAGAGAGACTGTAACTTGTAGGATTTTCGATGCAACCGGTTATTTTTAATTCGTAATCATTCTCGTGAATTAAAGGGATAGCTCCGATTCTGGTTACATAATAATCTTGAGTCTTAGTATAAAAATCGGGAAAATTGATTACATTATCCACATTATCGTTATTAAATGAAAGTGGAGATAAGCCAATAACTAATCCAACGATTATTACGCCCGCAATTACTCCAATTCCAATTAATTTATTCTTCCTCATTATACAGAATCAAACGTTATCGTAAGTACTCCTTCTTATAGTACTTATCCAGTCCTTTATTTAACCATGCCCATTAAGATAGAAAATAAGTCCTTTTAAATAGCTTATACCCAAAATTTTAGTAAATTAAAAGAGTAAAAACGAATATCCAAGATCGCAAAGGAATAGGGTATAGTAGCACATTTTTTCCTTTAAATACTCAAAAATTGTTACTCTCAAAATAAACATTATTGGTGATTTGTAAAAATGACAATTTATGTTCCTAAAGCGCTTTACGAGAATGAAATAGCCAAAGTATTAGACGAAGTGCGATACAATTACGGAATGCTAACTAGAAAAGGATACATTTACGGCCTAATTGCGATAGACCAAGATGCTAAAATAATCGCTATTGATTCTCGATTCGATAGGAAGTTAAATTATTGGGACTTAAGCTCCATTGGAGCGGCGTTGTACGGTGTTGCCCGGCAAGCACAAGATTTTTTTGAAACCGATTCATTAGTCCGCGCAACCCTAATCTATAAAGACTTACAACTCTATGTTAAATCAATTGGAGACGTAATTCTCGTCAAAAAAGGAAAAAGAGAAATTCTGGTTGTTCTTTTAGTCGATAATGTAGTTAATATTGGCGTACTCATTCTACAAATGCGTAAGTTTTCGGCAAAGATAAAGCAAGCAATAACCCGAAACCAAACTATCATGGAAAAACTGCAAATGTCAGAACAAGAACTCAAAGAGCATCTCAGAGACTTGAAGAGAAAAGTTTTTCAAACGGTTTAAACCACATCGGAGGCGATCAAAAAAGTGACAGTAGATACGAAAGAAAAAGAAAAAGAAAAAGAAAGAGAACAGCTTGGCATCAGCGGAAAAACTGGAACGAATATATTAAGGGAAGTTTTACAATTCAAAGTGGTATATTGGGGTCCTGGCGAATCTGGAAAAACTACAAACTACTTTAGGTTAAGAGAAAAATTCGATGGATTGAAATTAAATCGAGGTTATTCGATACAGACCACCGATGGAAGAACATTGTGGCAAGATTCGATTCGGTTGTCATTTTATCTCAATTTGGAAGATATTAAATTCAACATTATTACTCAAATCGTAACTGCAACAGGGCAAGAACGCTTTTTATCGACCAGAGAATACGTGTTAGACGGTGCTGACGGTGTGGTATTCGTTGCGGACTCTGATTCAGATAAATTGGAGCAAAATAAAAGAAGTTTCCGGGAACTTGTAAGTTTTACTAGTGAAAAAAACATTCCTTTTGTTATCCAACTCAATAAACGGGATTTAGAAAAGGCAATACCCATCGATGAATTTAAAAATGGTCTTGGTTTACCGAGATTTGAGAATTACGAAGATGGAACTCAAGTTGTGTATCCCACGGTTGCACTCGAGGGTGATAGCGTGAGGAAATGCTTTGAAGACTTGATGATGCTCGTATTATTAAACTTTTTTAGCGAATAGTATAATTAGGTGAAAAATTTCATGGACATAGGAGACGACTTCATAACACCGGAATTTTTACACTTGTTATTCTTCGAGCAAAAAAACGTGGTAATATTTCCTTACGTAGATTTAAAACACCTAAGGTCTTTGGATATATTTACAGTCGGTTTTGAGACCGTGGACATCGATTCCACTGTAATACATAACCTAAATGAGATTATCGAGTACGAATGTAACAGTTCCTATTCCCAACTGCAAACACTTTACTTCATACTCAACCCCTCGTTAGAAGAATTGGAAAAGTTAGTAGATTCTTCTAGGCTTAGATGCGTGATCAACTCAAAGGAGAACGTAGAAGGCTTAGCTAATGGCGTCCAGTTTGTTTTTTACAACAAGAAAAACAATACTTTCTTAAACTACGAATTTAAAAGCCAAGATTTATCTTTTGAAGAAGAGATAATTAAATTCTCTCCCAACAAACAAGCGATAATGGACGAACTTCTTAAAATTAAAAGCTTATCTTCTAAAATTTTTGCTGAGGTAAATCAAAACAATAATTCAGAGAACTTTTCAGAAATTCTTAACGAATACGACCAGAAATATTGGAATAAAATTCTCAAGTTTACAGAATTATATTGCCAAATAGAAATCCCGGATTTTAAACCCTCAATCCAATTGCCCAAAAGGAAAAGTTCAAGTAAAGAGATCGACTACTCTGCAGAGTACGAAGTAATTATTAAAACTAACCGAAAAATAGGAAGGTCGTTTATTCAATTAATCCACGACTATCGCTACGATAAAGTCAATCCAGCAAATCTAGAAGTAACGCAGCTTTTTTATCCCCAGAAACTATACAATTACCTTAGGAATCACCATTGGAAAAAAGGGATGCCGAAAGAGTTTTCAATTACTTGGCTTAAAAACGCCACGAAAACATTTTCTGATCCGGACGAGGCGTTAATGGAATTCCAAGTAATACTGAACAAGTTGCATTTATCTTATTCTGTTAAAGATATCGATTCAGAGCGCGAAAATGGATTTGAAAAAAAAGTAGTAAAACACGAAAAACCAGAATCTATAACGAAAACAAAAAAACCGAGAAAAACAAGCGTAATTCCTTCAATCGAAAATTTTCCTGAGTTTAAAAAGTGGTTATTAAACAAATTAACCGAATTAGAAAAATTAGCTAAATAAGTTTAAAAGCGCTCTTAGAATGTGCTTAGAGTTTTGCTTTGCTTTTGGGATTTACACTCAAAATAATTTTTTTTTTCGTTATCTTATGTTATCTTGATCATCCAATTCTTCATGCTCCAGTTTTGGAGGCGGGAAATCCAATAGGATATTTATCGAGATGCTCACGTAAATTTTCATAAGCATTTTCTAAATTTAATTCAGATTGCATAATAATTCACTCTATTATTAAAATTGGATTAACGAAGATTAAGTAAGAAAGTGATGTTTTTAATATTTTTGTAACAAAAATAAATTCGTTTTTTATCAATGATAAAAATTAGTTCTTACACTCTTAAATCTAGAATTAAAAATTACTTTTCCACCAATATGGAGATTGGACTGATTTTAATTCATCGCGTTCTAGTAATAAAAAATGATCAGCCTCAAAGATAAAAGCAAAACCTCCAAGAAATTTAACCCATTGTAAGTCTGGTGGAAGGCCAAACCAACCAAATCTGAAACTCATCAAGTGCCAATCATGAGTTATATAAATATTTATACCGTTTTCTTGGGTATCATTTAGGTGATTCGAAATGAGATGAGCTGCATTTTGGCAATATGAAGTAAAAGGCTCCCATTCCTTAGATTGAAAAAATCCTACAGCCCAAAGATACATAATATCTCTAAAATGATAATTTTTAAACCTTTTCAAAGCATCTCGATTATTTATTCCTATATTGTGGAGAGGATCAAATTTCCCTAAAAGTTCACTTTGTCCACCGACCTTCTTGAAGCCATTATGTATATTTTCTGCAGTTTCTTCGCATCGCCATATAATACTATGAAATAATCTAATAGGTCTGTTTATAGGCAAATTTTCACCAAATTTTTCTGCGATAGCATGACCTTGGGGTGTTAATCTTAATTTATTTACTTTCTCTCTAGGCTTAGGTTCATTTCTATGAGAATGCCTTAAAACTAAGATTATTTTTGAATCGTTTGGAAATTCTGCTAGCTTTTCAATTATATTACGCGCTTGAATCGCCCAGTCTGCTTGTTCCCAGATTTCTTCTATGTTCATTTTAATTAAAATCCATTTAATTTTAAAAATTTTCTGTTTCCTTAATTTTTGGTGTCAATTTTTGTTTATATAGATTCGTTATGACATTAGAATTATCAATATCATGTAGTTACAACGAAAAAAAATGATTACACAAGAAACAATATCGTATCCAATTATTCCATATAAGAGGTTAAGTCCAAAATCTGTCGATGAGTTCTTAGACATTTTTGAAGATGTTTTAGATCTTAATCTAGAGAAAGGGATGGAGTTAGATTTTACTATAGATAGTAAGTTGGGCTCGGATAAAATTAGCCCTATGCTATTTTTAGCGAAGCCAAAAGACGCCTTTGAAATTGCAAATATTTGCAAAGAAGTTTATGAAGGTTCTTACCCTTACAAAGAGATAGAAGACCCGCAAGAAGTAAAAAAAATGATCGAAAGCCCTGAACATCACTTTATTCTCTTCAAGATCGAGGAGGATATAGTTGGTTGTTTTCGGTGTGCGTTAGATTTTGAGCATCATAAAGGGTACACGGGAGGGTTCATGGTCAGAAAAGAATATCAAGGAATTATCGACGTTACTAAATCGATTATCGGATCTTACGCGTGGATGTGGAGCACCTACAAGGACGAGATATTAATGTGGTATTGCGAGAACCGAACTGCACATGCAGCCTCCCAGTATATAACCTCTGTATGCGGGATAAACACTGTGGCGTTCTTTCCTAACAAAGATGTCTTTTTCGATCAAGTAGAGTCGGATGTAATGGGAGTAGTTTTTAGAGAGAAAGCTCTTAGGGAATTTCGAGGATCTCAAACACCCCAATTAATTAGGAACGCGCTTGATAGCTTTCTCCATTGCGATAACATTTACCGGTTGGGCGGATTTAACTTAGTATGTCCCGATATTCAACTTAATTACGAAAAGATCGAGATCCTTCAAAAGTCCTTTAGAAAAGATGTGATCAAGGACAAGTATGGTTACCAATATTACCAGTTTTTTATCGCAGGAACAAAATCGTATTTTTCATTTCTCCACACGCCTTGTATACAGAACCTCGAAAAAACCAAGTATCATGTTGAATCCTTAGAACAATTATTCGTGTTTTTGGAAGAGTTCTTAAAAGTGATAAAAGAAAACTCAATACGATACAGCGAAGTGTTTGTGTCTGCGCTTAGTCCAGAACATCAACAACTATTTTATGAGTTTGGTTTCAGGGCGAGGGGATATGTACCGTGCTGGAGTTTCAAAAAAGACAGTAAATCGTTTGAAGATTACGTGGTGTTTAATTATTTCGAAGGTCAAGTTCCTCATGCTGAACTTCTTCCAATTGGGCAAGAGTTAGTGGACTTATTAAGCGTTCAAATAAATCCGTGATTTTTACTTAAAACTAAACTCATTTTTTCTTTATATAGGTGTATTTGAGGGTGATTTCAAATCAATAAAAAAATGATGAAAAATGGAAATTAGTTTAGAAAAACCGATTGTAAAAGTAAAAGAGCTTATTGTTGCTTCAACTCGAAATATCTCAGAAATCCAATATGTTCTAACTGAACTTCTATACGTTCCTGACGAGAGACTAAAACTCGTGGTTGTATTAGAACTCGCAGATTATCTTACAGAGAAATTTTCGAATCCAGATTATAAAATCAAATTTCTTTATACTTCTCAGAACGGAAACTTAACGGGATTCGTCATTTGTCAGATAGACGGCGAATACAAAAGCTACAGTAGGCATTGTCCGACTTTCGGCTGGCTTCATGCCAAAAATTTTATTTCGTGCAAAATGCTCATGGTTGAGTGTGAAAACTTCGTTCAACAGAACAAATTTCGAAAGCTTAGAGGTCCTGTAAATTATCCCAAAAATATTGGGGGAATTGGCTGGCAGACCGAAGGTTTTAGCGCACCTATGATGAACGGGGTGGCGTTTAACGACCCAGGGTCAAATGTTCTGTCTTACCTACAAGAATTAGGATACAAATTAGACGCAAAATATTCTTGCGTGGATTCAGATGTGGCCCATTGGGACAGAGGAAAAGAGCTCGACGAAAATATCATGATTCGATTATTACCGCTCGAAGAAATAAAAGCGTTGAAAGAAGAGATACTTGACTTGGCACAACAGTCGCTTTATTCGGTATTAGCAGACGCACCAGGGGGCAAAAATCGATTCGACGAGATAATGGATTGTTACCATCAAGCCACCAAAATAGTTGACTTCGTGAACCCAGGTTTTGATCCGCAGGTACACGCCGAAAGACCATGCTTCGTAGAGACTTGGAACGCAACCGATTTCGAGAAAGTCGTCCCTTTGGCTATTTTTGCGTTTGATAGAATCTCTAAGGAACTTGTAGGATTTATGTTTTGCCAGCTCAATTTTTATCAATATTGGGCAGGAGACCCACTTACGCAAATAAGCATCGACACGATAATCATCAAAAAAGAATACACTGGAAAAGGTATATTCTCGGCGCTTCATAACATAGGAAAACCGCTTTCGGCAGCCGCTTACGGATACGAAAGCTTCGAAGGCACTACGATTTGGTCTAACAACGATAAAGCTATAAAGGCGATTTTTCCGCACTGCTCCCCGCTAAGAACTCACTATGTGGTCCAGAAGCGAATCTTAAGAAAATAAATTTTAATCTTTTTTTTCCTTTTTACTATTTACGCTGAATAACATTTAAATACGCAAATCCCTCAATATAACATATATACTTACTTGAGTAAGTTATTAAAATCCAAGATAAACTATCATGGCTTCTAAAAATTCATTTAATAAATTCTCTTTAGGATATGCTCTAAGTTATTTTTTAATTATTTTCGGGAACATCACTCTTTTTGACTCTATTTTCACTAAACTGCTTCTTATAGGAGTAAATGTTCAGGACATGTTATTTTATATAGCTTCTTTTTCGCTGTTTTCATTAATCATAGCATTTCTAGCTCCTATATTGGGATTTATCTCCGATAAAAGAAAAATAGGTTCTAGAAGAAGACCTTACTTGATATTTGGCATAGTAGGCATGGCCTTGGTGGCAATTCTTTATTACGTTTCTCCCCTTAATTTTGGTTCTACTGACTTTTTTCTAATCATTATATTTTTCGTTATTTTACAGAGTCTTTACATTTTCAGTTCTACGATCTTTTATCTCAGTTTTTACAGCCTCTATCCAGAAATATTTCAGAATCTTGATTCTAGATCTAAGATTATTGGTTTAATGCTAGGATTTTCGGCTTTAGCATCATTAATCAGAGTTCTCCTTGATACATTTTTTAATGTTGAAGAAATATTTTTTGGTATTATTTTTAGCTTGCTCATTATTCTTGGGGGAATAATACTATTTAAAAAGGGATTCGACGAACCTTATTTGCGATTATCAGAGAAACCAAAATTTAATGAACAATCTTCTTACAAGATTTTATCGTCAAGCAATAAATTGTTCATTTGGTTTCTGATAGCATTTTTCTTTATAACAATTGCAGAATTTTTAATTGGAAGCGCTTTAAGTTATAATCGGAACGCAAATTTTGTAATTATACCTCCATCTTTATTAGAGATTACTACATTTTTTATGAATATCATCCCCAGTGTGTTTATCATTGCATTTCTTCTTTATTGGAGAAAGTTATCTCTTTCAATTGGTATTAAAAAACTCCTCAAAGTCCTGATGTTAGTTCTTTTACCACTTGTCGTCGTTTTTATCTTTCTGTCTGATCTTATTTCTGGATTTATAATTACAATTTTAATTGAAGTAATCTTATCTGGGTTAAAGTTTGTTAAATTGTTATTTTTAGCCATTATTATAGATAATTATTATATAAATACGAGTAAAAGGCGTGAAGCAACCTACTTTGGTCTCAATGATACATTTAATTTTATTTCGGGCTATATTGGGATATATTTAGGATCCTTTATCACCGCTTACTCATTTGTTTTTATCGACCCCTACGCTGGATTTCAAACATACTTTTTATTCAATAAAATCGGGCTTTCCTTGTTTGCTGCAATTTTTATTGGTATTAGCATAGTTTTGATTAGAAAAATCCCTCTTGATAGAGAAAAATACAATACAATTGAAAAAGAAATAGCTGATATAAACGCGTAAAGGTTCATTCGCTAAAGAAAGCTTGAGAAAAATCTTAGGTGAAGATTTCACCTAATTCTAGTCAATTAAAGCCTTTCATTGTTGCTAAACCCCAACTATTACATTTACATGTATATAGTTTTGGCATTTTCATTCGCCCTCTTTTTTTCTCTCAAATCTCAATGTTGAATGGTAGTGATCAAATTTCTTGTATTGAATATGGAATATAAAGATTACGATGATTTTAAACGGTAAATTTTTAGTTTTACCGGTAGTTTTCTGTGAAAATTAAAAAGTAATTAAGAGATCAGGTTGGAATAATTTTTCCTTTTTAAATATCTGCTCATTTTTGTTGTAAACGAATAAAAAATCAAATGTAAGGAGAAAAAAGATTATGACAATAGCACTAGTAAAAGTATCGTGTATTAACGATAGATTGATACCGCTTGGCCTTGCCTGTTTACAAGCATTTCTTAAACAAAATTCGATACCAGTAAAGGTATTTAATTTTAGAACTACAGATTACACCCTACCTAAAGTAGCTTACGATCCTCTTATCCAATTGAACCTTACCAATTTCATCGTCAACCATCAAGATTTACCGCTTTTAATCACTATCACAAGCGATATTTTGAATAATCGTGAGCTAAATTTAAGTGAAGGCGTGTATCCAGATATCTTAAACGACTATTCCTCGAGGATGTTCGAAAATCCAGAAACAACAAAAACGCGTTTTGAAAGTATGTTAGAATATAGTAAAACCACAGTTCTAGAGACATTAAAAGAGTTTGATACTATTGGTTTTTCGCTGAATTACTTAAACATTTCTGAAACTATTATCTCATCTTGTTACTTGAAGCTACACAATCCTAAATGTAAAATAATTTGGGGCGGTCCTACCATTACTCAATCTTTTGAGGCACTTAAAATATTCCTCGATAAGGGTGTTTGCGATGGATTGGTTATTGGAGAGGGTGAAACGCCATTATTGGAAATTGCCCGTGGAAACGACTTAAAAGGAATTAAAGGAGTAATGAGCATAAATGAGAAAGGCTTAATTCAGTTTACTAAGGGAGAACAAATCAATTTAGATTTACTACCGACGCCTGATTATACCGATATTCCATTGAACACATATTATCAAATTGCTTCAATTTATCGATCTCGAGGTTGTACTAATCGATGCAAGTTCTGTGCGGAGTGGAAGCTATTTGGATCGCAATTTCGAACTCGTTCGGTCGATAAAGTGGTAAGAGACATAGAACAAATCGTCGAAAATTGTAAGCCGGGGTTTATCCTATTTGGAGAATCGCTAATAAACGACGATCTGGACTATTTCGAACTATTATGCGACGCTTTAATCGAAAAAAATCTAAGTATTAAGTTTGGTACGCACTTTAGAGCAAATATCACCCCAAAACTTGCTAGTAAAGCGAAATTAGCGGGATTTGAGGACGCTTGGGTGGGGCTCGAAGCATTTTCTGACCAAGACTTAAAAGAAATGAACAAAGGAACGAGTGTTCTCCAAAATATGGAAACTATCGAGAATTTAACTCAGGCAGGCGTGAACGTGATTGCGATGTTGGTGGTCGGGTTTAGCGATCTTAACACGGAACTGAATAACGGTGAAAATGTGCTTAAAACAATAGAGTATTATTCCAACAAAAAGCGTAAAGCAGAAGATGGCTCTCAAGGTCCGCTTCCAATACAATTTCGACCGGCTCCTATGTACGTTGTACCCGGCTCGTTTGATTACAAAAATAAAAAAGGTTCTGACTTAAAACCCTGGAAGTGTAATTCAGTATCACAACAAAATCGCACCGAGATCAAAAACCTTGAACGAGAGTTAAGCACAATTCCATATACTTTTGAGCGCCCTATACCAAATCAAGAGGTCGCACGGTTGATACAACTAATACAAGACGCAGATCGAAAAGCGGGGTTTACTATAGGCGGAGTTACGAAATATGTTATCGATTTTACAATGGAGGAGCGCAGAAAAAACCGTAGAGCGCGAAAAATACATAGAATCGGAGTGTCTGCTCAAAGACTTGAACAAGATGTTGATCTGCAAATCTAATTCTTTTCTGAAAAGTATAAATTTAATAACCTCTATTTTTTCTTCATTTATATTAGCGTTTTAAGTGAATTTACAATATGGATGAAATTAGAGGGATACTTTTTGCTGAAATAGTTGCAAAGGGAACTTTATCGGAGGGACCAAAGTATTATCTCCAACCGTTAGACGATTACGCAAATAGATGGTCGAAAGTTCTTGTGAGGAAAAAAACGCATTTATGGCAGAACGATCCCGTCTTGCATAAGTACATAGATAAAAAAGTATTGATCCTTGGAGAGATAATTGAAACAAAGAGTACGATAACCGTTGATTACGAATTCGTAGAAGAATCAGGCTGAATTTTTTTTTTCGTCGATTTTAAAAATTTACAGAACTCAAAATAAGTTTTAGATTTAAGCTTTTATTTTTTTGAGTTTGTGAAATCGATTTGAAAAATCTTCTTTTTGAGATGGGTATTGTTTACTTTTACGTTCTCTTAATATTTCGTTTACCATTGCTACGCTTCCACCCTTTAAAAACAACCTTATGAATTTCAACTCGTTCACACTTATATTTAGAGATTGTAAAAATTCCGGGTGCCTGTAATTCCCCCATTCGATATTTCTATGTTTTTTCACGTTATCAACCTCTTTTTGACACAATTTTAGAAATTTGAATACTCAAATTTTTAATATCAGATGATTTGAGGTTATTTAAAGAAAAAGTGTATTCCCTTGATTTTTCTTTTAAATAACACCATTTTATTGAATTAGTAATCGAGAATATTCTCAACAACGGATTTTCTTCGTATCTATGATGATATGTGAGTATTGTGGTGAATCTTTCAAGGATTCGAAAAGAAAAGAAGTAGAGCACGTGAATATCGCACAATCAACTAGAAGACATCGATTTTGTTCGGCTAAATGCAAAGATAAATGGTGTCTTCAAGTTCAAAACAGGAAATCACGAATGCTTGTTATTTGGGCAATAGGTTCTTATATAGATAAGTATTTTTTCCTCAAGAAACTTATGAAAGTACGTAGTCCGTCATTGTT
>RCNB010001504.1_pt1 | contig 14632 bp, 9 predicted proteins | sample 2041321 | NCBI WGS metagenome assembly RCNB01 (sample SAMN09708232, study PRJNA481090) | Marine sediment metagenome, whole genome shotgun sequencing project. | reverse complement strand
TTCCTAAAAGATTGCCTTGGGGACCATGTCTTTGAGAATTTTATAACCAATAAGACGATAGAATGGGAAAGATACCGGGCTCAAGTTACCAATTATGAGCTGGATCAATACTTATCAATCTTATGATAGATCCTGCTGGATCAAACGAATGTGGATTTCGGATTGCTGAATTAAAATCTGAGATCTAAAATCCGAAATACACTGATTCTTCCTTGACAATCCAAAGGGCAATTGGTTATTAATTAGTGGCTTTCCCATGAACGGCGCATGAGAGAAGTGCTGTATGTACTCTTGATTTACCAATTTGGACTCTGAGGTGATGGTATAAAGTGATTGAATCCCAATTTGAGACCCACATCGTATCCTTCTGTTGTCATAATTGCACATCGTGCGCTGAAGATAACCTTGAAGCAATCAGGAAAGAGAACGCTATTACTATCGAACTGAGAAAATTACCATGCACGGGAAAAGTAGATATCATCTATCTCTTAAAAACCTTCGAAGAAGGCGCTGATGGTGTCTACGTGGTTGGTTGTCTGGAAGGAACATGTCATTACTTAGAGGGAAACATACGCACTGAGAGGAGGGTGAAATTTACCAAGAAGATTCTGGATGAGATAGGTATCGGTGGAGGCCGGGTTCACATGTATAATATAGACCCTTCAGATCCTGAGGCATTTAACAAAGTGACCAGTGAAATGAGAGATAGAATTGAAGAATTGGGGCCTTCTCCTCTAAAAGTAAAGAGCAAATAATGCCTAAGAAATACAACGTTAAAACAAAAATAGTACCTCCACGATTTACACCCATTGGTAAATCAGGGATTGTTGACTTCAGCGAGGATTGTACTCGGTGTCAGGCCTGTGCTAAGGACTCCTGTATTTATGATGTCTATACTAACCGGAATTTTGATTCAAAACAGTTGGCAGATTCTATTGACTATTTGTGTAAAAATTGTTTCCGCTGTATCCAGACCTGCAAGAAAGGTCTTCTTTCCAAGTCTATAAACCCTGAATATTTGAAGATGGGGGATGACTATTGGACTCCTGACATCATCTCCAGTAACTGGTATCAGGCTGAAACAGGAAAGATTCCGGTCTCAGGTGCTGGCTACAGAGGTAAATTTGTAGATAAGGGATTTGATGAAATGTGGACGGATATGTCTGAAATCGTAAGACCTACCCGAGATGGCATCCATGGCAGGGAATATATCAGTACCGCTATCGATTTGGGAAGGAAACCCTCTGTTCTTAAATTTGATAAAGAAGGTACCCTTATCTCAGAAGTTCCACAGATTATCGATATACCCATTCCCATAATCTTTAACATGTTGCCTTTTGGCGCTATCAGTGAAAATGTACTAGTCGCTATGGCTAAAGCGGCACAAGAACTTAATACTTTTATGATTATTAAGAAAGAACCACGATCTTCATTAGCATCCTTTACAAAATGGCTTATCCCTCAGGTTTCTATAAAAAGAGGGAATCTTCCTGAAGAAATGATCAAAAACAGAAGGATTATTGAGCTGCTCTATGAGGAAAATTGTGAAAAAATTATGGAATCCATAAAAGGAATAAATCCCGACGCAATCCTCTCTTTGAAAGTACCCTTAAATGATAAAGCAACCTCCATTGTGGAAGATCTTACCTTAAAAGGGGTTGAAGTCATTCACCTCTATGCAAACACAAATGGTAATGCCATAAACGGTACCAATCCCAGATTCATAAAAGATCTTGTCAGAGAGGTTCATCTTAATTTAGTAGAAAAATCAATTAGAGATGAGGTTACGCTCCTCGTGAGTGGTGGCATTGCAATGGCGGAACACGTTGCCAAAGTGATTATCTGTGGAGCGGATGGAGTGGCAATTGACTTACCTGTTTTGATTGCGTTAGAGTGTCGATTATGCAGAAAATGTCAAAAAGGGCTGCCATGCCCTGTGGAGGTAGAAAACATTGAACCAGAGTGGGCAATGCAACGGATTATGAATTTAGTAGGGGCATGGAGGAGTCAATTGATTGAAGTGCTGGGAGCCATGGGCATACGAGAGGTGAGGAGATTGAGAGGAGAGACAGGAAGGGCTATGTTCTTTCAGGATCTAGAGAGAGAGAACTTTGCCCCTCTTTTTGGAGAAAGAAGAGAGAATGGATGATAGAGAATTAGCAAAAAACATTGAGATTAAACCAACTCCTTCTCGTTTTAGAAATCCCATAGGTAAATATAAAATCAGGAGAAGCCCACAATGCATAGGTTGCGGAAAATGTGTTGAGCTTTGTCCTTATGGCGTTCACCAATGGGTGGGTAAAAAGCTTGACCGCCCTAAGGATTACAAGTGCATAGGTTTCTCCTGCCAAAAAAATACCTTTTACTGTATTGACCAATGTCCCCAAAAAGCACTCAGGCTGGTGGTTAATCCCATCTGTGAGGCAATGGGAGATTATCGCTGGCCTGCGGATTTACTCATCGGCACCTGGGAACAGGCAGAGACCGGTAAAGTGCCTTTGGTAGACTGTGAATACAAGGTGGGGGACACTGGTGGTGGTTTTGACCGGCTAAGATTTAAGTTCCCTGAGGAAAAATCCGGTGAGACATTCGCCTCTGATGACATCTCAACCAGCCTTGATCTGAACAAAAGAGGTGATGGCCGTCCTACCATAAACATTTCTCTTCCCTTCTACGGTGGGGGGATGTCCTTTGGTTCAGTCAGTTTGCCCACCATGGTTGCCAAAGCGAAGGCGGCAAAGACATGGAATATTTTCACCTGTACCGGTGAGGGAGGATATCCTGAGGCCCTCGCACCCTACGATGATCATGTAATTACCCAGGTTGCAACCGGGCTCTTTGGAGTAACGGAACAAACTATAAAACGGGCAAGAATTGTAGAGTTTAAATATGCTCAAGGGGCAAAACCGGGTTTGGGCGGACATTTACTGGGAGACAAGGTAACCCCTGCGGTAGCTCAGATGAGGGAATCGGTAGTGGGGAATGCCCTTTTCTCACCTTTTCCTTTCCACAGTGTCTATTCCATAGAAGATCACAAGAAACACGTGGACTGGATTAAACAGATCAACCCTCATACTTTAGTATCAGTAAAAGTCTCAACCCCAACAGATGTAGATATGGTGGCGGTAGGGAGCTACTATGCAGGTGCACACATTATACACATAGACGGAAGCTATGGCGGTACAGGAGCAGCACCAGATATCGCTAAAAAGAATATCGCAATGCCCATTGAATATGCTATCCCCAAGGTTAACAAGTTCCTGGTAGAAGAAGGTATTCGGGATGAAATGACCTTGATTGCCAGTGGGGGAATCAGGACTGCCTACGATGTAGCTAAAGCTATTGCCCTGGGTGCGGATGGTGTGGTAATCGGAACGTCAGAGCTGGTTGCACTCGAATGCGTGCGTTGCGGCAATTGCGAGAGCGGTCGTGGTTGTGCAAGGGGAATAGCTACCACAGATATGAAACTAACTGATCTGATTTATATGGAGTGGGCAGCTCAGAGACTTATTAACCTCTTTGCATCCTGGAGAGCCCAGTTGGTTGAGATACTGGAACAATTTGGTATGCGCAGCATTAAGGAACTGGTTGGAAGAACAGATTGTCTGATCCATCTTGACTATGTCAGTGAAGAGCAGGAGAAAGTTGCCAATTAAATATTGAACCACGAAGCACACGAAGAAACACGAAGTATGTACAATGTAAAACTAAGTAAATTCGCAACAGAATAACCAATGGCAGTTATGTCTTTCTAGCTTGAAGAAAAATGAAAGAGAACTTTTCACCAACACTAATCAAAAACATTCTTAACTCCCGCTCGAAGCTAGCAAGAGCCTATCCACCCCCCTCTTCATACAAAGTCGAAGAAGAAGGTGGTTGTGGTGTTACTGGTTTCGCCTGCAGCATCCCGGTGAGTGGCCGCCATATCTTTGAACCCTCCATCCAGATGCATAACAGGGGAAATGGCAAAGGAGGAGGTATAGCAGCGGTAGGCTTTTCTCACGAAGAACTGGGAGTCACTCCTTCCGTTTTGCAAGAAAATTATTTAATCCAAATCGCTTTGCTTGATCCAGACATTCGAGAAACAATTGAAGAGCAATGTATCAAGCCATTCTTGGACGTAGATAAAGCTGAAAGAATTCCCACAGTCGATGATTATAGAATGATTGAGGGACTTGCGACCAGGCCCCCAGATGTATGGCGTTATTTCGCTCGGGTTAGAGAAAAGGTGCTGGAAAGGTTCATCGAGGAGAACAGTCTCGAGAATATGGACATCAGAAAGGCTGAAGATGAATTTATTTTTCAAAACAGTTTTAAACTCAATCAAAAGTTCTACGCCTCCCTGGGGGAGAAGAAGGCCTTTGTTTTGTCTCATGGACGCAACATGATGATCCTCAAGATTGTAGGCTATGCAGAGCAAGTAGCACAATATTACAAGCTTGAGGATTTTAAGGCTCATATCTGGATAGCCCATCAACGCTATCCAACCAAAGGGCGAGTCTGGCACCCAGGTGGTGCCCACCCATTCTCCGGCATGGATGAAGCTCTGGTCCATAATGGTGATTTTGCCAATTACTTTTCCGTTTCAGAATATCTAAAACAGCGAAATATCTATCCTCTTTTTCTTACGGACACCGAAGTCTCGATTCTCCTTATTGATCTGTGGAACAGGATTTACGGTTACCCCCTGGAATACATAATTGAAGCCTTGGCCCCCACAACTGAAATGGATTTCGATCTCCTTCCACCTGAAAAACAAAAAATATACCGAACGATTCAAACAAGCCACATCCACGGATCACCGGATGGTCCCTGGTTTTTCATCATTGCGAGAAACGACCCTTACAAAGAAAAGTTCCAACTGATCGGCATTACTGATACCGCTATGCTGCGGCCTCAGGTATTTGCCTTGCAGGAAGGAGACGTTCAGATAGGTCTCATCTGCTCTGAAAAACAGGCTATTGATGCCACCCTCCATAGCTTATCTCAAGAAGATAAAAGATTTTGTCCTGTCGCGGACAAATATTGGAATGCCCGTGGAGGTAGCCACACAGACGGTGGTTCATTTCTCTTTACGCTCAAGAATGGTAATGGGACCCAAAAGAGTCTCATCTGCACCGACAAGTTTGGCTGCGTAATCTCTACTCCTGAAGGACAGGTTCATTGGGATAGGAGTATAAATCTATCAACTCCTTCGGATGAACGTGTACTTATGGATAAGCTTAAAGAAGGATTCGAACAAAAAAATACAGCTAATTTATCAAGATACATTAGAGATAACATCATAAACTGGGACTACAATGCCTTCATGTGGTGCTGTCAGAAACTGGCAGAAAAGGCCAGTGAGAGTGACAGGAATAAAGCCAAGGTTATTGACATCTTTACCTCCCTTATTGATCACCGCTATGACACAGGAAATAAAAAGAGGGGTTCTATCCTTCAGATCCTTGAAGAACACCTCTACAAGGTACTACACTCAAACCCCTTTTGCGGAACTAACGGGACCAATCATTACAATCTGATTGATTATGCTACCAGAAACAAACTGATTTCACCGCACTATCCGGAACAGGTTTTAATTATTCACGCCAGGGACTTCCCTCCCGAAGGCGACGATTGTGATGCCAGGCTCATCAGTAATGCCTGCCAGATGGGTTGGAAAAGATTTATAGCTTTTGACTCTAGAGGGCAGCGATTTTGTGGCTGTGGACTGGGTCCTGATACTAAAGATGTGAGAATCGATGCCTATGGAAGTTCAGGGGATTACCTTGCCTCAGCTATTGATGGATTAGAGATATATGTCCACGGAAATGCTCAAGACCAGTTGGGTCAAATCATGAAATCAGGCAAACTGGTAGTTTACGGAGATGTGGGGCAGACTTTCATGTATGGTGCCAAAGGAGGAGAAGTCTATGTGATGGGTAACGCTGCCGGTAGACCACTCATCAATGCGGTGGGACGACCCAGAGTGGTTATTAATGGGACCGCTTTAGATTACCTGGCCGAATCTTTTATGGCAGGAGACCCTCTGCGTGGTGGGGGATTTGTGGTTTTAAATGGAGTCGAGTTTGATGAAAAAGGAAACGTTAGAGAACAGACAACCCCTTACTCTGGATCTAATCTCTTTTCCCTGGCCTCAGGTGGTGCTATCTATGTGAGAGATCCACACAACAAATTAGTGGAAGAACAGCTAAATGGAGGTGAGTTTGTTCCATTCACCCAGGATGAATGGAATCTCATCCTTCCCTATTTAAAAGAGAATGAGAGGCTGTTTGACATTTCGATTGAAAAAGACCTTCTCACTGTAAAAGGTAAGGCAAAAGAGCCCCAAGAAGTCTATCGGACGGTAAGAGCGGTTAAACTTGATGTGTTAACAGAGGTAGAAGGAGAATGAGGAAAAGGAAGATGCTTATGCAATCTGAATCTTTGTTTACCCCTGATTCCAGCTGGCTTGCTGAAATAGAGACGAGTAGTGGAGTTAAAGTTTCTGCTTGCTATCAGTGCAAGAAGTGTTCAAGTGGATGTCCCGTTACCTTTGCTATGGACTATCTGCCAAATCAGATACTCCACATGATTCAGATGGGACTGAAAGATGAGGTGTTAAAGAGTGCCACCATATGGGTGTGTGCCTCCTGTGAAACCTGCACCACCCGCTGCCCCAACGATATTGACATCGCCGGTATTATGGACACAATGAGAAGGGAATCTCTTAAGTCAGGTTTAAAAACAGGAGAAAAAAAGGTGCCCATTTTTCATGACACCTTTCTCTCTTCTATTGAAAGCAAGGGACGGGTATACGAATTAGGAATGATTAGTCAGTATACGTTAAAGAGTGGCGATGTGATAACTAAGCTTAAAAGAGGCCTACTGATGGAAGAAGTAAAACTCGGATGGCAAATGTTTAAGAAGGGAAAACTCAAACTTTTTCCCCAGAAGATAAAGCAAACTGGGGAGATTAAAAAGTTATTTAAGAAATTCGCAAGAGGAGAAGGCGCTTGAAAGTTTCCTATTATCCCGGGTGTTCATTACATGGAACTGCGCTTGAATACGAGGAGTCTACCCGAACAGTCTGCCGGATGTTGGGTATCGAACTGCAAGAGCTTCCCGATTGGAACTGTTGCGGTGCGAGTTCTGCCCACAGCACTAACGAGGCTCTATCCATTGCCCTTCCCGCTCGCAACCTCGCTATGGCAGAAGAGATGGGGCTAGATTTGGTAGTCCCTTGCGCTGCCTGTTTTCAACGATTTAAAGTGGCAGAAAAACATGTCAAAGAAAAAACAGAACCGGCCATCGATACTCCTTATCAGGGGAATGTCCCCATCAAACACCTCCTCGATTTTCTTTGCGAGGAAGAAGTGCTTGCGCTAATTAAACAGAAGGCGAAAACATCCCTTAATGGTTTGAAAACAGTTTGTTACTACGGATGTCTCACGGTACGACCACCACGGATTACCGATGCGGCAAACTGTGAAGATCCACAAGCCATGGACGAGCTGATAGCACTGTTGGGAGCAGACAATCGCCCCTGGTCTTATAAAACAGATTGTTGCGGGGGAGGCTTGCTATTATCCCGTACCGATATCGTAGTCAGGTTATCCGGGAAGCTGCTTCAGATGGCTAAGGAAGCAGGGGCGGACTGTGTAGTAACGGCCTGCCCCATCTGCCAGGCCAATCTGGATACCAGACAGGCAGAGATCTCCAAAACACTCGGGAAGAACACGCGCATCCCTATTTTTTATTTTACGGAACTCTTGGGGTTAGCCCTGGGAAGTGGTGAGGCAGATAAGTGGTTAAAAAAACATATCGTTGAACCACGCAATCTGCTCAAAGCTCATAATCTCCTGTGAACGCAGGAAGAAAATAGAAAAATGTCACATCAAGAGAGAAGGTAGAAGCAGATGTCTGAAAAGGTTGGTGCAGTAATGGTGGTAGGCGGTGGGATTGCCGGCATGCAGGCGTCCCTCGACTTAGCAGATTCGGGATACTATGTGTATCTGGTGGAAGAGTCTTCATCCATAGGAGGCCATATGGCCCAGCTGGACAAGACTTTCCCCACTAATGACTGCTCCATGTGTATTATCTCCCCCAAACTGGTCGAGGTATCCAAGCACTTAAATATTGAGATTATCCCCAACAGCAAGATTAAGACGATTGACGGGGAAGCAGGAAATTTCAAAGTTACTTTAAATAAGAGCCCCCGTTTTGTGGACCTGGAAAAGTGTAATGCCTGCGGGGACTGTATTGAGACGTGTCCTGTTCATCTCTTGAGTGAATTTGATGAGGGGTTAGGTCCACGGACGGCAATCCATAAACGATACCCCCAAGCCATCCCCAACACAATGCTTATTACCAAAACCAACCGCCCCCCTTGCGTAATGACCTGCCCTGCCTCAGTCAATGTACAGGGTTATGTAGCTCTCGCGGCAGAGGGTAAATTTGAGGAGGCCTATAAGGTTATCAAAAGACAAAATCCCTTCCCGTCTGTTTGCGGAAGGGTATGTCACCACCCCTGCGAGTTAGAATGTAATCGTAAGGAGCTGGATGAGGCAGTTGCCATAAATCCCCTCAAACGTTTCATTTCAGATTATGCGAGAAAAAAGAAAAAGACCGGGACCGATGAGGAGAAGGCAAACCTGTTTGGCGAAAAACCCATTATTGATCACCAAAAATCCAAGGTTGCTATTGTAGGCTCAGGCCCCTCCGGGCTCACGGCCGCTCAGGATTTGGTGTTATTGGGTTATCCCGTGACCATTTTTGAATCGCTCCCTTCCCCTGGTGGAATGATGCTTACGGGAATTCCCTCCTATCGCCTGCCCAAAGAGATTCTCAAAGAAGAAATTCAGGAGATCACTGATTTAGGGATAGAACTTAAAACGAACACCTCTATCGGGAAGGACCTGAGCTTAGACGATTTAAAGAGTCAGGGATATAAGGCCTTGTACCTGGCGCTGGGTGCTCAGACAAGCAGAAGGCTTCCCATTAAGGGAGATGACCTCGAAGGGGTTTTGGGGGGAGTTGAATTTTTAAAAGACGTAAATTTAGGCACACCTCCTGCTATTGGGAAGAAGGTGGTGGTAATCGGTGGCGGTAATGTAGCGGTGGACGTAGCTCTAAGTGCGCTTCGTATAGGGGCGAAAGAAGTGGAGATGTTCTGTCTGGAAAAACGGGAGGAGATGCCTGCCCACGAGTGGGAGATCGAAGATGCACTGGAAGAAGGAGTCAAGATCAACTGCAGCTGGGGACCAGAACGCTTTGAAGGGAAAGAAGGAAAGGTAAGCGGAGTAAGTTTAAAGTGGTGTACTTCTGTCTTTGATTCCGATGGTAGGTTCACCCCTTCCTATAATGCGAAGGAGACCACTTCAACCAGTGCGGATACAGTAGTCGTAGCCATAGGGCAGGCCGCTGACCTTTCTTTCTTAGGAAAAGAGAGTTCACTTGAGACCATTGGAGATGTCGCACTCAAGTCAGATGAGATAACCTTGGAGACGAACCTTCCTGGTGTCTTTGCCGGTGGTGACGGGGTCACCGGACCCAAATCGGTGATAGAGGCAATCTTTCATGGACATGAGGCAGCAATTTCCATTGACCGTTACCTTAAAGGAGAAGATTTAAGAAAGGGCAGAATAAGAGAAAAGGAAGAGCCCGCGCCGCGTCCTGAAGACAGGGTCTTTGAACTAAAACCCCGCCAGAAGGAGGAGAAGCTACCAGTTACTGGGAGAAGAGAAAACTGGCAGGAGATCACCGGTTCTCTTACTGAAGAGCAGGCTATTTCCGAGGCAAAGCGCTGCATGAACTGTGGGTACTGTTGTGAATGTCTGCAGTGTGTGGAGGCCTGCAAGGCAGAGGCCATAAACCATGAGATGGCAGCAAAAGAGGTTGAGCTAAACGTAGGCTCCCTTATCCTAGCTCCGGGTTTTGACAAGTTTGATCCCGAACTTAGAGGTGAGTACGGATATGGTCGCTTGAAGAATGTGGTTACCAGTTTAGAGTTTGAACGGTTGCTTTCAGCCTCCGGTCCTTACCAAGGACATGTACTTCGTCCCTCCGATCAAAAAGAACCCAAGCGTATTGCCTGGATTCAGTGCGTGGGATCTCGTGATGTTACCTGCGGCCGTGATTATTGTTCCTCGGTATGCTGTACCTATGCTACCAAACAGGCGATCATCACACGTGATCACTATCCCGAAATGCAAACAACCATTTTCTACAATGATTTGAGAACCTTCGGCAAGGGGTTCGATCGCTACCATGAGTCTGCAGTAGAAAAGTATGGGGTAAAATATACAAAGAGTATGATTTCTACCATAAAGGAACTCCGGCAGAGCAACAATCTTTTAATCTCTTATATCTCGGATGAGGGGGAAGTTAAAGAAGAGGAATTTGATCTGGTAGTTTTGTCCCTGGGACTGGTACCCTCATCTGGAAGCAGAGAATTGATAGCAGTAACTTCTGTTGATTCTAATTCTTTTGGATTTTGTAACACCCATCCATTCACCCCCAGCCAGACTTCACGTCCCGGAATTTATGTCGCGGGTGCTATTGAGGAGCCGCGGGATATACCGGAGACGGTGATGAGTGCGAGCAGCGCAGCTGCACTCTCTGCTGAACTTCTGGCAAGTGAGCGGGGAAAGATGATCAGGGAGAAGGAGTATCCACCTGAAAAGGATATCTCAGGTGAACCTCCTCGCGTGGGGGTATTCGTCTGCCGTTGCGGATCGAATATTTCCCGGGTGGTAGAGGTACCTGGTGTGACTGAGTATGCAAAAACCCTTCCTTCAGTAGTTTATGCAGAGGAGAACCTCTATACCTGTTCTACGGATACCCAAAGGAATATTGTATCTGCTATTGAAGAACACGGTATCAACAGGGTGGTAGTAGCCTCCTGCAGCCCACGCACTCATGAACCCCTCTTCCAGGATACCATACGAGAGGCTGGCCTAAACAAATACCTTTTTGAGATGGCTAACATCAGGGATCAGTGTAGCTGGGTGCATGCATCCCACCCTCAGGAAGCAACAGAAAAGGCAAAGGATTTGGTGCGGATGGCAGTAGCACGGGCGGTCACTTTAGGACCCCTAAAGGAGCTTTCCTTTGAGGTTAAACAACAGGCACTTGTGATAGGAGGAGGGCTATCAGGAATAGTGGCTACACTGTCCCTGGCTCAACAGGGATTTCGTGTTTACCTGATTGAAAAGACAGATAAGCTGGGAGGAAACCTCAATGACATTCACTACACCTTGGAAGGGGTAAAACCAAGAGAGTATCTTAACTCTTTCATTAAAGAGCTTAAAGCAAATGATAAAATCACCGTCTATAAAAACGCAGAGGTAATTGACTACTCTGGCCATGTGGGTAACTTCAAGAGTAAGATCAGCTGTGAGGGAAAAGAGTTCGAATTGGAACACGGCGTGGTTATTGTGGCAACCGGTGGTATCGAGTATACGCCGGTTGAGTACCACTACGGTAAGAGTGAGCGGGTAATCACTCAGCGGGAATTGGAGGAAAAGATTGTAAGTGATGGCAACCGGTTCAAGGAACTCAAAGAGGTGGTGATGATCCAGTGTGTGGGTTCAAGGGAGCAGCCCAACCAATACTGCAGCAGGGTGTGCTGCTCGCAGGCTATTAAGAACGCACTCAAACTTAAAGAGATAAACCCTGAGATCAAGGTATCTGTCTTGTATCGAGATATCCGCTCATACAGTTTCAAGGAACTATACTATCGCAAGGCCCGAGAGGCAGGAGTGAATTTCCTTCGCTACGATTTGGAGACCAAACCAGAGGTTAAAGCAGAAAATGGAAAGGTTAAGGTTGTCGTTAAAGATGACATTTTGGATTCTTCAATTCAGCTTAGCCCTGATTATCTGGTTTTAAGTACTGCCATTCGTCCTCATCCCGAAAACGAAAGGTTAGCGACTACCTTTAAGCTTCCCCTCACCCCTGATGGGTTTTTCCTTGAGGCTCACATGAAATTGCGACCTCTCGACTTTGCAAGTTCGGGGATGTTTCTCTGCGGGTTAGCCCATTCGCCCAAGTTTATTCACGAAAGTATTGCTCAGGCAAAGGGATCTGCTTCCCGGGCAGCAACTATCCTCTCACAGAGGCAGATGCTGATAGGGAGTGTGGTATCAGTGGTCGATAGGGAACGCTGTGCTGCCTGTTTAACCTGTGTGAGGATTTGCCCTTACAATGTTCCTGTTATCACTACAGAGGGAGTAGCCGAGATTGAGGCGGTTTCATGTCGTGGTTGTGGCATCTGTGCCAGTGCATGCCCTCGCAGTGCTATCCAGGTTCAGCACTACAGGGATGAACAAATTATAGAAAAGTGTGTTGCTCTTTCTTAAAAAAGCAATCTTTGATGCTCTCGTAAAAAGTCTAATTTGTCCCTTTTTTGTCATTCCTGCGAAAGCAGGAATCCAGTGATTTCAGGTTGTTATGGACTCGATTTTTGGCTCTTTACAAGGTTATCAATCTTTTATTATAAGAAGTATTTTTCTGGGTATGAGAGATGAGTGATTTTGAACCCAAAATTGTTGCGTTTTGTTGTGAGTTTTGCGCCTACACCGCTGCTGACCTGGCGGGCTCCATGCGGCTTGAGTATCCACCAAATGTGCGAATCGTAAAGCTGATGTGCACCGGAAAGATAGATACTCTTTATCTTCTCAAGGCCTTTGAGAGTGGCATTGATGCCGCTTTTGTGGCAGGGTGAGAAGAGGGTGGATGCCATTTCCTGGAGGGAAATATACGAGCAAAACAAAGGGTCCGATACACCAAGCAACTACTTGACGAAGTTGGCATTGGTGGTAAGAGGCTAGAGATGTTTAACATGGGCGCCTCGGATGCGATTAAGTTTGTAGACGCCGTTCATGAAATGACCAAGAGGGCAAAAGAGCTAGGCCCCAATCCTTTAAGAACTACACCATAGGAGTATAGAATGATTGTTGCAGAAAGAAAATCCGTAGATGAGATTAAACAGGCCTTAGAGGGTTATAAAAAGATTCTGATTGTGGGTTGCGGCACCTGTGTTGCCGTATGTATGGCAGGTGGCGAAAGAGAAGTTGGTATACTGGCGAGTCTTCTCAAAATGTCTTTTCGTATGGAGGGCAAAGAAGTTGAAATTGGAGAGATCACCGTTGAGAGGCAGTGCGACAAAGAGTTTCTTCAGCCTTTGGAAGAAAAGGTCAAGGATTATCAAGTGGTAGTTTCTCTTGCCTGTGGTATAGGTATCCAATTTCTAGCTGAAATGTATGACAGCAAGGTCGTTGTGCCGGGGGTTAATACCAGATTCCTGGGTTCTAACGAAGGGGAGGGAGTCTGGAAGGAGAGGTGCCGAGCCTGTGGCGATTGTGTGCTGGCTGAGACCGGTGGCATCTGCCCTGTTACTACCTGTACCAAGGGGCTGCTCAATGGTCCCTGCGGAGGTACCAACGATGGGAAGTGCGAGGTGGACAAAGAGAAGGACTGTGCCTGGACCCTAATCTACCAAAAATTGGAGAAGCTTGGAAAGCTTGATACCATTCGCGCCATCTTCCCACCAAAAAACTATCAGGTTCAAACACAACCAGCACGCATGGTTCACGAAGTTTATCAGAAAGGAGAAGATGAGTAATGGCATCCCCATTCAAGGAAGCACTCGATTCAGAAAAATTCGTGGTGACTGCAGAGATATCTCCTCCCAAGGGAATCACTATTGATGAGATGCTAGAAAACATCGATTTACTCAAAGACAAGGTGGCCGCACTCAATGTAGCAGATAACCAGGATGCTATCATGCGTCTCAATCCCCTGTCTGTATGCCATTTGATAAAAGAAGGAGGGGGGGAACCAATTTTGCAAATAACTTGCCGGGACAGAAACCGTTTAGCTTTGCAATCTGATTTGTTGAGTGCTCATGTGTTAGGTATCCACAATGTGCTCTGTATAACTGGTGATCATACAACCCTCGGAGATCATAGTGAAGCCAAGCCAGTTTATGATCTAGATTCAGTCCAGTTATTGCAGGCTGTAAAGTTACTACAGGAAGGCAAAGATCTGGGAGGGAGTGAATTGCTCGGCTCCCCACAATTTTGTGTAGGTGCTATTGTTGTCCCTGAAGCAAATCCCATAGAGCCGCAATTACTCAAATTCGAAAAGAAAGTGAAAGCGGGTGCGGCTTTCTTCCAGACCCAGGCTGTCTTTGACGTAGATAAATTTAGAAACTTTATGAAGTTTGCCCGCCAGTTTAAGGTGAAGATTCTGGCAGGGATTGTCTTGTTGGAATCAGCCGACATGGCACAGGGGATGAATGTCCCGGGTGTTTATGTACCACAAAAGTTGATTGAAGAGATGGCCAGTGCAGGGAAAGAGAAAGAGCTTGCTAAGGGCGTTGAGATAGCTGGAAGGATAATTAAGCAGATAAAAGAAGAATCAATTTGTGACGGTGTTCATATTATGGATAGAGGAAAAGAGAAAGTAGTTCCTGATATCCTGACCGCAGCTGGGTTAACATAGAAGGAGAAGGGTTAGAGATGGAAATTATTGACGCCATCAGCAAATGGATAAGAGTTCAGGTGGAGCAGGCAGGTGCAGAAGGGGTAATAGTAGGTTTAAGTGGCGGAATAGATTCCGCTGTGGTGGCTGCCCTCGCTAAAAGATC
>RCNB010002762.1_pt1 | contig 14635 bp, 14 predicted proteins | sample 2041321 | NCBI WGS metagenome assembly RCNB01 (sample SAMN09708232, study PRJNA481090) | Marine sediment metagenome, whole genome shotgun sequencing project. | reverse complement strand
ATTATTCCCTTAGTGCTTACTTTGCAGAGATTGCATGTTTACGGGACAATTCCCGGATTAATTTTAGTCCACGTAATCTACGGGATACCCATAAGTACCTTAATCTTTCGTAATTACTATATAACGGTTCCTACAGAAATGGTAGAAGCCTCCAAGATAGATGGGGCAAATTTTTTCGGTATATACCGGTGGATAATTTTTCCTTTATCTACGCCTGGTTTTGCGGTGGCTATGATCTGGCAGTTCACTTCTATCTGGAATGATTTCCTCTTTGGTTTAATCGTAACCCCCAATCCGGCATCTCAACCTATCACTGTGGCATTAAATAATTTAGCGGGAAGTTATATCGTCCAGTGGAATGTTCAAATAGCCGGTGCTCTTCTTACTGCCTTGCCTCCAATATTGGTTTATATATTTTTGGGAAAATTCTTCTTGAGAGGTTTAATGCAAGGTTCCTTAAAAGGTTAAACTCTATAAGTGGGCTATAGTAATCTAAAACTTTTTAAATAGCTCCTTTATGCTTCAAAAATCTTAAAAGTCACCGTCTTAGAAGGCGGTGGTTTAATTAAAATAAGTAAAAATATAATACATAATAGTAAAATAATAGAATTAAAAAAATTAAAGCTTAGTATGTGAAAGGGATAAAGATGGATTATCTGTTAGGGATAGATATCGGCACTTCCGGGACCAAGGGAGTGCTTATGGATAGAGAAGGAAAAATTTATGCCCGGGCAGGGAGAGAGTATTCTATAGATATACCCCAGCCGGGTTGGGCAGAACAAGACCCTAAAATGTGGCGGGAAGCAACTATCCAGGTAATAAGGGAAGTAATAAAAAAATCAGAGGTTAACCCCCAACAGATTAGGGGAATAGGATTATCGGGGCAGATGCACGGAGCCGTCTTTTTAGATAAGAATTTACAACCTTTTCGTCCGGCTATCATCTGGGCAGACCAGAGGAGTAGCTCTCAATGTGAATCTATTTATCAGAAAATTGGGAAAGAGCGATTGGCTGAGCTGACCGGGAACCCGATAGCTGCCGGGTTTATGTGCAGCACTCTTTTGTGGATGAAAGAGAATCAATCGGAAGAATTTAGTCAAATATATAAAGTAATTTTAGCCAAAGATTATATCCGCTATAAATTAACCGGAAATTTAGGAACAGAAGTTACCGATGCCTCCAGCACCCTGTTGCTGGATATAAAAAGACGATGCTGGTCAAAAGAGTTATTGGACCTTCTCAATCTTCCACTTGACATTCTTCCGGAAGAAGTTCATGAATCTCAGGAGGTGGCTGGCTATCTACTTGCAGAGGTGGCAAGAAATACCGGATTGTTAGAAGGAATCCCGGTAGTTTATGGTGGAGGAGACCAATCAATGCAGGCAGTCGGTAATGGCCTAATTAGACCGGGCATTCTCTCTTCTACTATCGGGACAGGCGGGCAATTATTTATTACTTTAGATAAATTCATCTATGATCCAAAATTAAGGATTCATACTTTTTGTCATGCCATACCTAATAGCTATCACTTGCTGGGGGCTATTCTTTCCGCAGGATTATCTCTAAAATGGTTGAGGGAGAATATACTATGTGCTCATGATTCTTATCCTGTATTCGATGAGGAAGTAGATAAAATCAGAGCAGGGAGCGAAGGCATAATTTTTCTTCCTTATCTTTTAGGAGAGAGGTCTCCTTATATGAACCTCCAGGCTAAAGGAGTATTTTTCGGGCTCAGTCTAAAACATCACCGGGCTCATCTGATTAGAGCGGTTATGGAAGGAGTGGTTTTTGCCTTAAGAGATTGCCTGGAGGTCTTTGAAGAATTAGGGATTAAGATTGAACAGGTAATTGCTTCCGGAGGAGGGGCAAAGAGCAGAGTCTGGAGACAGATGCAGGCTGATATTTTTAATAAAGAGATATCTATTACTCAATCTATCGAGCAGGCGGCAATGGGGGCAGCTATATTAGCCGGTAGGAGTAGGAATATATAAAGATGTGGAAGATGGATGTAATAAAGCAGTGAAACTTAAAGAAGAAAAAATAAAACCAATTCCTGAAAATGTTGATATTTACAATCAGCAGTTTAAAATATATCAGTCTTTATACCAGGATTTAAAAGGAGATTTTTTAAAAATAAGTAAACAATCTTTTAATTAAAATATAGGACAAAATTTTTTACTAAGAAATATTTGTATAAAAAGTTATTTCAAATTACTATAATTCTATAATTAGACAAATTAAAAATATATAGCCAAGCAGGGTTTTAAGCTTAGAAGATAGATCCAGAAGATCTCATAAAGTAAGGGCTAAAGTAGTAAGGAATCATCAAGTAGAAATGCAGGTTTACTAAACAAGAAGGGAATATTCTCACTTTGACAAAGAGAAGATAAAAAGAATACTAGAAAGGGATTATAAAATAAATATCTCAGTCTCTTCGGTAGGAAGGATTCTAACCCGACACAGGGCTATTTTCCCCAAGGTCAAGATACAAACTAAAAGAATAAAGACTTTAAAGAAGAAGAGAACCAGGATAACCCAGGTAAAAAAGATATGAAAGGGGTCATCTCCCAATGGCTCCAGATCGAATATCTGGATAGATTTTGCGAAGAGACCAATATAGGCAAAATTAATGGAATACTATATGATTGTCTAATTGAGCATAACTTCTATCGACTTCATAGGAGCTTGAATCTTTTGACTCTTATTGAATATTGCAGTAAATTAAATAACAGAGATGGTTCAATAGTACAAGTGTATTGGACTCAGACAATGCTTGACAAGCTTCTAAGCGCGTGATAATATTAAGCATATTTTGTACGTCAGTATAAAGAGCGAAAGATATTAAATATTTTGAGTTAAAGTATATTTTTTAAAAGTAGAAAGCTTGCTTTCTTGAAAAAAGTATATTGGGACAGAAAAGGCATTTAGGGTAAAGGGTATTTTTTATCTACGGTAGGGATAAACGAAGAAGTAATCCGAAGATACGTCCAGTCCCAAGAAGAGGAAAGAACAGGACAGGTAAGGCTTGAGTTTTAAAAGCACCACGCCTGTAAAGTTGTGGTTATTTATTATATTATGGGGTTAATAATTTGCCAAGTTACAAAGAATTGCTTTCTAAAGTTTTAGAAGAAAATAAAAAAGTACTTGAAGCTGTTCCCGAAGCTCAAATACAAAATTTAATCACAGAAATTGAAAACGCCAAAACAATTCAACTCTTTGCCTTAGGAAGAATGCAAGCTTCGATGCGCGGCTTTGCTATGCGTCTCAAGCATATGGGTTTTGATACCTATGTTGTTTTTGAAACTACGACCCCAGCTATCGGACAGGGAGACTTATTAATTGTTAATTGCCCAGTCACTCTTGTAGATTTAAACATTATCAAATTGGCAAAACAAGCAGGTGCTCGTGTATGTGCTTTAACAGCTCATCCGGAGTTTGAAAATGCTAAACTCGCAGATCTAGTCGTTGAAATTCCCGGCCAGATATTCGGTACCGGGAATGAAATTCCTTCAATACAACCCATGGCTTCCTTACTTGAACAAGCTTTATTCCTATTTGAAGATATCATCGTTATGCTGCTCATGGAAAAGCAAAAGATAGATCCAATGAAAATGCAGGAAAGGCATACAAATCTCGAAGGCGTAATGATGCCTTTCGCAAAAAATAATAGGAGTTAACAATGAAAGAAGGCGATATTATTCAAGTGGCCCATGTGGTCTACGACATTGATAAAACAATGGAGTATTATTGGGAGAATTTCAGCGTAGGACCATGGGATATTTACACCTTTAATCCTCTAACCGTCCGTGATTCCATGGTTCGGGGACAGCCCTCAGATTTCACCTATCTTATTGCGGTAACCTGGAGAGGAGATGTCCAGTTCGAGCTTATGCAGCCGGTAACCGGCAGAAGTATATATGACGAGTGCCTAGAAAAAAACGGAGAGGGACTTCACCATATAAAGATTTATTATCCGGATTGTCAAAAGGCGCTAAAACAATTTAAAGACAAGGGAATCGAAGTAATCCAGAGCGGCAAAATAGATAAAGATGAATTTTACTATCTCGATACGGAAGATAGTCTCGGGTATGTAATAGAAATTGGCAATAACGGAAAAATAAGAAAACCTGAACGCCGTTATCCTGCATAAAAAAATTATTAAAATTAATTTAAGATAGTATCTAAGAAAAATTAAACTAATTTTGTTTTTCGACAATTGAATTTTTTTTAGATTAAGTTACGACCGCAACTATAGTAAATAGACTTCTACATAAGCCATATATGCTAAACATGAATAGCAACTCTTATCGACCAAAGGAAACCAAGGAATATCTCTAAACAAACTTAATTACCCTAAGGGAAGGAGGAAAATATGGTCTATATTTATTGATTTTTTTAGAAAAAGTGGTGTAATTTTCAGCTGTAATATGGTGTGTTTTTCTATTCGTTATTTGCACCCAATCTAAAGTAGCATGTAAGGCTGCAAAAAAATTTTTTAAGGAGGAGTTATTATGAAAAAGTCAAAAGTACTCAGTATCGGTTTATTATTTATCTTTCTCTTTATGAGCGTTATACTCTTTGTAGCAGGCGAAAAGGAAGCCTCTGCAGCAGAGGTTTATACGATGATCTCTATTCCTAAACTTCGTGCAACCTGGTTTGACCGGATGGAAGTTGGCTTAATAGAAGCTGGCAAGGAATATGGGATCAATGTAAGCCAGCAAGCGCCTGCGTCGGCAGATGAAGCACAGCAGGTCAGGATAATGGAAGATGCGATTAACCAAGGTAATAATGCAATATTAGTTGTTCCAAATGATGCAAACTCGATTGTACCCGCTTTCGAACGAGCCCAAAGTAAAGGTATTGTTACCATCACTCATGAATCACCTCAACAGCAGAGCGCTGACTTTGACGTGGAAATGATTGATAATGTTGCCTTTGGTGAGAAGGCAATGGATCTTATGGTAGAAGATATGGGTACTGAATCCGGTAAGTACGCTGTCTTTGTTGGATCACTTACCGTGCCGGCGCATAACATTTGGGCGGATGCTGCTATTGTATTAGCAGAAAAGAAATATCCCGGATTAGAAAAAATTGCTACACGCTATCCTGTCTCTGAAGATCAGAATGCTGCACGTCAGACAGCGCTTGATATTATTACGGCAAATCCTGATATTAAAGGATTTTTATGTTTTGGAAGTCAAGGTGGCCCCGGGGCTGCCCAAGCGCTCAGGGAGAAAGGCCTTATTGGAAAGATCGCAGTAATCGGTACTACCGCACCCAGTCAGGCAAAGAAATACATCGAGGATGGCTCTATGACTACAGCGATACTGTGGGATCCAGCCGAGGCCGGTTATGCTATGGTTTATCTTGCAAAGACCGTACTTGAAGGTAATAAGGATAAGGTTGATGTAGATTTCGAAATTCCGACTCTTGGTTCTCCCCTTTTAGTTAAAGGAAATACCCTAATCTATGATCGGCCTCTAATTGTTACCAAGGATAACATAAACCAATACCAAGGATTCTAATAAAAATATTATTGTGGATTCTGATGAAAATACTATTGTCCACACTTAAAAAATGATATTTTGCACTTGACAGGTCATGTATCTGTCAAGTGCAATTTCTTAAGGAGATACTTTTGTGCAAGAATTCTTAATGCTTAATAATATTTATAAAAGCTTTGAAGGTGTCCATGCTCTTCAAGGTGTAGATTTTTCTATCTATCCCGGCGAGATACACTGTCTTGTTGGAGAAAACGGTTCAGGTAAATCAACTTTAATAAAGATTATTTCCGGTGTGTATCAACCCGACAGCGGAGAGATAGCTGTTGAGAATGACAGGATGGATCACATTGGTTCTGCTGAATCAATTGCAAGAGGTATACAAGTAATCTACCAGGATTTATCTTTGTTTCCCAATCTTACTGTTGCAGAAAACATTGCAATAAGTGAGCTTAGAGAAGAAGGAAAATTAATAATAAATTGGAATGAAGTTTCAACGATTGCCAAAACAGCAATCGAATATATTAATGTTGATCTTGATCTTTCAGCAAAAGTGGAAGAATTACCCATAGGAATTCAGCAGCTAGTTGCCATCTGCAGGGCTTTTACCAAAGAGGTAAGACTTCTTATTCTCGACGAACCAACTGCATCCTTGACAAAAAAAGATATCGAAAGTCTATTATCTGTAGTCCGTGATCTCCAAAGTAGAGGGATCGCAATTCTCTTTGTTAGTCATAAGCTCAATGAAATATTTGAGGTGGCAGAAAGGATTACAGTACTTAGGGATGGTTATAATGTTGGGACTCTCCCCCGTGAAGAACTCGATAATAAAAAGCTTGTAAGTTTGATGACCGGGAAAACTATCATACCCAAACGTTTCCAATACACCGGCAAAGGAACTCATAAACTTTTAGAAGTGCGCAAATTGAATAAGAAGCATAATTTCAAAGATATATCTTTTGATTTATACGAAGGTGAAATAATAGGTATTACTGGTTTGGTTGGGTCAGGACGTACTGAGCTTGCACTCGCATTATTCGGTATAAGTCAAGCGGATAACGGTGAAATTTTAATTGATGGTAAAATAACAGACATTCAATCTGTACAGAATGCCGTTGATGCAGGAATAAGTTATGTGCCGGAGAATCGGCTGACTCAAGGGGTGATATTGAAAAAATCTGTAGGCGAAAACATCGTTACCCCGATATTACGCTCTTTATTAAACCGATTCAAACTTATTGATTATGAAAAATGGGAAGCAATAGTAGAAAAATGGATTAATGCCCTTAATATAAGAGTATCAGATTCTTCAGTTATGATACAAACCCTTTCAGGGGGTAATCAGCAGAGGGTAGTTATCGCTAAATGGCTTGCATCTAAGCCAAAAATACTAATTCTCGATGGACCTACGGTAGGCATTGATGTAATGGCTAAAAATTCAATCCACGGTATCATTCATGATTTAGCCAATGAAGGAATGGGAGTACTTCTTATTTCTGATGAAGCTGCAGAAGTAGTAAATAATTCCAATCGTATTTTGATTATGCGTTCTGGCAAGATCTATTCTGAGCTTCGGACAGCGGACGTGACCGAAGAAGAAGTACAGAAAATAGTAGAGGCAAAAAAGTAGATATACTGTTTCGAATTCGGATGGGAGCCTGGAAGAAGTTTGGAGAGGTTATATGTTAAAAAAACTGTTAAGGCATAATGAAAGTTATCTTTTTATTTTAATTCTTTTCATAAGCATCATAATAACTATAGCTAATCCTAATTTCCTTACATTTGAAAACATTTTAGGATTTCTAAAAAGTTATTCCATGGTCGGTATCATGGCGGTTGGAACTCTCTTTGTCCTTATACTTGGAGGTACACCTGATGTATCTTTTACCGCTATCGCCCAAGTTGCTGAGTACGCAATCGCCGTAATTACCCTGGCTATTGGCGGAAATATTTTTTTCGCTATTCTAATGGCCTGTATCATGGGAATAGTCATGGGAATTATTAATGGTCTTATAATACACAAGTTCCGAGTATCAACAATAATCGTTACTATAGCTACCTTTAATATTTATTACGGCTTAATGTATGTAATTACGAAAGGAAAACTCATCAACGTTGTTCCTAAAATGTTCGAAAATTTCGGTAATACCTTATTATTTCCTACCACTACTGAAATTGGTGGAACATACGGGCTGGCACTTATGCCAATTCTTTGGTTCGCATCGCTCATTCTTGGATGGTTTATTCTTAGAAAAACCTTTCTTGGACGCAGTATTTTTGCTATGGGTGGTAACGAAGTGGCTGCGGAAAGAATTGGAATTAATACAATGTTCGTGCGTATGTTTGTTTTCGGCTTTGTTGGTTTCCTTTCGGGAATAGCTGCTGTTGTGCATCTATCCATTGTACAGGCGGTTGTTCCTAACATCATAGTAGGTAAAGAATTGGAAGTCATTGCTGCTGTTGTCATAGGCGGTGCAAGTGTGTTCGGTGGCAGAGGTACGATTATGGGTACATTTCTAGGGGTTCTTCTTTTCGCTATCATAAATAATAGTCTCACACTCCTAGGTATTTCTTCTTATTGGTACGACATTGCTATAGGTATTATAATAACATTTGCTGTTACTGTTAGTGCGTACCAGATGTTGAGACAACGCCGAACACGGGTAAATGTTAAAATAGAGAACGGAGAAGGTGTAAAATGAAAGCGTTAATAAAATTTTCGACTAATCGTTCCATCCTTATTTTATTAGTAGGAATTTTTATCCTTATGTCTATTCTGGCACCGCGCAAGTTTCTTACTTTTTCAAACATGATTTCAATGTCCTATCAGTTACCGCTCATTGCTTTTCTTTCTATTGGAGTGATGATTTCGATGTTAACCGGCGGTATTAATTTAGCTATCATCGCAACTGCAAATTTTACCGGTATCATTACTTTTTTTATTCTGCAGACCTTTACCGGTGAAGTTACAAGCCAGGCTTCTATTTTGCAGTCTACAATAGCTTTGGGAGGCGGTCTGATAGCAGCTCTTGTTATTGGGGCTATTATGGGTTACCTTATTGCATATATTGAAGTTCCGTCTATTTTAACTACTCTTGCCGTCATGATATTATTACGAGGGGTTAATGTTGTTCTTACGAAAGGATATACGCTTTCTGGATTCCCGTCTTTTATTACTAACATAGGTAATGGTACAGTTGGCAGGATACCAATACCTGCTATAATTCTTATTGTGGTATGTATAATCCTTTACGTTGTTCTAAGGAAAACAGTTTTTGGCAGGAGCCTCTATATTTTAGGGGTAAATCCAATCGCAGCTAAATTTTCTAATGTTAATGTTCGCGCTTCCTTAATGGGTGCATATATGCTTTCGGCATTTTTCTCCGCACTCACTGCTTTCATCATGATGGGGCAGTTCAATTCGGTGAAAGCCAATTATGCCGAGTCCTACTTACTCGTCGCCGTTCTTGCCTGTTTTTTAGGAGGAGTAGATCCTTTTGGAGGAAGTGGAGAGCTAACGGGGATGGTTCTATCTGTAATTACCCTCCAATTAATATCCACAGGGGTAAGTCTTCTTCGTATGGATCCCTTTTTTATCCAAGCCATGTGGGGATTGATTATTATTGCTTTAATAGTTGTAAACAATTTTAGAAGACAGATAAAGGAAACCCGCAGACTCCGGATAGCGCGACTAGAACAAAAAAGTGAAGAATAGGAATTGCAGATATTATTAGTTTACTCAATTGGTGGAGGGATAAACGAAGATAATATTGTGAATTTTTTAAATATATCTCCGGATATTATTACAATTGGAAGATCGATCATTGATAATAAGAACCCTCTTATTACTACAAAGCGATTTATAAAAATAATTAAAAAATAACTTATAATAAAAGGGAATCTTTAAATGAATATTAAAGAAATAAGTATAGAAATTTTAACAGAATTAAAGATAATATTATGTGATATAAATCAGGATGAAATTGAACAGCTTATTCTAAAAATTTTAACGTCAAAAAGGATTTTTTTATGTGGGGTAGGAAGAGCTCTTTTAATGTCAAAAGCATTTGCTATGCGCCTCATGCATTTAGGACTAACTTCTTATGTTATAACTGATGTAACAACTCCTAGTATTCAGAAGGATGATCTTTTAATAATTTGTACTGGGTCTGGTGAAACAGATTCTATATATTTTCATGTAAAAAAGGTAAAAAAAATCGGGTTAAATATATTTACTATTACTGCTCATCCAGATTCACGAATAGGAAAATTATCAAATTTTGTTTTAACAATACCAGCACAAACTAAGCTAGAAATGATAAATAGTCCAAAATCAATTCAGCCAATGGCGAATCAATTTGAACAATCTTTACTCCTTGTCCTTGATATGGTAACAATTTTTTTAATGGAAAGATTAAAAGAAAATTCAAAAAGTATGTGGCAAAGACATTTTAATTTGGAGTGAATTATTTTTAAAGAAAGTCAAGATTTTAAGTTTTTTTAATAAGGTATTTTATCTTTTAACCTGTACTTCTGATTCATTCTCTTAGAATTACAATAACATAATAAATTTATTCAGGTCATCTTGTAACTAAGATAAAGAGGAATATACCTTCTTGATCAAGGTGATTAAGAATGATTTCAATATGATCGGTGCCTCTCCATATGCCCTGTATTTATGAAAGGTGGTGTCCTTTTATCGCAATGTATTTAGACTCTATAAAGAAGGTTCTACGAAAAATAAGGATCATGATTGCTGAAGAATCATTTGCGAGCGCGCAGGGCGAGACCATAAAAAATTATCAATCCGCTCAAATAAATAGAATATTGGCAGGCAACGTTAGTGAGAGTAGAGGAGTATCAATATGAAGAAGGCTACTTGTCATAGAGCAAGATCTGAATCACACTATTGAGCTCACGTGGAAATATTGCAAGCTTGACCAAACGAGAGGTTTTGTGCTTTGCACAGCTACCTAATAGAATGTTCATAAACTGTAGTTGTTGCAATATACGGCAGTCAGGAGAAGTATATTCGGCTGACGAAGCTAATCTGCAAAGTTATTGTTGCATTTGTAGTTGGAGGAACAAGTTTATCAGGTATAGAGGGTTAAATTTTAGGCACGGTTATAAGAGCTTTTGTAATGGGTTTTTAGGGAATGGTCTGAATTTATTAGGAGTACAATCTTTCTATCAAAATGTTTTTAAAGGGTAGTAGATATTAGTAAGTGCAGTAATATTAGATATTGCTTTAAAAAATAAATTAAAATCAACTTAATTAGTATAAAAGGAGACTGTTATGAATAAGGTTGGAATTTATTTTGCATATTGGACACAAGATTGGACAGCAGATTATACTTATTACCTAAATAAGGTTGCTGACCTTGGTTTCGATGTTTTAGAGGTAGCATCAGCTCACATATTAAATATGTCTAATGCTAACTTACAAAATTTAAAGAGCATTGCAATTGAAAGAGGTATAGAAATAACTTATGGTATAGGTTTTTCATCTGATAATGATATTGCATCTGAAGATGATGCTATAGTAAAAAAAGGAATAGAATATGCAAAAAGGACACTTGAAGCTATTTATCATATGGAGGGCAAGATTTTTTGCGGAATAAATTATTCATCGTGGCCAAGAGTGATGAACGAAGGAATTGTTGATAAAAGACCCTGGCTCGATAGAAGTTTAAAAAGTATAAAAGAAGTTATTAAAACAGCGGAAGATTTTGGCATATACTACTGTCTTGAAGTGGTAAACCGCTTTGAGCAGTTTTTACTAAATACTGCAGAAGAAGGAATTGTATTTTGTAAAATGGTTGATAGTCCAAATATAAAACTTCTTCTTGATACTTTTCATATGAATATTGAAGAAGACAGCATTTCAGAAGCTATCACCAAGACAGGCAAATATCTTGGTCATATGCATATTGGAGAAAACAACAGAAAAGTTCCAGGCAAAGGCCATATGCCATGGGATGAGATATTTCAGGCGTTAAATAGAATTTCGTATAAAGGTTATATTGTAATGGAACCTTTTGTAAGAATGGGAGGTGAGGTAGGCCGGGATATTAAAATATGGAGAAATTTATCTAATAATTGCGATGAAAAATGTCTTGATAAAGATGCAAAAGATGCTCTAAATTTTATTCGTTATGCATTGAAAAGAAATTATAATTGAGCAATTAAAGATAATATGCAGTAAATTAATTAGTTTCTGGTGAATAATTTGTACTAAAACATGCGCGAAAACACAATAATATTACTTATACCTGTAAAGTATTTAATTTATCCAGAACCGTCTATTACAAATGGCTAAAGAGGTTCAACAAATCAAGCTATCTCGGGCTACAAGATAAAAAAAGCTAAACCCAGGATGTCTAACCAGATAAAACCGGATAAAGAAAAGATTATTCTCAATTATCTAATAGATTATCCGACACATGGACCTAAAAGAATCGCCAATGAATTAAGACAACAGGATATTGCTATCAGTGAAACCGAAATATATAATGCCTTATACCGAAAACAATTAAACCATCGTCCTAACCGACTCTTCTATGCTTAAGGAAAAATCAGATAATCTGCTGGTAACCGCGAAAGATACCTGAGAGAAGTAGTTAAAAGAAAACCAGCACATATAAGTGCTATTAATTTCTTAAAGACTAGAGCATTACCGGCATACAGAAGATTTAATATACCTTCTTTAAGGTTTAACCAAGAGAAATATTGAGTTTAATTTAGTCCACTTTTATTTTTTAACTAACATGAATTATTGTGCGTTATATAGACGATATCCTGAAAAAGTTTAACCTTGTTTCTTAGGGTCTTGTTACAAAAAAAATGTAGAAGAATATCAAGGAATTGTGATATGATTAATTTGAAATTTTCTACTTTTTAGATTTCTATCTAATAAAGGTCAATTGAAGTAGAAGGAGCAGTATATTGGGGTGGTAAAATAATTATTTTTGATGAGCCATTGGATAATCCAGTTTCTATAATCAAGGAAAAGTTTTTAAAAATAGATACTCTTCTGGTTGTAATTGTATTAGCCTATTAGCCGGGGTAGGAGTAGGAATATATAAAGATGTGGAAGATGGATGCAAAAAAGTAGTAAAATTAAAAGAAGAAAAAATAAAACCAATTCCTGAAAATGTTGATATTTATAATCAACAGTTTAAAATATATCAGTCTTTATACCAGGATTTAAAAGAAGATTTTAAGAGATTGGAAGGGAAGGAAGTGTAAAATGGCGTTAGAAGAAATTTTGGATGTTGAAAGATTAAAAGGATATTTAGATTTAATCATAAAGAGGAATGCGGAAAAACATAACCTTATCGGCTGGGTATTAGCTAAAGATATTCAGCGAAGAAAATTATTAGAAATTGGCGATAAGTATTCTCCGGCTATGACTCAGGCCATTTTACTTGAATCAGTCTGTGAACAGCTGCCAATTTTTATCGAACCGGGACAGATTTTTGCCGGAACGGAAGAGGATGCTTTTTCTGCAAGTTATGCTTTAATTAACCCTGCTTTTCGGATTGAGAGTTTTGAGGGATATAATGATGAAATGGCTTTTTATAATGATGTAAAACCGGGAAGCAAAATTGCTGATATTAAAGTAACCGAGCAAATGATTGAAGATAATCGAATATTCTGGAGTAAGCATCCTTCGGTAGTAAAAATAAGAGATATATATAAAGAGACGGGGAATCAAACCAAAGAAGCAGTATATTTTGTGGAAAGGGTTACCGGTCATACTATATACCTGGTTTTAAAGAGGCTCTGGAAGAAGGATTAGAACATAAAATTACAGAATTAAAACAACAAAAAAAGAAATTTCCTGCTAAGAGTGATTATTTTGATAGCATGATTAAGACTTTACAGGCGGCTATGACTTTAGCTGACCGCTATGGTAAATTAGCCGGGCAGAAATACGAACAGGAAAAGAACCCTACAAGGAAGAAAGAATTGCAGTTAATGGCAAAGACCTGTCATAAAGTCCCTCGTCAAGGTGCAGAAAATTTATATGAAGCCTTACAATCTTATATTCTGCTCTGGCAGGTGATGAACTTAGAACAGCTTCCCAATCCTTATGCTTTTTCCGTGGGGAATCTGGATAGGATAATGCAGCCCTATTACAAGAGAACCAAGATTTCTAAAAAATTAGCCGTACAATTGATGCGGAATTTTTTGGCTTTTTTTGAAGTGGGGGATAGAGACTGGGCTATTTCTCAGAATATTATGGTAGGCGGCTCAGATGTTGAAGGCAATGATTTATCCAGTGATATGACTTATATTATATTAGAAGCATATCACCAATCCAATCGACCACAGCCGAATTTTTCAGTAAAAATACATCCCCATACACCCTTTGAATTTTATCGGGCGATATCAAAATTTATGTTTAATTTTGGGCATAGTTCTCCTTCTTTTCTTAATGATGCAGCGGTGTTTTCTGCATTAAAGAATAAAGGTATAGCTGAAGAAGATTTACAAGAATACGCTATCGCCGGCTGTCAGGAGCCATTAATTAAAGGAAAAGAAAATGGGAATACTACTAATAGCTGGTTGAATCTGGCTAAAGTTTTAGAAATTTCTTTAAATAAGGGGTATTCATTAATTACCGGGGAAAAATTAGGCCCTTCTTATCAGGAATTGGGCCTGGAAGAAAATCCTTTTAGTTCTTTTGCGGAAACTAAAAAAATTTATTACCGTTATCTGGATTATTTTATTGAGAAGATGGTACAGGCAGCTAATAATTGTACCGAAGCCCTTTCTTTGTTGCCAGTCCCTTTTGCTTCTTTTTTTATGGGAGGAGGAGAGACCGGAATCGATATGAGGGATTGTAATAGCGGTCCGGGGACAAAATACAATGCATCCGGCTGCTTGATTCATGGTTTAGGGACTACTGCTGATTCCTTGACCGCAATTAAATACTTCTTTGATACCAATTCTAAAATAGAATTTTCCTTGAATGATTTGCTTACTGCTCTGAAGAAAAATTTTAAAGGATTTGAAAGATTACGAAATACTGCCCAAAAAGTTCCCAAATTTGGGAATAATATTCCCTATGCTGACAAAGAAGCAGTAGAATTAGCGAAGATAACTAGTGAAAAAATTAATCGACAAAA
>RCNB010001563.1_pt1 | contig 14635 bp, 12 predicted proteins | sample 2041321 | NCBI WGS metagenome assembly RCNB01 (sample SAMN09708232, study PRJNA481090) | Marine sediment metagenome, whole genome shotgun sequencing project. | reverse complement strand
CGATCTCCGCGTATTGGTCATCGAAGTTTCATTCCCTGACGAAATGGCAAAACTTGCCGCCGACTCTGGCCACTACTGCCCGAGCACGCTGACAAAAGACCTGGAGCGGCTGCATCACAGTCCCGAAATCTGGCTTACCGGGATGAAACCGGGCGAAGAGGAGACCATCCTCGAGCAGGTTGTTAGAGCGGCTCCAGGAAAAAATATCAAAATGCTGTCGCGAGGAACGGTCCTGACAGTTTAGAACGCATGTTTGAGAATCTCACCGGTAGGCTGAGCGATGCCGCTCGAAGCCTCAGCGGCAAAGGCCGCATTACAGAAACCAATATCAAGGACACGCTGCGTCAGGTGCGGCTGGCGCTGCTTGAGGCCGATGTTGCGCTGCCTGTCGTCAAGTCGTTCATTGACCGAATTCGCGAGAAGGCGGTCGGCGAGGAAGTCAGCAAGAGCCTGACGCCTGGTCAGGCACTCGTTAAGATCATTCACGGCGAGCTGGTCCGAATACTGGGTGCGGAATACGCACCTCTCGACCTGAAAGCTCAGCCACCGGTTGTTGTGCTGCTTGCCGGTTTGCAGGGCGCAGGCAAGACGACGACAGCGGCGAAGCTCGCCAAACGACTCATAGAAAAAGACAAGAAACGCGTCATGCTGGTTAGCGTTGACGTCTACCGGCCAGCAGCAATACTCCAGCTTGAGACGCTCGCTAAAGAGGTTGGTGCACTGCACTGCCCAAGCACCGGCACAGACAAACCTGTGGCAATCGTTGATCGTGCACTCGACGATGCACGCCGTTCGCACGCGGATGTGCTTATCGTCGATACTGCCGGCCGACTGCATATTAATGAAGAAATGATGCAGGAAATCGTGTCCGTGCACGCCCGGGCGAACGCGCATGAGACTTTATTCGTTGTGGATAGCATGGCGGGGCAGGATGCCGTTAATGCTGCGGCGGCATTCGACAGTAGTTTGCCGCTGACCGGCATAGTGCTTACCAAGGCGGACGGCGACGCCAAGGGTGGTGTTGCACTATCGGTGCGAGAGATTACCGGCAAGCCGATTCGATTTCTCGGCATTGGTGAAAAGGTCGACGCACTCGAAGCCTTCCATCCGGACCGCATGGCTTCACGAATCCTTGGAATGGGCGATGTACTGTCGCTCGTTGAAGAGATGGAGGACAAGGTCAATAAGGACAAGGCCGAGAAACTCGCCAGGAAGCTCAAGAAGGGGCGCGGTTTCGATTTGTCCGATCTAAAGGATCAGCTGGAGCAGATGATGAATATGGGCGGTATGGCCGCCATGCTCGATAAACTGCCGCTCCCGGGCAATGTCAATTCGGCTGCGCTCAAGGATAGCGCCAACGAAAAGCAATTGAGCCGGCAGGTTGCGGTCATCAATTCAATGACGCCAGGGGAGCGGCGTTTTCCGAAAATCATCAATGGATCCCGCAAAAAGCGCATCGCGGCGGGCTCCGGGCTGCAGATTCAGGACGTCAATCGACTGCTCAAACAGTTCACCCAGATGGAAAAAATGATGCGAAAAATGTCCCGTGGTGGCATGAAAAAGATGATGCGCGGGATGCCAGGCGGGGGTCTTCCACCTGGAGTGCGCTAAGCCTCGGAAATTCTTAGAGTTATTCGACGCGAAAACGCTTCACATTTAGTCTGAAACCGGTACAATGCGCAACCTGTTCGAGGTGGCTCGAGCACGGGCATGTCTGCCTTTCACACAGTTTTATACGGAAAAATAATGGTTAGTATTCGTCTTTCGCGCGCTGGCGCGAAGAAACGCCCCTTTTATCACCTGGTAGTCACCGATAGTCGCAATCGTCGGGACGGCCGATATATCGAGCGAGTGGGTTACTTCAACCCGGTTGGCAAAGACCATGAGGAGAACCTGCGCATCGATGTCGAGCGTGTGGCTCACTGGATCGGTCAGGGTGCACAGCCTTCAGATCGTGTTGCCTCGTTGTTGAAGGTTCACAGCAAGGCGCAGGCCAGCAACTGATCGCGGGTTTGGAACAGCCGGTATTGCTGGGCCGTGTCACTGGCCTGTTTGGAGTAAAAGGCTGGGTCAAAGTGTTCTCGTTTACCCGGCCTCGCGAAGCGATCCTCGATTACGATCGCTGGTTCCTTGGTCAGGATGGTAAGTGGCAGCCGGCAGAGGTCGCAGAGGGAAAACAACACAGCAAGACGGTCATAGTGCGCCTGGACGGCGTTCATGATCGAGATCGGGCAGCAGCGCTGATAGGCAAAGACATTGCCATTTCGCGCGACGATCTGGCGAAGACAGGGGTCGGTTCATATTATTGGGCAGATCTCGAGGGGATGCAGGTGCTGCATCGCGACGGGACCGAGCTTGGCGAGGTCGCGTATTTAATGGAAACGGGCGCGAATGACGTGCTGGTGACCAAAGGTGAACGAGAGCGGTTGATTCCGTTTATCGCTGACCAGGTTATTTTGGATGTTGATTTTGCCAAAGGCATAATCACCGTCGATTGGGAATGGGATTGACGCTATGCACATTGCAGTCGTCAGTATCTTTCCGGAAATGGTAGGGCAGGTCGCTGAGTACGGCGTCGTAGGTCGGGCAAAAGAGCGAGGGTTGTTGTCGCTCACTTGTGAAAACCCGCGTGACCATACGAGCGATGTGCATCGGACGGTCGATGACCGGCCGTACGGCGGTGGCCCGGGCATGGTTCTGAAGTACGAGCCAGCCGCAAAGGCCATTCGTGCGGCCAAAGACGACATGCCCGAGGGTAGCCCGGTCGTTTGTCTTTCGCCGCAAGGCAAGGTTTTCGACCAGGATACGGCCAGACGTTATGCGGGCTTGCAGGGCATGATTTTGCTGGCCGGTCGATACGAAGGTATCGATGAACGTTTGCTCGAGAGTGAGGTGGATGAGGAGTTGTCACTGGGTGACTTCGTCTTGTCCGGAGGCGAGATTGCCGCCATGGCGGTAATTGATGCAGTAGCGCGGTTGTTGCCGGGTGTACTTGGCGATGAAGAATCGGCGACGCAGGACTCCTTCTCGGAGGGTCTGCTGGACCATCCGCACTACACGCGGCCGGAGAGTGTTGCCGGCCAGAGGGTTCCGGCGGTTTTGTTGTCGGGAGACCATGCGCGCATTGCGCGATGGCGTTACAAGCAGGCGTTGGGACGCAGCTTTATTCGGCGGCCCGACTTGGTGGCAGAATTGAATTTGGATCGTGAGCAACAGAAGTTGCTCGACGAGTTTTTGAAGGAGCAGGGCTAGCCAAGATGCGGCCCAGGTGCAGAGACATGAGCAAAATAATCGAAGCGATCGAACAAGAACAGATGGGCAAGCAAATCCCCGACTTTTCGCCAGGCGATACCGTCGTTGTCCAGGTAAAGGTCAGGGAAGGCACACGTGAGCGCTTGCAGGCGTTCGAAGGCGTGGTAATTGCTAAACGCAATCGCGGACTTAACTCGTCATTTACCGTGCGCAAGATATCGCATGGCGAAGGTGTGGAACGTGTTTTCCAGACGTACAGCCCGGTCGTAGACTCCGTCGAGCTCAAACGTCGTGGTGATGTGCGCCGCGCCAAGCTCTACTATTTACGCGGCCGCACGGGTAAAGCAGCGCGTATCAAGGAAAAGATCTAGGTCCTACGCCCCGGCGCTGCTGCGTTAGGCACAAAATGCTAGTCTTCGTCTGAACCAAATATTCAGATAGAGGTCACTTCTGGCATGGGACGAGACACACGTATTTTCCGTTTAACGGCAGCGCTGATCTTCTGCTCAGCGATTCTGTCGCTGAGCGGCTGTGCGTCCTTGATTTCCAATGCCGCAAGCGATCTCTCCGACAATCTTTCAGCGGCCATGCTGAATCAGGACGACCCGGAAACAGTACGTGCTGGAATGCCTTCGTACATGCTCTTGATGGATAGTTTCGTCGAGGGCAGTCCGGACGACCCAAGCATGCTTGCCGCAGCGGCAAACCTATACGCATCTTACGGTGCAGTTTTCACCGATGATGAAGTACGCGCGTCACGGCTAACAACACGTGCCAGGAATTATGCCCAGAAGGGCATGTGCGAGACTTACGAGGCCTCGTGCAATTGGCGGGACATGAACTATGAAGACTTCGTGGCCAGCCTTGACGGCGTTACCGCAAAACACGCCGATGCCGTTTATGCCTACGCGTTCGCGACGCTGGCGTATTTGCGAGCTCACAGTTCGGACTGGAATTCTCTCGCCGAGCTGCCGCAGGCAGAAGCTCTGATCAAACATTACCTCGATATTACCGGCGACGCGGCCAACAATGCCGCGCACATGTATCTCGGGATAATCCTAACGCTCAGACCGCCCGCGTTGGGCGGCAAGCCTGAGGAAGCCAGAGAGCATTTCGAACAGGTCATTCAACAGTCCGCCGGGCGAGATTTGGGCGCGAAAGTTGAGTTTGCGAAAGGCTATGCGAAGTTGCTCTACGACAGAGAATTGCACGACCGGCTTATCAATGAGGTGCTGGCTGCCAGCCCCTATGAGGATGGTCTGACCTTATCCAACGTCCTCGCGCAGGAAGAAGCTGCCAAAATGCGCGATGAGGCCGATGACTACTTCTGAACTGGACGGAAGCTCTATGAAGAGAATTGGAATATTGATATTGGCGTTGCTGGTCGGTGGGCTGGCAAACGCTGCGACTCTCAAGATCGCTACGGTAGCCCCGGAGGGTTCCGCATGGATGAAGGAAATGCGGGCTGGTGCGTTGGAAGTCTTCGAACGGACTGAAGGCCGCGTGCAGATCAAGTTCTATGGCGGTGGCGTCATGGGAAATTCCAGCAAAGTGCTGGGAAAAATCCGTATTGGTAGTCTGCACGGTGGCGCTTTTACACCGTCCGCGATGCAAAAAATCTACCCCGAAATCGCTCTTTACGGGTTGCCTCTGGCATTCGAATCTGTGGAAGAGGTCGCGTATGTCCGCGCCCGACTCGATAAGACGATTCAGGACGGTCTTGAGAAAGCGGGGTACGTCAATTTCGGTTTCGCCTCCGGAGGGTTCGCCGTCATCATGTCGAATAACCCGGTCAAAGGTCTGGGCGACATGAAAGGTAAACGTGTTTGGGTGCCTGAGGGCGACATCATCAGTTACTCGACTATGCAGGCACTTTCGTTATCACCGGTAACTCTGCCGCTGACAGACGTTTTGACCGGTCTGCAAACTGGGCTAATCGACATCGTTGCGATGTCGCCTGTCGGAGCGCTTGTGTTGCAATGGCATACCAAGGTGAAGTTCATCACAGATATGCCACTTGTTTACACTATGGGTTTTATGGCTATCGACAAACGGGCATTCAAAAAGATTGGTGTGGCCGATCAGCAAGTCGTTCGCGAAGTTATGACTCGCACCTACGCGAATTTGGATGAGGCTAGTCTAAGCGACAACGTAGAGGCTATGCAGGCTTTGCTGAATACAGGTATTGAGAGTGTCGAACTCGATCCAGAGGAAGCGTCTGAAATTCGCAGCATTTTGAGTCGTTCGAACCGGGCTATGGCGGAGCAGGGTGAATACTCATTGGATCTCTACAACGAGATGCTGCAGTTCGTCGAAGAATACCGCGTAGGTAACGCTGCCGGTGGCGGAAACTAGGAGTGCCAACAGGCTTCATCGCATTTCTCGCACGACTTGATAACGCCGGTCGGCTATTGGAGAACATCGTTCTCGTTACGCTGCTAAGTGGCATGATGCTGCTTGCGGTCGGGCAAATCGTGCTGAGGGAAGTCTTCGATACCGGCATCATTTGGGCGGACGAACTAGTCAGGTTGGTCGTGCTCTGGCTCGCAGTCATGGGTGCTATTGCTGCGTGTCGTGAAGATCGCCACATTCGAATCGATGCGCTTTCGCATCTCTTCCCCGATAGCGTGATAAACGGAATACGCATCGTCGTCGATCTTTTTGCAGCGGGTGTTTGTGCCGTTATTGCATGGCAGGCATATCGATACCTGCAAATTGAGATCGAGTTTGAGGATACGGTTCTCGTCGATACGCCCGCATGGATTGCACATGTAGTTATACCGATTGGCTTTGCGTTATTCAGTTATCGCTTTCTTGTTTCCGTCATGAAAAGAGTAGTTGGTATCTTCATTATCGAAGATAAGGCGGCGGCATGATCCTGGGTGGCATTATTCTGCTAATGCTGGCTGTCTTCGGCGCGCCGTTATTCGCGGTAATAGCGACCAGTGCCATGTTGGGTTATCAACGCGATGATACCGACCTGATGAACATGGCCCTGGAGATTCAGAGCATTGCGGATATGCCGTTCCTGGCGGCAATTCCGCTGTTTACATTTGCAGGGTACGTGCTCAGCGAAAGTGAGGCACCCAAGCGTCTCGTCAGGTTGACCAGTTCATTGCTTGGCTGGATGCCCGGAGGACTGGCGCTGGTGTCTCTGGCCGCTTGCGCATTTTTCACGGCATTTACCGGGGCATCTGGTGTAACGATCATTGCGTTGGGCGCGATTCTGTACCCGGCGCTCAAGCACGACGGCTATCCCGACAAGTTCAATCTCGGCCTGGTAACTTCGTCCGGTAGCCTGGGTCTTCTGTTCGCACCGTCGTTACCGCTGATTCTTTACGGTGTTATTGCCGAAGTCTCGATTGATGATTTGTTTCTGGCCGGCATTCTGCCGGGAATGTTAATGCTCGTCATGCTGTCGGTCTGGAGCCTCTGGGTAAATCGCGCCAATCGAAAACCGCTGGCGAGTTTCTCATGGCGAGATACCGGAAAAGCGATACGCGAATCAATCTGGGAAATTCCCCTGCCGTTTGTCGTGCTTGGTGGAATCTATTCCGGGTTTCTTGCGGTGTCTGAAGCGGCCGCTATCACCGCGCTCTACGTGCTGATCGTAGAGGTCGGCATACACCGGGAGATATCGCTCAAAGAGTTACCTAACATCATGCGCTCGTCCATGGTTCTGGTTGGCGGTATCCTCATTATCCTGGGCGTGTCACTGGCATCAACCAATTACATGATCGGCGCAGGCATCCCACAGATGCTTCTTGAATATGTTGCGAGCCTCGTATCAAGCCCGACCTCTTTCCTTATCCTGTTGCTCGTCTTCCTGTTAGTTCTGGGTGCTATTCTGGATATTTTCTCGGCGATCGTACTCGTCGTGCCGTTGATACTGCCGATAGCAGCCCAGTACGGCGTTCACGAAGTTCATCTTGGCATCGTGTTCCTGGCTGCGATGCAACTGGGTTATATGACGCCGCCAGTTGGTCTAAACCTCTTCATAGCCAGTTATCGATTCGACAAACCGATCATGCATGTGTATTCGGCAACATTTCCGTTCCTGATAATTCTCACATTCTCGGTAATTCTGATCGCATTCTGGCCGAATTTGTCACTCTGGTTACTGTCGGAATAATATGTCAATGAGAAAGGTGAATAGCACGTGGCTATGAAAAACATGATCGGTAAAGTTTTCTCCGCGATTTGGAGCGGGGCAAACGGTGTGCGCAAGGTCTTGCACCTATTGTTGCTGCTGTTCATTTTCTTGTTGTTCTTTGATGCAACGTCAGAACCACCACAACTGATTCCGCGTCATGCCGCGCTCGTCATTCAACCGGTTGGCTTCCTGGTCGAGCAGTATGATGGCCGCCCATTTGATCGAGCTGTAGCAGAGATGCTGGGAGACGGGACTCCGCAAACGTTGGTGCAGGATATTGTCGATGCCCTCGAGTTTGCGAAAAACGACGATCGTATCGATGTTGTCTACATCGAACTGAGCAGGCTTTTTGGTGCTGGCCTGAGCAAACTACAACGCGTCGGCGCCGCAATTGAGGACTTCAGGTCTTCAGGGAAAACAGTAATCGCAAACGCCGACTTCATGTCTCAGCAAGGTTACTACCTCGCTGCGTTTGCGGACGAAGTCTACTTGCATCCCGACGGCCTTTTGTTCCTAAGAGGTTATGGTCGTTTCCAACAGTACTATAAAGATGCAATCGATCTATTGCGTATTGATTGGAATATTTTTCGGGTTGGCACGCACAAGTCGTTCGTTGAGCCGTATACGCGCATGGGTATGTCCGACGAAGATCGTGAAACAAGCCTTCGCTTGATCGACCAGTTGTGGTCGCAGTATGAGCTCGACGTCGTCACCGCCCGCGGTTTGCAAGCCGACGCTATCGACACGTTCGCAAGCAACTATCTCGAGATCGTCAAGGCTGCTGGCGGAGACGCAGCCGTAGCGGCCAGGGATTACGGTTTGATCGACGAGTTGCTCGCTCGCAATGAGGTTCGCGACATCCTAATTGACTACGTCGGGGAAGACCCCGATGAGCCCGATACTTTTAATGCAACCGGCATGTATGACTATCTGGCGCAAATGCGTATGTTGGCCGGAACTAAGGCCAAGGACGAGAATATTGCGGTTGTTGTCGCGGCTGGAGAGATTCTATTCGGGTCTCAGCCTCCCGGGACTATCGGCGGTGACTCTACTGCGGCGTTGCTGAGACGTGCGCTCAACGACGATTCGGTGAAGGCTGTTGTACTGAGAGTTGACAGCCCGGGTGGCAGCGCATTTGCGGCCGAGTTGATTCGAGACGAAGTCGTTGCGTTACGCGAGGCTGGCAAGCCAGTGGTTGCTTCGATGGGCAGTGTGGCCGCGTCAGGCGGGTACTCCATCGCAATGGATGCCGATCATGTTGTGGCTAGTCCAACGACGATTACCGGGTCTATCGGCGTTTTCGGCATGTTTCCGACGTATCAGCGCACGCTCGAGACCGTTGGCATTGGCACAGATGGCGTTGGATCAACGCCGTATGCCGGCGAACTCAGGTTCGACAGGAAAATGTCTGAAGAAACGAAGCAGCTTTTTCAGCTATTCATCGAAGATACTTACGACGATTTCATTACCGGCGTTGCGGAAAGCCGCGAAATGGGCAAGCAGGAAGTGGATAAAGTTGCGCAGGGCAAGGTGTGGACCGGCGTCGATGCATTAGGTCACGGGCTTGTCGATCAGCTAGGCAGCTTTGAAGACGCTGTGCTGGTAGCCGCTGAATTGGCGGAGCTTGAGGATGACGAGTACGGACTAAAAACCATAGAGCAGAAGATGTCGCCGGGGCAAGAGTTGATTGTCGACATTATTGGCGCTGGGGCGAAAGCCGGCCTGGATTTGTCGGGCTGGATCCGCCAGCCAAACGGCCTGGAAGAACTCGCAGGTTCGTTAGCCGAGAAGACGAAGTTGATGCTTCGCTTTAACGACCCCAAGGGCATCTACTCTCACTGTTTTTGCGAGATCGACTAGCCGCAATCTCTGCGCGCGCCGGGGCAGAGTGAGTGTTCTCAGCGCCAGTTCAGGATGACTTTGCCGGATTGCCCGGATTCCATCAGTTCAAACGCTGGCTGGAAATCGTCGATGTCGAAATGGTGCGTAATAATCGGGTCAATATTGAGGCCACTTTGCAGCATGCTCGACATTTTGTACCAGGTTTCAAACATCTCCCGGCCATATACACCTTTGATAATCAGTCCCTTAAAGATGACCTGGTTCCAGTCGATGCTCATCTCCTCGGGGGGGATTCCGAGTAATGCAATCTTGCCGCCATGGTGCATGGTTCGAAGCATGTCTTGAAATGCCTGCGGATTACCGGACATCTCCATGCCGACATCGAATCCTTCTTCCATGCCCAGTTCTTGCATCGTGTCATCAATTGATTCGCGGGTGACGTTGAGTGCCCGGGTTGCGCCCATCTCCGTTGCAAGGCCCAGTCGGTAGTCGTTGATGTCGGTGACAACAACGTGGCGAGCGCCTGCGTAGCGGGCGATGGCGGTAGCCATGATGCCAATCGGGCCAGCTCCGGTTATTAGTACATCTTCACCAACGAGATCGAAGGACAAGGCCGTATGGGTGGCATTGCCAAGAGGGTCGAGTATTGATGCCATATCGTCGCTGATCGACGCCGGTAACTTGAAGACGTTGAACGCAGGCACGGACAGGAATTCAGCGAATGCGCCGGGCCTGCTCACGCCGACTCCAACCGTGTTCATGCAAAGATGTCGACGACCGGCGCGGCAATTGCGACACACGCCGCAGGTAATGTGGCCTTCCGCTGATACACGGTCGCCGATCTCGAAACCTCTTACTTCGCTGCCGCATTCGACAATCTCACCGCAAAACTCATGCCCGATCGCGAGCGGCACCGGAATGGTCGCCTTCGCCCAGTCGTCCCATTTAAAAATGTGGATGTCAGTGCCGCATATGGCGGTTTGGTTGATCTTGATCAGCACGTCGTTATGACCGACCTTTGGTAGGCCAATATCTTCCATCCAGATGCCGCGTTCGGACTTTAATTTTACTAACGCTTTCATTAGCTTATGACCTTAAGTTCACGTCCAACATCAGTAAATGCCTCGACCGCCTGGTCGAGTTGTTCGCGGCTTAGTCCCGCGGACACTTGCGTACGGATTCGAGCCTGGCCTTCGGGCACGACCGGGAAAGAGAAACCGACGACGTAGACGCCACGCTTAAGCAACTCGTCGGCCATCGTCGTAGCCAGCCTGGCATCTCCGAGCATAACCGGAATGATCGGATGTTCGCCTGGTTTGAGGTCGAAACCTCGCTCAGTCAACTGGTTGCGGAAGTACGCAGCGTTTTCGTGGAGTTGTTCGCGCAATGAGCTGTCGCGTTCGAGAAGGTCGAATACAGCGATCGACGCCGCAGCGATGGGCGGCGCTACTGAATTTGAGAAAAGGTAGGGGCGAGAGCGCTGTCTGAGCCAGCCGACAATTTCCTTGCGTCCTGAGGTAAATCCACCTGACGCGCCGCCCAGTGCTTTGCCGAGCGTTCCCGTGATGATGTCGATGCGCCCCATAACATCCCGAAACTCGTGTGTGCCGCGACCGGTTTTACCGAGGAAGCCACTGGCGTGGCAATCATCGATCATGGTCAGGGCGTTGTGCGAATCGGCCAGGTCACAAATGGCTTTCAAATCGGCAATGGTGCCGTCCATTGAAAACACGCCGTCGCTAACAATTAGCCGGACGTTGGCCTCTTTCGCAGCCTGCAGTTGCTCCTGCAGGTCGTGCATGTCGTTGTGCTGGTAGCGGAACCGCTGCGCCTTGGACAGACGGATTCCGTCAATGATGCTGGCATGGTTAAGAGCGTCACTTATGACAGCATCTTCTTTGCCGAGAATGGTCTCGAACAAGCCACCATTGGCATCGAAACAGGACGGATAGAGGATGGTGTCTTCAGTGCCAAGAAAGTCGCTGATGCGCTGCTCGAGTTCCTTATGCATGGTCTGAGTACCGCAGATAAAGCGGACGGAGGCCATACCGTAGCCAAATTCATCCAGCGCCTTGTGCGCAGCGGCGATGACCTGCGGGTGATTGGCCAGTCCCAGGTAATTATTGGCGCACAGATTGAGCACGTGCTGAACGCCACCGTTATTCCGGACATCAATTGCGGCCTGCTGTGGGCCCGCAATCAGGCGTTCTGACTTGTATAAACCCTGAGATTTCAGGGCCTCGGTTTGTTCGGAAAGAGACTGCAAAAACTGGGCTGACATTGCGTTACGCCGCTATATTCAAGAGACGCAAAGTATAGCAAGATGCGGGGCTGGGAAATCTTCAAAACACAGGGTATTGACGATGCGATTCACTGATCAAGCGGCCGCAAAACCCGGCGCCATTCCGGCCATTAACGACCTCTACCTGACCGATGAAGCAGCGCTCGTTCGCGAGCTGGCAGAAGCTGCCGATTCGGGCGAGGCTATGCGTTCGAAGATTCAGGAAACGGCGAGCGAGCTCGTCCGCGCCGTACGCAAAAACAAAGCCAAGGAAGGCGGAATCGACGCATTCCTACAGCAATACGACCTCTCGTCCGAGGAAGGCGTGCTGCTGATGTGTATTGCAGAAGCATTGCTGCGCATTCCGGATGCGGATACCGCGGATCGTCTGATCGCAGACAAAATTACCTCGGCCCGGTGGAAAGACCATTTGGGGGTGAGTGACTCGTTATTCGTCAATGCGTCAACCTGGGGTTTGATGTTAACGGGGCAATTGCTGCAACTCGATGAGTCGACAAAGAACAACCCGGTTAATCTGCTGGGCAAGCTTGTAAACCGCGCCGGAGAGCCCGTGGTGCGCACAGCAATGCGACAAGCCATGAAGATCATGGGCCACCAGTTCGTTATGGGAAGGACCATTGGTGAGGCGCTGCGTCGATCGGCGAAGGGTGGCAATCATGGCTACCGCTATTCATTCGACATGCTCGGCGAGGCTGCACTGACCTCGGCCGATGCGCAGCGTTACATGGACGCGTATCACGCAGGCGTAACAGAGATCGGCGCGCATCCATTGCAGGAAGCGGAGGACATATTCGCGGCGCCCGGTGTTTCCGTAAAACTTTCTGCGCTGCATCCGCGTTTTTCGTTAACGCAGCAGGACCGCGTACTGAGTGAGCTTGTTCCGAAGGTTACGGAGCTGGCTATCCACGCAAAGGAAAGCGATATCGGTCTGACGATCGATTCCGAGGAGGCCGACCGCCTCGAGCTCTCTCTCGAGCTGTTCGACCGCGTCTACCGGGACCCGGCGCTGAACGGATATGAAGGCTTCGGTCTTGCGGTACCGACGTATCAGCGGCGCGCACGGGATGTCTTTAGATATCTTGTGGATTTATCGAATGAGGTTGGGCGGCGCATTCCGGTGCGACTGGTCAAAGGCGCCTATTGGGATGCCGAGATCAAGCTCGCCCAGGAGAACGGGCTCTCGAGCTACCCGGTCTTCACGCGGAAAGCACACAGTGACGTTTCATATCTCGCCTGCGCGCGGCAAGCGTTGGATGCTGGTGAGGCCTTGTACTTGCAGTTCGCAACACATAATGCGCACACACTCGCGAGCGTTATCCACTTTGCCGGGTCTCGGCGAGACTATGAATTTCAGCGTCTGCACGGAATGGGTGAGGAGTTGTACGCTGAGGTGATCAACCCTGAACGATTTAACCGTCCCTGCCGTGTCTATGCTCCTGTCGGCAGCCACGAGGACTTACTGCCGTACCTCGTGAGACGTTTGCTCGAGAATGGATCAAATACCTCATTCGTAAATCGTATCGTTGATGAGTCGATTGCAGTTGAGGACATCGTCGCCGATCCGATTATTACGACGCGGCAACACGAGTGTCAGCCGCACTCGAAAATCGATGCGCCGGCTGATCTGTTTTTGCCGGAACGAAGCAATTCCAAAGGCATGAACCTGGCTGATCACAATGTGAGAATTCGTCTGTTGGCCGACATGCAGGCAGTACGTGACAAGCAATACACGGCGCACCCGATCGTAGGTGGTAAAGCCATGGCCGGTGAAGAGATGCCATCGACGAATCCGGCTGACCGTTCGGATGTCATTGGTATCTGTCAGCAGGCAACGCCTGAACACGTCGATGCAGCATTAGATCAGGCGGTGGTCGGACAGAAGGCCTGGGATCTTGTGCCCGCAGCAGAGCGGGCCGTAATCCTGAATCGTGCAGCGGATTTATTCGAGGAAAACGCAGCGGAATTGATGGCTTTGATCGTATCGGAGGGCGGCAGACTCATTCCGGATGCCATGTCTGAACTGCGAGAGGCCGTCGATTTTCTGCGCTACTACGCGGCTCGCGCCAGTGAGCTTTTTGGCGAGCCGACAGTGATGCCCGGCCCAACCGGCGAGCGCAACGTGCACGGACTGCGTGGTCGAGGTGTCTTTGTATGTATTAGCCCCTGGAATTTCCCACTGGCGATTTTTACGGGTCAGGTATCGGCGGCATTGGCTGCCGGAAACGCCGTGCTGGCAAAGCCGGCCGCGCCGACGCCAGTTCTCGCCTTCAGGGCGATCCAATTGCTGCACGAGGCAGGTGTGCCGCCGGCGGTGCTGCACTTTTTGCCGGGACCCGGCCGAACCATTGGCGCCAGAGCAATCGCCGATCCACGTCTTGCCGGAGTCGCGCTGACCGGGTCGACCGAAACGGCACGTGTGATCAATCAGACACTGGCGAATCGCGATGGTCCTATTGGCGTTTTGATTGCTGAGACCGGCGGGCAAAACGCAATGTTTGTGGATAGCACAGCGTTACCGCACCAGGTCGTGATCGACAGTCTGTATTCTGCTTTCAACAGCGCGGGTCAGCGGTGTTCGGCGTTGCGCCTGCTGTGTGTACAAGAGGATATAGCCTCGAAAGTGGAAGACCTGCTTATCGGGCACATGGAGGAGCTGTCAGTCGGCGATCCGGCCTTGTTGTCAACGGATGTGGCGCCAATCATCGACGATTCGGCAAGGTCATCGCTGATCTCGCACGTTGAGCGCATGTCGAAAGAACAGAACATCCTGCACCGATGCACGCTGGACGACACGACGAGCGCGGGCACGTTTTTCGCGCCGACGCTTGTCGAGATCGACTCGATCGATGCACTGACCGATGAAGTGTTTGGGCCGGTTCTGCACGTGTTGCGATTCAAGGCCAGGGATCTCGAGAAGACAATCGAGGCTGTGAATGGAACAGGCTTTGGTTTGACGATGGGTTTGCATAGTCGAATCGACTCGCGCGCCAGGGCACTCGCGCTACGTTCGGGCGCTGGCAACCTTTACGTCAACCGCAACATGATTGGCGCTGTTGTCGGCGTACAACCGTTCGGTGGGCGCGGCC